>JAABUW010002501.1_pt1 | contig 27853 bp, 20 predicted proteins | sample 5560081 | NCBI WGS metagenome assembly JAABUW01 (sample SAMN10711882, study PRJNA513363) | rock metagenome | isolation source: Antarctica rocks | place: Antarctica: Victoria Land, Knobhead sud | reverse complement strand
AAATATAATCATATTATTTTCAAACAAAACTCAAAGAAAACATAGTGTTCTGTGTTCAAATTCAACAAAGCAAGTGCGTAGCTCAACTGTAAATCAAATACTCAAAGAAAACATAGTGTTCTGTGTTTAAATTCAACAAAGCAAGTGCGTAGCTCAACTATAAATTAAATACTCAAAGAAAACATAGTGTTCTGTGTTCAAATTCAACAAAGCAAGTGCGTAGCTTAACTGTAAATCAAATATTCAAAGAAAACATAGTATTATGTGTTTAAATTCAACAAAGTAAGCAAATATTCAACATTTTATTCATTCAATAAATGATCTCGTTCTTGTGCATAAAACTCAATGACATGATAAAAGAAAATAATTGCAATGATTGCATCTGTATCAAAGTATCTTGTCTTTTTTAACATCAACATATTATATTTTCTTTGATCAAAGCATTGAGTTGTATCAAAAGAAGAAAGAACATCAGATATATTAAACGAAGATAATGAATAATATGCAGCAAAAACAACAGAGAAAAGAATATCATTATACTTGCAATGATTGTTGTTTGCATCTCATGTTTGATAACATAACATAGTAGGTAAAAAACAATTAAAACAGCAAGAATCTGTTGTTAATAAATGTTCTCTTTGAAGTTTTTTCAGTGTAGAAAAATAAAAACTTACTTTCAATTGATGTTCAGAACAATCTTTTAAAGTATGATTGTTATATGTTTCTGAATCAAGTGATAGCATGAAACAAAATGTACAGACATCTGTAAAATGATCAAGTATTTGAAAGAACTTTAATCTTTCAATCTCAACTGTTTGTTGATTTGTCAGCACATCTTCTCTTATTGAATTGCGTTCAACTTCTCTTGTTTGACATAAATCACACAAAGCTTGTTGATTTATTTGACATTCAGTCATATGTTGATCATCGAGTTCTGCGTTCAAAACTCTTCGTCGACATACTTTTTCTGCAAGATAAGTCAGTTTAAAAGCTTTCTGAGCTTCAGAATCTCGTTCTGTAGAAAGAATTGAAGAAGAAGAAATGAAAACAATTGACTTTGCAAGCTGATTATCTCGATCGACTCGATCGCTTTCCTGAGCAAAGTCAATGATAGAATATGCACTCTGAAAGTGAATAACAGCTTGCACAGAACTATAGTCAAAACCTGCGCTTAATACAGATGTGCAAACAAGAACTGTACTGTTTTGTGAACGAAATTTCGTTATAACAGACTCTTTGTCTTCAACATCTCGATGTAAGACTAGACAGTTCAAGAATTTACTAAGTTCATCTGCAAGTTTAATACTCATAACATATATCAAAACTCTGTCTTCTTTTGTATATTGATTTTTCTCTTCAATCAGAAAATCAAGCACTTCAGAGAATTGATTCTCAAGTAAAGAAGACGTCATACGTTTGATTGAATATGCAATGTTATGTCGTGCAGTTAACGCTCGAAGAACAATGTTGTTTGATAGAAATAACATTTTGTTCATTTCTTGTAAGACAGAAACAGATAAAGTTGCAGAAAGAAAAATGAACTGTGTAGTGATAAGTCGTAGCTTTTTCAAACTATGCATTGAATGTCTGTAGTTTGCAGCAGTCACAATCAAATGACATTCATCAAAAATGATTCTGTCAAGTTTGTTTTCTGCATGCAAAGACATCAAGAATAATTGAAAGCTTGATGATACTGCAGTTTCTATTGAAACAAGAACAAGTTTGTCTGCAGACTTTTTTTCTTCATATATTGAAGCAGAAATCTTCATTTCTTTTGCTTTTTGCAAAAGATCTGACTTCAAAGCAATCAGAGATATGATTATAATCGTAGTTTCAGCTGTACTCAATGAAGCAAGTAACAGATATAAGAAACTTTTATCGCTTGAAGTTGCAAGTATAACAGTCAAACAAGAAGTTTTCTGCAAGATAAGCTTCAAAGCTTCTTTCTGTTCTTCTGATTTAAACATTGCAGAGTCATCTTGAAGAAATTCTCTCAACAATGCAAGTAAATAATCAGAAGAAACATTGTTATCTGAAGACAAAGCTTGCTGTAAATCTGATAGCTTGACTGACTTTCTTGACTGACTTTCTGCTTCATAATTCGATGAAGAAAGTGCATGTTTATGTGATTGTCGAAGAGAAATTGTGCTTGTATGCTGATTGATTGAAAAAGAAGATAAAGAAATTTTATACAAGTCAAAGAAAGTGTGATAACATAAGCTGAATGAAAGAAATTGCTGTTGCTTATCTGTTCGAACGTTCTGAATTGCATTCGTCTGACGAGCATACTGCGATTCAGCTGTTTTTCGAGAATGATGCATATTTGCTGCAACAATGTCAGCATCAGACATTTGTAAAGATGACTTATTGAAATTATTTTCTTCGTCAAAGAAAAGCTCTTCACACATGCTGTATTTGATGAACGCAAGAATCAAATGTTGATACTTTGATACAGTTAATCGTTGCTGAATAAACTGTAAGCTGCAGCTTCGCATTAATAAAGAAAGCTGTCGTGTATTGAAAGCAATATTTTTATGTTCGAAAAGCAATGCAGAATGAGCGACTGTTCGATTAAAGCACTCGACTTCAATGAAATGTTTAAACGGCAAAACAAGTACAATATATAAAGCAGTAATATGAGAAACAGCAGCACAAAGATATTTAACTGCAGATGCTTCTTGCTCAGTTGAATGAAAGTTCTTTGTATATCGTAATCTTAACATGAATAAACATGCAGATTTATCGAATAACAATGTTCTTTGTGCAGAAGTAATTGAGTTGCAGTACGTCAATGTACTTAATTCTGTTGCTCGAGCAGAAACACTTGCAGTAAAATGCATTAACAGTTGAAGATGTAACAGAAATCGCTTCAAACTTTCTATATAGTTTGAAATTGATTTAGTTTTAAACATCAACTTATTTCTTTTCATAAAGAACATTTATTCTCTCAGAGTTCTGTTTGCAAGTACTTTCTTCTGCAAATAAGAAGAGAAATGTGAAAAAGTTGTATTATGAGAAAAGAAATAAGTGTGTGCTGTGTTGTCTGCAAGATTCTTTGTTGCTGCAAGTGCAGATAAAGTCAAAGCAGAAAAGTCTGTCACATCTGCATTAAACAACAGCTCTGAAAACAATATTTCATGTGTTTTCAAAGTCAGTTGTTTGAACAAATCTTTCATATCAAACAAAGAAACAGTAATATCTTTGCAAGAAATCAATTGATTGTTATGAACAATAATTTGATTTATTGCAGAACTGCTGTTCTTGTTGACTTTGAAAGCATATGCTCGCAGATTAAGAATTTCTGCAAGTGCAGTAACAGCTGTGTTATGAAAGAATGTATTCATAAAGAGTGACAACTCTGTCAAAAGACTGCAATCTATCTGTTCATTTCTTTTCTGCAAGTATTGTTGTGTACAATGCTCAAGAGTAAGCAATTGTGCACAATATATAAATGCAGAATAAGATTGAGACATTTGTGCAGAATCTTTTAAAGATTTCGTGCGAACATTAACAGAATAACAAGCGAAGAAGCTGTTAATACAGCTGTCAAACTTGTTGAATTCAATGTTTTGTTGCAGTAATGAAATGAAAAGTTCAAGAAGTAAAGACTGTGCTTTGTTTAACTTATAAAACAGAAGTTTCTTATCAAAGTTTGTGTTTGAATCATCATTTGATGAATCAGATTCTGAACTTGAAGAATCATTCTTTCTTCTTTCTGTAACAGTTGTTTCTTCATCATTTGACTCAGATTCATCTGTATCAAAAAGAGAAGAATCAAATATACTGTTGAATGAAGAACTTGATTCTGTTGTAGAAGAATCAGAATCAGAAGATGATAAAGACAAACGCGAAACTTGCTTTCGTTTCTGTTGTCGTTTATTCTTCTTCTTCTTTACTTTTTCTTCAACAAAAAGAATATCAACTTCATCAGATTCAACAAATTCATGCAAATCATTGATTAAAGATTGACTTTTGTCAGATAAATGAAACAGCTTTTTCAAAGATCTTTTCTCATCTTTTGAAGATGCAAGTTCAATTGCAGATGTAAAAGACAGTTCTTTATTTGTAACTGAAGCAGTTCTGAATAAAAAACAGAAGAATTGAGCAAAAACCTTCGCATATTTATCAATAGTAGATAAATTCTGCGTAGCTTTAAAACTCTTGATTCGAATGTTATTTAATTCAAAACTATTCAACACATTAAGATGCTGTCTTGACATGTATTGAACTTGAGAAAGACTTTTTTGAAGAAGCTGTTTGATCTGTAAAGAAAGTGCAAAAAGAATGTGTTCAGATGTTTTATCTGCTGACTGCACAAAAGTATTCACGAAAGAATAATTTCGTCTGTTCAAGAAATTCAAATATTGAGTTTGAATTTGAAAAGCAGAGAGTTCTTCTCGAGTATGTTTCAAATCAATGATCTCAGATTTTGCTTGAATTTTCTCAACTTTCTTCTCATAAGAAGACAGAAGAGTTGAAACAGCAAGATCAGATTGTAAATCATTGTCATTATCAGATTCAATACTTTGAATATCTGATTCAACATTTGAAACACTTAATAATGAACGTGCTTGTACTTGAAAGAAAAAACGATTCTTATGTAAAGACTGTGCAAGAATATTCAAAGTAACAGTATGTTTAAAATCGCTTGCATGATTTTTTGAACAATGTCTCTTCATGTTTTCTTTATTCATCAAAACTTGATGACATAAATTGCAAGAAAATGCATTTTTATGAACATCAAGCTCTGAAAAAGCAAACAAAGTCATTAATGATTGTTGTATCAAAGCGAATGTTTTTGCAGCAGTGAACAATGAAAGAGATGAAATTTGTAAAAGAAGTTCTCGCTGTTTTTCTTTTTCTGCATGCTGTTTGTAATGAGATTTGACGTGAGAAGAAAAAGTATCAGAAAACAAAGCAATATGACATTCTGAACAAAGTAACAAAGAAAACTTAGAATAATAGAATAGAAAAGAGAAAGAAATACACTCAGCTGCGTTCTGTGTATGTGACGTTGAGTTACTATTTAATAAATTAATATATAATGCTTTATTATTGCATGTATTATTATATTTACTTACTGTGATGCAGATCTTGCGCGTCAACTTTGATCAATTGCTGCGTCGTTGATGAGCTCGTTATGTATAGACATGTCAAATCATGTACATAAGACGTAGCGCTGTAAATTTAATCTTAATTGATATATGTAATAAATGAAGCAAATTTACTAAAGTAGCGCTGAACTAAGAGCTTGCGCAAAACATCAAAACTGAACATGTATATTTGATCTTTGACATTTTGATTTACAATGCAAGCAGTAAACTTAATGAGTTTAATATTATTTAAATCGTAATTGCTTGAATTAAAACTTTGTCATATAAAATTATTCTTTTAAAGCGTTGTTTGTTGAACTGTAGTGATTCTACGTCAATTGTGCAACGAGCGCTGCTATGTTGAATGTTGAACTTTAACATTTGCAATACTTTCAATAATGACTGCTATGTCAGATTTTAATATTATTCAATTATTTTTGAAGATTTGAATTCAAACGATTCAGAGTTACAATTATGTCTTTCAAAGTATATGAGATAGTCAGCGCGCAGAAATTGATTCGAGCGAGAGAAGAGTTACTACTAGGTGAGTCGTCACTCAGCGCAATGAATCTTCTCAATTTCAATTACTAGGTCAAACCTCGATGTTTTTCAATTATTTTTGAAGCATTGAACTCAGCTCAATCAAAGCTACAATTATGTCTTTCAAAGTATGTGAGATAGTCAGCGCGCAGAAATTGATTCGAGCGAGAAAAGAGTTACTACTAGGTGAGCGGTCAACCAGCGCAGTGAACCTTCCCAACCTCATTTACTAGGTCAAACCTTGATATTTTTCGATTATTTCTGAAGCATTGAATTCAGCTCAATCAGAGCTACAATTATGCCTTTCAAAGTATGTCAAGTAGTCAATGCGCATAGATTGATTCGAGCGAGAGAAGATGCTAAGAGATGAAAGAGTCGCAGCAAGCTGCGCAGTAACATCTTCAACCTCATTTACTAGATCAAACCTTGACATTTTTTCAATTATTTTCGAAGCATTGAATTCATCTGATTCAGAGCTACAATTATGTCTCTCAAAGTATGTGAGATAGTCAGCGCGCAGAAATCAATTCAAGCGAGGAAAGATAGTGGCAGCTGAGCGATCGAGCTCTCAAAACCGTCAATATTCTCGATTGCATTTGCGCAGTCAAACCTGCGTCTTTTTTCATGATTTTGACAGTGTTGAAGTCGTCTGAGTTGACTTTACAATTGTCATCATAGAAAGTATCGAGCTCAAGCACGTCTAGTAGAAGTTCAAGGCAGGTGACAAATTGATTGAGAAGTCGATGATGAATCGACGTGTCAAGATGATCATCATTGAGATTGAGTGAAAGCATCATTGATCTCGATGACGATCGAGAATAAGAGATAAAGCATAGACTTGTTCTTTTTCTCTAGCTCATCGTTTTTATCAAAAGCGACTTCTAGTTGTTTTGCTCTTTTTTTGTGATCATCTTGTACAAGAAGTCAGTGTTCATTGAGTTGTAAAGTCAAGTCTCATTGACTTCGAAGCTCATTCAGCATATTGATGACTTTGTCAAGTTGATTGCTGACTCAATGAAATAATTGTTCTTCAATGTTTATGTTTCATGAAGTGTCAGCTTTTTCAGCTTCAACTGAAGCATCAATGAGTAGAAGTGAAACTCTTCTATTGAAAGTGCTTTTAAGCAGACGAGTTGTTCAAGACTTAACTGACTCAATGTTACGTGTCATGATGAAAGAAGATAGAAGTTGTTGAGATAAGAATAAATGTTTTTTGATGAGTAAAAATTCAAAGAATTTCTTGTAAATTTCAGGTAATAATTGAGTGCTTTATTCAAAGAATTTCTTGCAAATAGAATGATGAAAATGAGTGTAGAATCGAAGAATTTCTTGCGATCTAAAATGATGATGATGCAAATTTGAAGAATTTCTTGCAAATTATTCTTACTGAATAAATTGTTTTATATCATCTATTCATCAATAGCAGAGTAGTAAATGATGAGCATTTATATAATGTTAAAGATCAGCATAAAGCGAGTCATATGAGTGTAATGTAATGAGTATATAAATGCTAAGAAAGAAAAGTATCTAGAAGAGAAGAGTCAACTATCTATATGACTCAAAAGAACATAAGCTAACTCTGAATAAAGTTGACTTTGAAACAAGTCTATGCTCTAGTGACAAGCGATCAACGATAGTTCTCAGAATAGTCATCAACATAGTCATCAACATAGTCATCAATGAAGATGCGTAGCTAGAATCATAACACTGTTCTTTAAATTCAATAACAAGTGATAAATTAAAATTTGTATCAAATTGTTTCAAATCTTAAGAAAGTTTATGATTTGAAATAAGAATGATTGTTGCAATCTGAAGAAATTCTTATTTAAATGTCTTTTCAATCTTAATAAAAGATTGAGTTGCAACATTCTTTCAGAAATTCAATGTATCATCAAAGAAAATTGTTGTTTTTCAATTAAATAAATTGCTCATGTCAATTTTTGTTACAAGCGTACCAAGACTGAATAGAACTAGTCAGTGTCTCTAGCTCAGATCTGACTCAGTCTCTATTTTCTTTCATCAACATCTCTTTGTTCAACATCATCTTTCTTTCTACATCACATTCTACTCATGTCACAAACACATTTTCTTTGAACTTAGCACAGTCTTTGAATATTACTTAAATAGAAGTTCTTGTACTCATCTTCTTCTGTATTCTTAATATTCAGTTATAGCTATTTTTAAAGATCAAGCACTATTCAACTCTGACTTTCGCTGATTGACTCATCTAGACATGATTCTGACATTATATTAAGAATTCGTTAATCACATGATACTGATCTCATTACTCATTCAACATACTCGTCTAGACAGAACGAGTTTAAAGAAATTCATTTACCTGATGATCGACGATAATCGAAAGATAGAACAACACTAGAAGATTGAATAGAATCAACGACAAGACTGTTTGAATTGCTAGACTACTTATCGCTCATTAAGTACATAAAGTTCACTTGATTATGAGAATCACGATAAAGAATCTTCGTGAATTGCTCAAGAATCAAATCGATTGATAGATTCAACGATAAAGAATCTTCGTTGTTTGCTAGAGAATCAATCAAATCAATCAACAAACAAATCTCATCTTCTTTGTTGAAGATTAAACATCACTTTATACGTTTTTCTTCTTCAATCGTCAAGCATCGTCATTCGTTCAACCCTCTTTCAAAACAAATCTCATCATGCTTAGTCATTCACTCACTGAAGAGTGTTTCGAAGAATTTCGAAATCGTTTCTCTCAAATCTCTGATGCTGATTCATCGAAATCACGAATGAAATCATCAAGTGCTGCATCATTCATTCATGAAGATGACAAATCATTCGTTGAAACGATAATACTTCTTGTGTTCTACGAAATCTGAAAGACTCGAAGTCTAGCTCTTGATGAAGAAACAGATCGACTTTACGAGTTAGATAAACAACAAGAAGACGAAATCAAAAAGTTGAAAATTAGACTTCAAGTTAAAGAAAACACTTCTTTTGATTTCATCTACTCTGAGCGTTCTAGATCTCAAAAAATACCTGATTCTTCGCTGTTTACTGATGAAAAGAACTCTACTTGAAAGAACTGATACGGAAAAATTCAGAATAAACTAGAGATCAATGTTGATCTCTTTTCTAATGAATGAGTCAAATTGAGCTATATACATTCTAGATTATTTGATGACGCAGCTGAGATCACTCAAGCTAGATGCGAACATGACTGTGTCAATCTTTATAAGATCGTCGACGATCTTTTGAAAGAGTTAGCTCAGTTGTTTGATGATTCAAATAAGAAAGTCAACTTTCGTAGAAAATACTACAACTTGATTCAAGAATTCAAGAAATTCAGTGAATTCTATACTCAGTTTCAACATCTATCTTTCTATCTAAACTATCACAAGAAGCAACTGATCGCTGATCTGAAAGATAAAATACATCTTCATCTTCGATTCATTTGAGTAGATCAACTAGTTCAACCTGATTCTTTAAAAGAAATTCGTTTCTACCTGATTCATTTGAATAATGATCAGCGAGTCATTCAAGAAATCAAGAACAAGATCAAATGCATCAATGATCTTTCTAAGACTATCTTTCATAAAGTGACTGTTATCACTCAGTCAGTCAATCACTTGAAGTCTGACCAGCTAAAGTCGCGCGACGCGATTTTAACTAACGTCAAAGAAGCAGACATTCTAGTTGAAAGCTGTTTCATATATCATAAATCAGATCATAGCTTTAAAGAGTGCTTCAATCGACCTACTAGAATTAATACAGTGAACAATGAATATGATCGCTTCGATTTCAATTCGAATTTCGATTCAAAAAACTAGTCATCTCTTCAAAAGTCATTAAAGAAATAGAGATTATATCTTTGTGCAAACTAGACGAAATTCTATCGAAAGAAAATTACTTTGAAAAGTCATTTCTAATTGATGCTCATCTCATCTCTCAGAATCGATCTTTCAGCCTTCGTTCTCTAATAAACAGTGATTCAGTCATCTACATGATCATACATTCTAATCTAGTCAATAAAGTATGCAAGAAACTGAAAATTCAACCTATATCACTGGCAAAAGAGAAGCTAATAAGAGATTATGATGAGAAGATATTTAAAAAGATCATCACTCATAAAATTCTACTTAATCTTATCATCGAAAGTCATAAGAAATTAACTGTATCAATGCTGATAGCTGATATCAATCATCATGAAGTCATATTGAGTAAGCTCTGAATGAACAAAAACGAAATATTATTGAATATGTGAAACGACGTCATTGTTTTTTTGAATCAATTGAATACTTCTATTTCGGTTTTTTCGATCTTTCTCAATTCAAAGCACTCAAGTTGATCGCAGTCAACTTCGTCTTCTTCAATCACTCAGACTAAGATCTTTATGATGCTCAAACGACTCATTCGAGAAGAGTCATTCTCGATTCGAAGCATAAACGCAGCTTCATTCAAAATGTTGTTGAATCATTCAAAGAAGAACAAGATCGAAGTCTTTGCTCTATTCATGACAAACATCAATAGAAAAATCGCGTACAATACTCAGAACGATTTGAACGCTCTAAACATCTCTTCAATCGATGAAACGACTCAGAATTTGAAAGATATTAAAGCAAAGCTGTCATCGAAATATCATGAGTTTCTAGATGTTTTTGATCGAGCTTAATCGAATAAGCTACTTTCTCATCGCTTCTATGATCATAAAATTGAGCTCATCAATGATTCAATGTCTTCTCGCTGTTGAGTTTATCAAATGTTCTTTGTCAAACTTCTGAAAGTAAAGAAGTACTTAAACGAGAATCTGTCGAAGAAATTCATCACTTCTAGTCAGATTCTCTATTTCTCTTTCGTTCTATTTGTTCTCAAAGCAAATGAAGATCTTCAATTCTGCATGAACTATTGAAAGCTAAATGTTATTTTCAAAAGAAATAAATATTCTCTATCGCTGATAGACGAGATCATTGATAAAATAGTGAGTTGCAAGCATCTGACTAGATTGAACATCATATCAGCATTCAACAAACTTCAAATGCACTTCAATAGCAAGAATTACATCACTTTTATCACTGCTTTAGAAGCATATAAATACAAGATGCTATCATTCAAACTGACTAATGAATCGATCTTCTTTCAGCAATATATGAATGATGTTCTATGAAACTTTCTGAACGACTTTTACCAAGTCTATCTAGATGACATTCTCATCTATAGCAAAACGAGAAAGAAACATAAAAATCACGTTAAACTAGTATTGAATCGACTACGCAAAGCTGAACTGCAGATGAATATTTGAAAGTGCAAATTCAATGTAGAAGAGACTGTCTTTCTAGAAGTCATTGTATCAGAACTAAATCTTCGTATGAATCTCAGCAAAGTGACAGTCATAGTCAGCTGAATCACTTCGACCAACCTAAAAGAAATTCAGAGCTTCGTGAGATTTGTTAACTTCTATCATTGTTTCATTAAGAACTTCTTGAAGCTAGTTAAATCATTCACTCAGCTGACAAGAAAGAACACGTCTTTTGTTTGAAACAAGATCTGTGTTCAAGTCTTTGACAATCTAAAGAAACAAGTCAGCTCGATCTCAGTACTTCGTCACTTCAATCTCAAACGACAAGCTATTCTGAAGATCGATGCTTCGAACTATGTAAAAGATGAAATACTATCTCAGTACAATGACGAGAAAGTTCTTCATTCGATGATCTTCTACAGTAAAAGCATGATTCTCGCTGAAATCAATTATCACATCTATGACAAGAAATTGCTAGTCATTATTCGATGCTTCGAACATTGACGACTCGAGCTGAAGTGCATTGAACTACTCATTCAGATATTCATTGATCATCAAGCTTTGAAGATCTTCATGAAAAATAAACAGTTGAGTCGATGACAAGTCAACTATCTGAACATTCTGTTGAAGTTCAACTTTTAGATCATCTTTAGATCAGGCAAAATGAATACTAAAGTCGATGCTTTAACTCGAATGTCTCTAGCGAACGTCTCTGAATCAGCTCAACGACTTGAAGATCGTTTTCAGACTATTCTGACTCTCGATAGAGTCGATGTTCTACTCGTTGAATCGAAAGCAAATCTCTATCAGCGAGTGCATATGATCAATCAAATGAATGAGTTCTGCGATGAATATAAACAAGCTATGAACGAGAACAAGCTCAAATTTCATATCACTAAATTGAAGAACTGCGAAATCATTGACAGCGTTCTCTTTAGAAAAGACTTACTGTGAGTTCTTGAGAATATGCATACGAAACTGCTACAAGAAGTGCATGATCAACCTTCAATCTCTCACTTCAACAATAAATGAATCATCAATCTAGTTCAGCATTTCTACTATTGATCAGGTCATCGAGCTACTATTCAATGATACATTCGAAACTGTCATGCTTGTCAGCGAAGCAAAGTCTCTAGAAATAGCATCAATGAACTTCATCATTCTCTTTCGATTTCACAGAAACGCTGAAAAGATATAGCTATGAACTTCATCACTGAACTATCTCTGTCAGAAGACTATAACGTCATTTGCACAATCATATGTCGTCTCATCAAAGAACGTCACTATGTTTTCTGTCATTGAGAAGACGATGACATCTCAGTCGAAGAAACGGTTTGAATCATGCTATGAAACGTCTATCGACTGCATGATCTACTCAGTTCTATTGTTTCGAACAGAGACTCTCAATTCATATCAACTATGTGAAAGAGTCTTTGCAAGCGACTGAGAATCACAGCTAGTCTATTCACAGTCTATCATTCGAAGATCGACGATCAGACGAAACGAGTCAATCAAGACGTTGAACGCGAACTTAGAATCTACTGCAATTACATGCAGAACGACTGAGTCAAATGAATATCTATGATGAAATTCAGCGACAATTTCAATATCTTCTCGATCATCTCAATGATCTCTTTCTACTTCAATAAAGAATTTCACTCTCGAATGAGTTTCGATTCAGATACGACTGACTACAAAACAACTCATGAATGACTTGAAGCTAGAAAAGCAGACGATATTGTCATTCAAATGAAAGAGTTACTGAGCTTTGATCGTCAACAATTGAAAAAGACGAAGCTGATCATTGAAGTTCAGGTCAATAAACATAGATGAAACGTCATCTATGAAGTAAATGACTGAGTTTGACTATCTTTCAGAAACGTCAAGACAACGAGACTTTGCAAAAATTTGAAAGATAAACAACTAGAATTGTATCAGATCACTGTCAAAGCGAAAGTTTTCTATCATCTTCATCTATCAATCAGCATGAAGCATCTGCATTCAATGTTCAGCTTGAAGTTACTGTGATTGTATTCAGAAGATCTTCTATCAGAACAGCATGCAGAATCTCTCAGACTCATCATTATTGATGATGACAACGATGAACATTGAAAGGTAAATGACATTCTGAACTTCAGATGCTATCAAGGTCGAATACAGTACAAGGTCAAATGAAAAGATCTAGATAGAGACAATGAATGATACTATGTTGATAAAGATGAATTCGATGACTTCAAGAAAGTTTTGAACGAATTTCATGTGCTATACTCAAGAAAGTCACGCTAGTACCGAAATAACTCAATAAGAAAGCAAGCAAACGAGCAACATTCATGCAAACATGAATTTTCGAAGAAAAGAGTAATGTTACGAGCATATCAAGACTGAATAAAGCTAGTCAGTGTCTTTAGCTCAGATCTGACTCAGTCTCTATTTTCTTTCACCAACATCTTTTTGTTCAACATCATCTTTCTTTCTACATCACATTCTACTCATGTCATAAACACATTCTCTTCAAGCTTAGCACAGTCTCTGAATATTACTTAAATAGAAGCTTTTGTACTCATCTTCTTCTGTATTCTTAATATTCAGTTATAGCTATTTCTAAAGATCAAACACTATTCAATTCTGACTTTCGCTGATTGACTCATCTAGACATGATTCTGACAATTTTAAACTTAACTTAATGTAAGTTAATTCAAAGTTCTTCTTTCAGTTAAGATAAAAATCAGTTAATTCATTGCATATAAAATTCATTTTAAATCTTAATGCAATTAACTGCATCATGAAAGTGAGATGATGTTCACATCACAACAAGCTGCTTGCAACTGTAGTGAGAAATAATTCATAGCTTGCTTGCAATGAAATTCACTAAACTCTTAATTTACAATGAGTAATGATTGATAAATGCTATGCTCAGTTTGCAATCAATCATTAATTGCAGACATCAATTAAGCTGTTGAAACAAAGCATTATGTCATTTGCAAAACTTTGACGTTGTAATGAACGAGACTGAATTATTCTCGTCAGTAGAAATAAATGAAATCGTGATATAATCATCATTAATAAAGAAAGCATATAGTTTTTTCAATCATAGACTCATCTTTGTATCATTAAATCAAGACTGCTTTTTATCTTTTCTTATTAATGATTTGAAGATCATGATTTGTGATTGATCTTTCAGAAGTTGAATGATCATGTCATAGTTTAAACTTTTCAAATCAAAAATCTTCTTTGCATTAAGTAATGCAAGAAATCAAGTGAAACGAGTTTAATGATTGATTCTGAATTCAGAAAAATCATCATCTATTATCATTCATGAAATCAACAAACTGAATATATCTTGAATGTAAGTCTGAATCACAAGATTGATGTTAATGATGAAAGTTTCTATAATGACTTGTTTATATTCTTTCAATTAAATAAGATGATCATGTTGTTTTTGCAGAAATTTTTAAAACAGTTTTGCAAGCTGATTTTTACAAGTCAAATGAACTTGTATGTTAATGACTTTGATGAACGAGATCTGAAATGAATTGTGACATGCAAGAGAAAGATATTGCAAGACTTGAAAGATGAATCTCAATGAACAGTTTCATTCAATCAAGTTATGAAGAAATCAGATCAAATCATATTAATTAAGAGAAGTTTGAAAATTGAGATTTAACATTATTGATTGATTAAATCAAGAATTACAGCTCAAAGATCAATTTTTTCTTTGTCTTTCTTTCAATTTTCAGAACTTTCATCATATTATCAATTAAGTGAATGAGTCATTAACATCAAGACTCAAGTAAAGAGTCTGAATAAGTGCGCTGATCATGATTTCATTGATCAGTTGTAACTTTTCAGATGCTGATTGAAATTCATTTAAATCTTGATGTGAATATGACATGAAAATCTTCATACAGAACAATCATTGATTCAGCTTTTTAACAATGAAAAGATTAACTTTCTTTGTAAAAAGAACTCAATACAATTTATGACTCAATGCAATTGCAACTGAGTTTTTATGATTTGCAACAGAAAAGATGCAAATCTTTTTATTGTTTTTCTTTTGTTAACTCAACTTAACAGTTTGTATGCTTAAGTTGATTGTGATCAATCTTAATCATTTAAGAATTCAAATGAGCAATAATAACTTAATATTAAATGCTTCATCTTTGAAACTATTAAAGATTGATTCAATTGAGAATGTTGATTCAACATCAATGAAATTAATGTGATCAAGATTCAGAGTTTGAAATAAATTTCATTGAATACAATATTCTTGTTACACATCAAAGCTGATGTTCATGAAAGTGAAAAGTGTAACATTGATGCAATTCTTAATCTGCTGAAGAATCTTGATTAATCATTTTCATTTTCGCGAATTAAATTACTTGCTGATCATATATCATTAATTCAACAAAGTCTGTGAGTATTTTAATGCTTCAAGTTGAGTGTTCTTGAAGAGTTGAAGTTTCTTCATTGAAGTAACTCATAAATCTTTGTAAAGATTGTACATCTTGTGAAAGATTATTTGCTTACAATGACATAAATCATTTGATTTTCTTAGTTTCATCAACGCAGTATTGACATCATGCATCAATGCTCAGAGAAAAATCTGTGTGATGATAAGCGTTGAAATCTAAGTGAGACAATGTGTTGAAATCGTGTCTAGAAATCTAATCACACTGCAATAAGATAGTGTGTAGCTGAATAAAATGTTTGATCAATAAAGATAGTTATAACTAGAATATTAAGAATACAGAAGAAATCAAAGAAAGTTTCAAGCTGTATTTATAGTAAAGCAAAACAAAAAGAGCGAAGCAGATTTGCTTGAGTATTGAAAGCACTAAAATAGAGTGTTGAGACTAGAGATTCAATATGAGTCAAAATCTCTAGAGCTTGTTGACTAGAAAACTTTATTCAATTTTGATATACTCGTAACATTATCTTCTTCTCTTTAAAAGTCATGTCTCTATGACTTGTAGTGTAGTTCATAACATTGACGTAGAGTCTTGATGTCTGTCTTTCTATCAATCTTTCTATTGATTCAAATCAACTCATCAAATGTTTATTATAGCAAACTCACTATGTGAGATAGAATGATCATTGAAGCAGACTCACTAGTCGACTTGCTCATTGAAGAAATCAACTATCGACTTGTCATTGAAGCAGACTCACTAGTTGCATGTGAACGTGAGGTAGATTGATTTACTGATAGATAGAGTGATGAGAATAAATATGTCATTGCATTGATGAAGAGTGTCATTGAAGCAGACTCACTAGTCGACTTGCTCATTGAAAAGATCAACTATCGACTTGTCATTGAAGCAGACTCACTAGTTACACATGAACGTGAGGTAGATTGATTCACTGATAGATAGAACGATGAGAGTAGGTAAATCATTGCATTGATGAAGAGTGTCATTGTAACAGACTCACTATGAGAACATCATTTGTAGTAGCAGACTCACTAATTTGATCTGATGACACAGATTGTTTTAACTCATCTGATTCACAAGCTTGATTCAAGACAAAGAGAGAAAGAGATGAGTTGAACAGCTTATTTTCACTCATCTGCTTCATGAGAATGAGTTGATTCTAGAGCAATTCACGAAGATTCTTTATCGTGATTCTTTTAATTGAGTGAACTGTGCATACTTAATGAGCAATAAATTTTCTAGCAATTCAAACAGTCTTGTCGTTGATTCTATTGATTCTTTGATGTTGTTCTGTCTTTCGATTGCGTCGATCATCAGGTAAAACAAATTTCTTTATACTCATTTCGTTGTTCATTGAGTAGCTTGAATGAGTAATGAAATTGATATCATGTGGTAAATGAATTCTTAATATAATGTTGAGATCATGTCTAGAATTTAATCATACTGCAGCGAGATAGTGCGTAGCTGAATAAAATGTTTGATCAATAAAGATAGCTATAACTAGAATATTAAGAATACAGAAGAAATCAAAGAGAGTTTTAAGCTGTATCTATAGTAGAACAAAACAAAGAGAGCGAAGCAGATTTGCTTAAGTATCGAAAGCGCTAGAATAGAGTGTTGAGACTAAAGATTCAACATGAGTCAAAACTTCTAGAGCTTGTTGACTAGAAAATTCTATTCAATCTCAACACACTCGTAACATAATGAAACTGATGATTTCAGTCGCGAAAACAGATGATCTTTCATAATAAAATGATGATGAAATCATAATGAGTTGTCAGAGATGTATTTTCATTCTCAAAGTTAAGTCAACAGTTTTAAGAAGAAAAGTTATTGTTATGATTCTAGCTACGCATCTTCATTGATGACTATGTTGATGACTATGTTGATGACTATTCTGAGAACTATCGTCGATCGCTTGTCGCTAAAGCATAGACTTGTTTCGAAGTCAACTTTATTCAGAGTTAGCTTATGTTCTTTTGAGTCATATAAATAGTCGATTCTTTTCTTCTAGATACTTTTCTTTCTTAGCATTTATATACTCGTTACATTACACTTATATGACTCGCTCTATGCTGATCTTTAACAGTTATCAAGATGTTAGTGAAAACATTGTTGCAGATGTTGTACAAAGTCAATTTATGTCTTGAATGCTATATCACGTTTGATTTGCAGTTTTAAATCATGTGCAATGATAATCAGAAATGAGTTACAAAACTCAATTTGCACTGAAATTTGATTTTCTCATTTTTGATTGCAACATTAAAGAATTTCAGTTCAGAAAGCATGCAAGAAATGATTTGAAATGATGTATTGCAAATCAATGAAAGTGTTGCTGTCTTGCAAATGAATTTTCTTCTTGATCATGATTTTCATCATGACATCAATAAATGAATGAGAATGATGCTGTAAAATGTCAAGAGAACAGTTGACTTTTAAAACAAGAAATACAATTTTATTAATTCAGACAGCTTAAATGATAAATCAAAAATGAGTACTTTCATCATGATTTAATGACATGTGTGACAGAATCAAATAACAGTTGTAATTACTTTTCTTTGACATGATGTTGTGCTCAATTTGTAACTGTTTTAATTTGTGAATTGCATAATCATTAAAGAGCATTCGCTGATTTTGCGTGATATATTGCAGATAGAAAAATCAATACATCAGCTGAAAATCATCTTTATGAACTGTCAAAGTGATGACATAAGCGAGAAAACTATTAACATTTCATGTTCACATAATTTGAGACTCTGCAGACTTGCAAAATGCAAGAAAGCATTTCTTCAAACTTTGAAAACTGAAACTCGATGAAGAATCATTATCTTTGATCAGTAAAGTCTTTCATTGAATGAATGTAAAATCATCATGTTAATTATTGCGTTGTAGCAATTTTGAATTATATAGCAAAGCTGAAATCAAGTTTCTGAAGAAGAAGAACAACTGTTGATGTCAAAACATAGTCATTTTCGCAAGAAAGTACTGTGACAAGGTAAAATTCAAATGATTTTCGAAATCTGAAGATGTCAATCAATCATGTTTAACATTTGAAATAATGAATTGATCACAGAAGTAATTCAATGCTCATGCATGATGCAAGCAATGATCAACTCACTTGAGTCACTTCTTTCTATCTTTATCTGCTTCATTTGCAATTATGAGATATTAATCATTTAAGATCATTAATGCAATGCTTGAAGTTTAAAAGTTATTAATGAAGAATGATTAAATGAAGAAATCATACTTTTCATTAATGAAGAAGAAACTCAATATGAAGAGTGTTGAATGATCATTGATGACTGAAGCATTTTGAGCTGATAATAATGTTGAATGATGATTGATATCATGATTTTAATCTTGTCAGACTTAATTTTTTAGTCTTGTCAGATTTATTCTTACTTCATCATCTTGACTAGTCTTTATTGAGTTTAACATTGACTGAGAAATACACATATGTAATCAGCTTCTTTTCTGTAGCTATCTTTCTTTCTTAGCATTTATTTTCTAGTTAAATGACATTCATATGACTCACTTTATGCTGATTTCTAACATTAAATAAATGCTCATTATTTACTACTCTGCTATCGACAAATAAATGATACAAAACAATCTATTCAGTAAGAAAAATTTGCAAGAAATTCTTTAAATTTGCATCATCATCATTTTAAATTGCAAGAAATTCTTTGATTCTACATTCATTTTCATCATTCTATTTGCAAGAGATTCTTTAAATAAAGCACTCAATTATTATCTGAAATTTACAAAAGATTCTTTGAATTTTCACTCATTAAAAAACATTTACTCTTATTTTAACAACTTTTATCTTCTTTCATCATGATATACAACGTCAAGTCAGTTGAGTCTTGAACAACTTGTTTGCTTAAAAGCATTGTCAATAAAAGAGTTTCACTTCTACTCATTAATGCTTCAGTCAAAGTTGAGAAAGCTGACATTTCATGAAACATAAATATTGAAAAACAATTGTTTCATTGAGTCAGCAATCAACTTGATGAAGTCATCAATATGTTAAACAAGTTTTGAAGTCAGCAAGACTTGACTTTACAACTCAATGAATATTGACTTCTCATACAAGATGATCACAAAAAGAGAGTGAAACAACTAAAAGTCACTTTTGATAAAAATGATGAGTTAAAGAAAAAGATCAATCAGTTACAAAATGAGTGATTGAACTTCAGAGTGAAACAACATCAAGCTGATCAATCTATGTTTTGTCAAGATACTCAGTCAGTTGAGCAATGAGTCAATCAGAAAGAAGCTTGCTTTCAACGAGAATCTTCTACTCTATCTGATAATAAAAATGATCATCACAAGTTCATCAAGCTTTTGAATTCACTCATCTTCATCGAAACAGATGACTCTATTTGAGAGACATGAAATATCAAAATAGCTGACAAGCTCAATGTTAACATGAATTATTACTCTACTGAAAAGATTTGTATTATTTATGTGATTTTCAGACTAGAAGATGATGCTGATCAACAAATTTATGCAAAGCATTGTGTTGATGCTTTCTCACTCTATTAATCACTATCAAAGCTACTGAAACATTTGAAAGAAATTTATGAAAATCAGAACTTGATTTGAAAGTGTCATCATGAATATGTTGCTCTGAAGCAGCTCAACAAGCTCTTCAGCTCTTTCTATTTAGAATTTACTAAAATATTCAGCTTTCTGAACTACAATGATATCACTTTGATGAATGACATTCAGAATAAAATCAACAATTGTCTTCAGAATGCATTATCAGTTTGTCTCATAAAGTTTAACTCACTTGATAAGCTCAAGATTTTTCTTCAAGATGTGAATAACAAACAATAAGTTAATTATCAGCTACGTGATGAGCAATGAACAGTCAAATTGATAGCAGTTTTGAAAAAACGTTTTGTTTCTTCGTTGATATCAGCTTTAATCTTGACTACTAGCTATGTTTAACTTGTTACTTTTTTCATTCTTGAATCTGAATGATCAAGAATGTCAATCATCTGCTTCAACTACAAAGTATTGAATCATCTTTCAAAGAACTGTTCTCAGCTGAAGACTAGTACTTTGACATCTCATGCATTCATCTTTCGCCTCAATGAGATCATCATGTCAAAAGAAGAGAAGAAATTATTTACAAAGAAATTGAAGAATGAGACAAAAAACTAGTGACTTTCATCAAAGATGTGATGAAAGATGTGTTAATTTCTTCAACAATGAGCAGCTCAAATGATTTTTTTGCTTCAAAATCTTTGACTACTGAATGTGTATTATCTAGCAATGAAATTAGTTACTCATTAAAGTCATTGATTGACATTGAAGCAGCTGACTATTCATTCATTGATAAATTAATCGCGCAGAATGTTTATGATCATTTGCAAATTGAATTTTTATCTTTAATCAAGCTCAAATCAATAAGAGAATTCGATAATCATTATGCAAAAAAGCTCATTACTCATGCAATTTATTCAAATTTAACTGTTCAAGATCATATGAAACATTTCATCTTTATGCTGATCACTTGATTAAATCAACATCAGATGATTCTTTGAAAAAACATGAATGAACAAGATTGAGATGACTATTGATATGAAAGATGATCTTCTTCAATTTTCTAGTTTCAAAACTCATATCAAAACTTTTATCAAAGCTCATTCAACTGTTCTTTCAAGCAAGAAAATCATGATAGAATAGAAGAGTTTGATCTCTACTTAAATACTAAAGAGATTTATCTTTTCTGTTATCACTTGACTCAGCGAGAAGTCATCTTCATTCAGTAAAATCATGAAATCATTTAATTTAATCAACTTCGCTTCATTTTTTCATTCAATGAACATAGCAATGATAAAGACTGCAGCATATAAATCACTAGTCAAATGATCAAATGTGACTACTTTCGCGATCATCATCACGAAAATCGATCAACTTCTAAAAACAGCTAGAAATAAACTTGAAGATGTAAATCTACAAGAGCTTTCACATGAAAAGATCTTGAAAAAAGTCAAAGCTAAGCTTTCTTTGAAATATTATGACTATTTAAACATGTTTGATCGAGCGATAATTAATCAACTATTCTCTCATTACTTTTACAATCATAAAATTGAGTTGATCAACAAGAAAACATTTTCTCGAAGTTGTTTTTATCATATGTCTGATTACAAGTTTCAAAAAATGAAGAATTACCTGATTAAACATCTGAATAAAGATTTCATATCTTTTAGCTCAGCTTCATATGCTTTGCTCATACTATTCATTGAAAAGAAAGACGATAGCTTGCGTTTCTGTATAAACTACAGAAAGCTCAATGCTTTGATCAAACGAAATCGCTATCTCTTATCACTAATAAACGAAACTCTTGCTTGTATTCAAAATAGCAAGTATCTGACTTGATTGAACATCATTGTCATCTTCAACAAACTGCATATGCATTCAAGCAGCGAAGATTTAACTATCTTTATCATCTCTTTTGATTTTTACAAATATCACGTGATGTCTTTTAAATTAATCAACGACTCAACTTTCTATCAACATTATATGAACGACGTGCTATTTGACTATCTTCATCAGTTTTATCAGATTTATTTAAATGACATTATCATTTACAGCAAAACACTGAAGAAACATAAGTGATACATACGATTAGTTCTACATAGATTACAAGAGACTGATCTTCAGATGAATATAAAGAAATGTAAGTTTCATGTTCAGAAGATCTTCTTTCTGAGACTACTACTATTCATTAAAGAACTAAAGATGAATCTCAGAAAAGTATAAGCAGTAGTCAAATGATCTACTTCTACAAATTTCACTCAGATGCAGTTCTTCATTGACTTCTGCAATTTCTATCAATGTTTTATAAAGAACTTTTCAAAGATTGTTCATTCTTTGATTCAACTAACTCAAAAAGAGATGATATTTGAATGAGATTAAGCTTGTCAAATGATCTTTGATCATATGAAGAAATGAATGACTGAAGTCTTTATTCTTCGTCATTTTAATCAGAATAGAAAGACTATTCTTGAAACAAACTCATTTAACTACGTTAATGATGATATACTTTCTCAGTATGACGATGAAAAAACATTGCATTTGATGATTTACTACAGCAAGAATTTGAGTCTCGTTGAGTGCAATTACAAGATCTATGACAAGAAATTACTAGCAATCATTTGTGTTTTCAAGCATTGATGATCTGAGCTGAAATTGACTGAGTTATTCATCAAGATGTTTACTGATCATCAAGCTTTAAGATCATTAATGAAAGATAAAAAGCTAAGTAGACGTTAAATGCGTTGAGTATAAAAGCTCATTGACTTCAACTTCAAAATCATGTATTGCTCAGACAAGTAAAACATCAAAGTTGATGCATTGACTCGTCAAGTCAATTCAGTTTCTAGAAGCTTCGAGAATAAATGATGTTGCTATCAGCAAACTACAATTCTCACGTTGAATTGAATGAAAATTACTGATTTAAAAGAGAAAAAGAATGATGAATCAATTTATTGATTGATTTTAAAAGTTAACAGAATCAACGAGAAATATATTCTACTTCATGAAGTCATATTAAAAGATGAAACTTAATATGAAGATATTAAATTAAAAGATTGTTGAGTTCAGAACGAAATATTATATCTAAGTGATCTTTTATGAGTTTTCTTCAATGAGCATCTTCAAATAAAGTTAATTCAAAAAGTTCATGATCAATCTTCTATTGATCATTTTGAAATTCTCAGAATGATGAAGATCATAAGAAGATACTACTATTGATCTTCAATGCAAAAAACAATAGATCAATATATTTGAAACTACTACATTTATCAACGATCAAAGACTTTTCAAGATAAATTCAATGAACTACTACATTCTTTACTCATACTTGAACAGTAATGAAAGAACATAGTCATGAATTTCATTATTGACTTATCTCTTTCAAAAGGCAAAAATATCATACTAATAGTGATATGTAAATTGACAAAGAAATGACATTATATTTCTTGCTTCACTGATGACGAGAAAATCACAGCAGAAAAAACAGCTGAGCTAATGCTTCAGTGAATATATCAAATACATGATTTACTCGATTTCATTGTTTTGAATCAAGACTCTCAATTTACCTTCATTTTATGAAAGTTGCTTTGCAAAAAACTAAACATTAATCTTCAACTTTTCATAGTCTATCACTTTCAGATTGATGATCAAAGTGAATGAGTCAATCAGAACGTTGAAAGATATCTTTGATTCTTCTGTTTATACATGCAAAATGACTGAGCTAAGTTACTACTTATGATTGAGTTCATCAACAATAATGCTCTGTTCTCAATCATCTTCTTGATTTCTTTCTTTCTAAACAAAGACTTTCATTCTTATATGAACTTTGAACTCAATGTCATCAAATATGAAAGTTCTTGTGAATGCTTGCAGATGATTAAAGTCAAGAATATATTTGAACATATGAACAAAACATTGAAGTTTGCTTGCAAGTCGCTAGTCAAAACATGAAAACAAATGATGAAACAAGTCAATAAGCATAGAAAAGAAGTTGATTATAAGATTGAATCAAAGATGTTTCTGAATGAAAGAAACATTATTACAGCGAAATTTTTCAAGAAGCTAAATAACAAAATGCTTGATTCTTTCATCAATCTAGATCTCATTGACTCTTTATATAAACTGAAATTATCAAAGTCTATGCATGTTCATGATGTATTTCATTCTGATCTGCTTCGTTCTGTCGTCGACAATTTCTTGTCTGATCAAAAGAATGAATTCTCAGATTCAATAGTGATAAACGATGAAGACGAGTGAGAAATCAATAATATATTGAATTTTTGTTGATATCAAAGATGACTTCAGTATAGAGTCAAATGAAATGACTATGACAATGATCTCAATTGATACAACATTGATGATGATAAATTTATGAATGCTCAGAAAATCATTGATGATTTTCATATTCAATATTTGAACAAATCGCACTAATTAACAATTTAATCAATCATGATTTAACAAATCTGAGTCTGTGAAATCATGATTGAGCAATCAATTGAGTTGAGCAGAAAATACATTCATATGAACATGAATCATCAAAGAAGAGAAGTAATGTCATGATTCTAGTCTTGTCAAACTCAATCTTCTAGTCTTGTCAGATTTATTCTCACTTCGTCATCTTGACTAGTTTCTATTGAGTTTAGCGCTAACTGAGAAATACACATATGTAATCAGCTTCTTTTCTGTAGCTATCTTTCTTTCTTAGCATTTATCTTTTAGTTAAATGACACTCATATAACTCGCTTTATGCTGACTTCTAACAATTGAATGTAAGACTATTACTCTCAAAGATGAAACTATTACTCATTAAGAGAAAGAATAAAAAAGATGAGTCATCAGATGAAGATGTGAAGATGCATGAAGTGATTATGAAGAATGATACTGAAGAAGTGCAAGATCAAGATGAGAAGAAAGTAATGAAATCACATAAAATGTGCAAGAATGAAGTTGAAAAATGAGTAAAAAAGTGATCAATGATCTTTTCATTAAGAATGAATGAAGAGATTGATGTTTAAGTATCTGCAGATAATAATTAAAACAAAGATGAGATTGAAATTGAGTTGATGTTAATTGTTGATAAATAGACTTGAGAAGAAGAAAAAGATCAAATAATGAGCATGTATTAAGTAAAAATCTAATAATCAATTCAATCAAATTGATTGCAATAAACTTAAATATACATAATACTGATCAAAGATGATTCAGTTATGAAGATAAAGTCTGAAATTAATGTTGATGAAATTGATGAAGAAAGCAAAGATGATTAATTCTCAATGAAAACATCATTTGCTAAAAGAGCATCATTTGTTAAAAGAGCATCATCTGCTAAGAAAGCATCATTTGCTAAAAGAATATCATTTGCTAAAAGAGTATCATCTGCTAAGAAAGCAGATGATTTGAAAGAAACAGCATTGATATCAATGATATTAATGACATATATTTGTCTATGTCTGATCTTGTATTTGTTTTGTCTCAATGATTAATTGATGCATTTGTCAATGATTAATTTGACATGACAACTCATGATTAAAGTTGATGAATGAGAAAGAAAACATCTGACTGCTTTGTTTATTGATGAAGAAAGAACATGTGAAAGAACAGTAAATTTTCTGTCAATCAATTTAAATATAAAGCATCAAGCAAAGAATTAATGTTTTAGCTTGACACTTGATGCTTTATATCTATGTTTATTGATGAAGCTCAACATTGATAATCTTTTAACATTCTTACAATGAAACTTCAAAAACTTGAACATTCAACTGTACATGATGATAACAGCGCACTTAAATAAAGTTGAATGAAATAAAGTGTAATGACGTTGAAATCATATCATCAAGCGCATAATTTATATTCAACATCATATCTCTCTTAATTTTGTAATTGCTCAACAATACAATTAATGAATGCTTCATCATTCTATTTTTCGATGAGCGCATTGAGAAAATCTCTACTGAAAGAACAGTAAATTTTCTGTCAATCAGCATAAATATAAAACATCAAGCAAAAAACTAATGTTTTAGCTTAATGCTTGATGCTTTATATCTATGTTTATTGATGAAGCTTGAAATCAACAAGCTTTTAGCATACTTGCAATGAAACTTCAAAAACTTGAACATTCAACTGTACATGATAATGATAGCATACTTGAATAAAGTTGAATGAAATAGAGTGTAACGACGTTGAAATCATATCATTGAGTGCATCAATTATGTCATGAATCATGTTTCTTTCAATAGTGTGATTGCTCAACAATACTGCAACGAGAAAGTGCATAAAGATTGATGAGTTTTTTTTTTTTTCATCAAGTCTTTGTTTTTGATTTGCGCTTGAATTCAATCAACATTCATATACAATTATGCTCTTTAAAGTATGTGAAGTAATCAGCATGTCAAAATCAATTCAAGCGAAAAAAGATGATGAATGTTGAGCAATCAAGCAGTCAAAGTCATTAATATCTCTTCACTCATTTGCAAAGTCAAACCTGCGTCTTTTTTCATGATTTCTAAATCGTTGAAGTCGTCTCAGTCAACTCAACAATTGCTGTCATAGAAAGTACTGCACTCAAGCGCATCTAGCAGACGTTCAAGCTGAGTATGAATCAATCGAGAGAGTGAGTATGAATTGACATGTCAAGCGAATCGTCATCGAGAGAGTTTGAGTGTGTACTCAGAGTGAGTATGATCAAGAATAAGAGATAAACGAAGATTGCATCGACATCTATAGATGCAAAAGAATTTTCTAGCAGCTTTGTTTAAGCATTCTGATTTGTCACGTTGAATGAAAAATCTTGTTCAAGTATCAGTGATAAGTGAGTCAGAAAAGCATCAGACAGTAGTTGATATCACATAGTCTTCAATTCTAGATCTTGAGACTGTTGAGAAAAAGTAAAGTCAATGAGCGAGCAAGCGAGTATACTCTGTAATCAGATACACGAAAGTCAGCGAAAAGCGAAACGAAATCAGAGAGAAGTAAGATTGAATGATGCAACTCACGTCTTATAAGTCTTTGTTGAAACGCATCATCATATCGCAGTTCACTTCACATCATTCAGCTATAATATACGAAAGAAATCATGTTGACGATGCTTTCTTTCAGTCATACGACATCAATCTTGATCTGATTCGTAGCTTCAAGTCTTGTGCTGAGTCACGTTGTGATAATTTATGTTTGAGACGTGATTGATGAGTGCTCATGTTTTTCGACGAGACATAAATCTTTGATACGCGCTCAGTCATCATGTGACAGATGCGATTCGTGTTCGATCTCACTTGAATGCTCGCAAAAGATTTAGCGCTGCAATGAGATCTGATAAAGAAATCTTCACAGACTAACGCAGTAGGTAGTTCAGACAGTACCTACTTCAGATAGTCAACACTGTGCAGTCATCTTGAATAGACTCGGTTTCAGTTCAAGTCAGAAGATCAGAATGAATATGAAAATCGATACTCTAAATGCTAACAATCAGATGATAACAACGAATATCGGCAACATGAACGAGATTACTGATATATCATCGAACAACGATGATCAACAGACTTGGGTTGCATTAGCGGAAGACTCTTGGTCGACATCATTCTCAACAGCCGAATTTGATGCAACATTTCCAAGCGTCTTGAGTGCAACTGGTTTCGAGCAGTGGCCTGTATATACCGTTACAGGCTCGCAAAATCCCGATACTTTTGCTGCTTCAACGGCTGCGGATGATGCTTTTATGATAGCCACCTCTACTGGGCCACAGATCGAGCGCTTAGAGAGCACAGTCAGGGCTGATGTAGAGCCGCATTATAGAATTGAGTCATCAACTGCAGCGCAGTCACCTGCATCTTCATTCAGATCTCGTAAATCGTCCATAGCAGACCATATAGCAGATCATATAGCAGATCTAGAAAATAGCCTCACAAGAGATTCGCAGGCAACCAAGCAGCTTGTCCAGGTATTCTTCTCAGCTATTCATCCACACTGGC
>JAABUW010002499.1_pt1 | contig 27864 bp, 53 predicted proteins | sample 5560081 | NCBI WGS metagenome assembly JAABUW01 (sample SAMN10711882, study PRJNA513363) | rock metagenome | isolation source: Antarctica rocks | place: Antarctica: Victoria Land, Knobhead sud | reverse complement strand
TTAGGCCTGCCACTCTGCGCTCGTCCTGCATCCCTGTGAGTACTGCCCCTCATTGCTCGCCGTGCAGACACATTCGCCAGCGTCCACGGCGTCTCTTCAGCAGTGTCACTGTCTTCCTGCTTTTCTTCCGTTTCGTCATGCAGCTGTGTTTGCGCTGCCAGAGTGAGCCGGATACGGCGACCCGTGTTGCTGAGCACAAGTGTGGCAGGGCGTGCTGGGGCACCGTCATCGGGCTCGTGGTGGCGCTTGGGCGCCGGGCGCGCTCTGCTGCCGATCTGGCCGGCGCTGGGGCCCGACGCGTTCGAGCCGTCTCCAGCGTCAATCGCGGGGCCGCCACCACTACCGCCATCAGTGCCATCAGTGCCGCCAGTGGCACCGCCGGTGCCGTCCAACTCCGCCGGGCTCGTCAGGTATGGCCGGCGAATCTCCAGGATGCGGGATGTCCTGCGAATGCTGTGGATGGACAGCTCCCTCAGCAGCGACTCTCTCGCTGCCTCCCCTAGGCCCAGAGTCTCCAAGATCCGGTCATTGTCCTTGCGCATAATGCCTGCGCCCAGCCTGCGCCCAGCCTGCGCCCCGGAGCGCGAATGCCCCGGGGCGCGAATGCCTGCGCCCAGCCTGCGCCCCGGTGCCGCTACCGGGCTCGGGCCTGGGGCATCGGGGCGCATTGGGGCGCGAATGCCCCGGAGCGCGAATGCCTGCGCCCAGCCTGCGCCCCGGTGCCTGCGCCCAGCCTGCGCCCAAATGATGAAAAAGTGCACATGCACAGCACCCCACTTGCCGGCAGTGCGTAGCATGTTGGCCAGATCCTCATGCTGCTGCAGGGCACTCGCAGGTCATAAGTGTACTTGACCTCGAGCAGGTGAATAGTGACCTTGCTGTAGTCAGCGCGGTTCCGCTCCCACGGGTGGGCTTGCGGTTTCCACTGGCGCCGTGTGACGGCATTCCCCTGGCAGTCTTTGAACACAAAGTCATCTGAGACAACCATACTAGCCATGTCTGGTATGCTGTGCTGGGCAACTATCCGGAATACATCTGGCACAAGCCGAGCTACAACGCCGCAATCGACTGGCCGCTGCGGGGCGTGACCATCTTCGCCAACTGGACGGCGCAGCAGACGAGCGGCTCCTTCAAGCAGCTGCTTACCGCGCAGGCGTCCAAGTTCGACATGGAGGGTGGGCGTTTTGAAACTTTACTGTCTCCCGAACGGGCAAATACAGGACTTTCCAGTGTGCTGAATCCATGCAAAGGATGACGATGACACGGATCCTGTGTACAGTTTCTTGTGTTCTACAATGTTGCGCCTGTCGCAGGGTCCGCTACGCCGCAACGGTTTATTGCATATGGCGCTCTCTTTGGCGCACCGCTGAAGGACGACAACCTGGTGGTGTCCAGGAAGGATTTCACGTGAGTGCTGCCCACTGCGCATCTGCTGTTTTGCGGCGACACGCGCCCAAGCACATACTGGTAGACATCCGCACGGCTGTCATGTGAAACGTCCATGTCCATGTTGGCTGACGGCCGCACTGTTATGCTCTGCAGGTATGCAGAGTCCACCACAGGTGAGCTGCTGTGCAATGTCCATCCTGACTGATTGCTGCTGAGGTTAACGGCATGTCACAGATGTACGTCCCCCTTGAAGATCCTATTTTTATTGCATTGCTGTCTGAATGTAATGCACCTGATGTGGCGTGCAGACGGCGTGACCGGCATCACGGGCGCACTTGCGGCTCTGTCCGAGTACTTCACCACCAACCAGGCCAAGCAGGACGACTGCGGGTTGGACCTGGGCTGGACGCACCCAAACGCCACCGTCACTGCCAAATCCATCAACAACACGGCGGAGTGTCTCGGTGCGTCGAGCGGCACTGTGTTGTGTGTCATTCTGGCTGCGGCTTTTGCCTGGGCGGGGCCGGTTTGCAGATTATGAGGTGCCAGGTGTTTATGCACTGTGCTTGGAGGAAGCCGCGCTCGGTAGCTCATCAAACTGCCCATTATGGGCTCACCACCGACAAACAGGCAGCGGCGGCGTCTTGCGATCTTCTGCACAAATGTGGGACGCTTAGTGACTGTGCTTTCTCTGCCGTGTCGTGCAGGCCTGTCTCCCACCATCACCCGCACACCGGCGCGCCAACCCACCAAGGCGCCCACCAAGCGCAACACCGCCACCGCCGGCGCGGCGAACGCTACTGCAGCCGCCGCCGGCGCAACAGCCGCATCTCCAGATGCCGCCGCCGCCAGCCCGGACTCCGCCTCCGCACCGTCCATCGCCGGCGAGGTGCTGGCGCCGGCGTCCGCGCCGGGCGGCGCTGCCGCCGGCGCCCCCAGCACTGGCAGCTCCTCTGCGGCGGCCGTCGGCGCCGCCGCGGGAGCAACAAACACCAGCAGCGCCGACACGCCGGCGCCGGCGCCGCAGGGCGCTGCCTGCGGTGTCGGCGGGCCGCTCGCGATGCTCGCCGCCTCGGTGGCTGCAGCGGCGTGCCTGGCCCTGGCGCTGTAGGCATTCTTCACTGACTGTAGTCGATGAGAGGCTTGCCAGATGTAGGGCAGTAGTACTAGGAGAACAATAACGCTGCACTGGAACATGGATAATGCAGGGGGCGGGAGCGCCGGTCAGCCTGCAGCGAACCGAACCGCCAGATGTGATGCGCACGTCAGACAACCAGTTTCAAAACTACCTCGAGCGTGAACAGCAGCCGAGCTTACGAGGTGCATTTTGTTTCGTGACATACGCAGCACAATTTTGAAATGATGGGAGGGACCATGTGCAGAGATCCACTATGAGTGAATCAGATGGTGGATAGAACTGTAGGTAGGTAGTGAACGGCGCAACGTGATGGACTTGAAAAGCAGAACACTGAGCATAAACACTATTCATTGGCTGAATCGACGGATTAGGTAGTGAACACACACGAGGTTCACAATTGCCGCTAGGAATTGGGCGGAAGTGTCGCTCATGCAGCGTGGCGCCCCCTGGCGGATGTGCAATCTCGACATGCCTGACCCTTGCAAATTAGTACGAGCGCTGCTCTGGACACCGCTTTTTGGACTGCGTACTCGCCACGACTAGATTTCTTCAGCGTCTTCATCCGCCAACGCTCGAGCATACTCCTCACGCGAGAAGCCCGCCGCGACGCCGCCAGTCGAGCTGCCTGCAGCACCGACGCGGGCATGGTCATACGAAAATTACAACAGGGCTCGAATTACTAACAGGGGCCCTCATCAGATGTCTCTCACGAAACGTGTCGTCAATGATGGGGACTTCTGTGTGCGGCTTCAATTCAATTCATTGCCAAAGCTTCACGTATGGTCATTGGCTCAGAAAGCTGCTCACCGGGCGCGGCGGTGGCGGAGGCGTCCCAGTCACCGCCGACGCCGAGGCGCTGCTCAGCAATCTGAGGCGAATTCTGTTTGCCCGACTCGTGAAGCAAGGTCGAGAAGTTTGAGATACCCACCGGGTGCCGTGGCGGCGGAGGCGTCCCAGTCGCCGCCAACGCCGAGGCGCGCCCAGGCGCTGGGCAGCAGCTTGCGCAACCGCCGTTTGGCCTTAGCCTCCTCGTCCGGCCCGCGAGCCCCCGGCTTTGGCGCGCCCCGCACCCGCACCTGTGCATGCAGGTTTTGGGGTTCACCTGTGCACCTGGATTTTTGACCTGGCATGGGACCAGCTCCGTCAGCCGCCAAGGTCACAGGAAGGAAGTCCTAAGATGTCTTTCTGGATCACGTCTCACGTCTGCGCAAATGCCTGCACCGGCATCCGCTCAGGCGCATCAGCATGCAGTCAGGAGCATGACTCGGCGCCTTGGGGCGGCGGCGGCTACAAAACAAACCGGCTCGGAGAGGGGGAGATAACGTCGCGGGGTTGGGGGCCGTGGTCGTACCGGGAAGGTGCCCGGGATTTGTGGCACGTGCGGGTTGAAGGGCCGCCACTCGGGGGGCACAAAGGGCAGTGCCTGCGCGTCCGTCGCGCCGGAATTTGCGTGCGCCGCGTGCAGGTCGTACACCACCGACGCCTGCGCCCCTGCGCACGGCAGCGGCTGCGCCCGCACCTGCGCACGACACAGACCGCCTCGCCCTCCGAAGTTGCGCTGCGGGCGACTCTCATTGTGCTTGGTGTTCGTGGTGGAATTGCAAGGATGCCTGACGGCTCAGACCAGGTCGCTCCAGGCTCAAGTCGTCCGATGTCCCCTCAGCAAGCGCTCTGTTGGTGCGATGTGCGAACCTGGGCTGCAGCTGCAAACCTAGCAAAGGGAGCGTGCAGGCTCACCTCGGGGAGGTCCAGCTCGGGCGGCAGGGCGCGGAAGCAGGTGACGCTGTCGGCGTTAGGCGCATGCGCCAGCAGGTACCTGCGCCCCACAGGTGTGCTGTGAAGCTGCCCCTTGACCCAGGAGTCGCCAAAGGAGTTGCATGACTACTGCAATGACGAAGTCGGCCGGGAATGCACTGCAAACCCAAGGCTCGAGATGCAGTGCAACCTCATAGGTTGAGGGCACTATGAAAACAAGTGCCTTTACATCTTGGTCAGACGTGAGGCATGCTCAAGAATCCGCACCGGCCGGGTGGCGCCTCAGACAGCGGCTCCAGCAGCGCAGTCGCCAGGCGGTAGGCGTGCACCGGCTTGAAGCCCGTCTCCTCCCCCTGCGCCAGCACCTCCGCCAGCCTGCAACAGTCATAATATCGAGTCTAGACTAATACTAGCAGATGCATGCTTTCTCAGACGCAGAAATGGAATGGCCCTGCGCCAGCACGTCCGCCAGCCTGCAGCAGCAACACAGTCTCGTCAAGATTTCTGTGAAGCTGACTGCACAGGGAATGGGCAGCACCTGCCTTCTCGCCCCTGAGCCAGCACGTCCGCCAGCCAGCGGCAGCAGCAGCAGTGCCCTTGTCAGTAGATATGGCGAAACTTCCATGGTGCAGATTGTCTGCAGAGCAGGAATGGACCAGGCTGCACATGCCCTGTGCACTGCGCCAGCACATCCACTTGCCGCTTTGCCGCTCAAATGTGTCGTGAACCCTCGGCGATGCCGCGAGCTCCATGAAAAGCGCTGATGTTCCGGCGCACACAGCATACGAATCAGGTTCATCTAGCACAGTCTGTGGCTCCATGAGCACCTGAGCAGCTCGACGCGCAGCAGCTCGCTGGTCTCCACCGCCACGCGGCCGACCATGAGTGCCGCCTCCGGCCGCAGCTGCAGCGCCGCCCACCGCCTGGCTGCCTCGATCGCCGTCACCTGTCAGTGGTGAGCATGATAATTTGTCGTTATTTCCACAGGGCTGTCGAGCTTCCAGTTGCCCATCGTGACTGACTGTCCGGCAGTGAGCCGCAGGTGCAAATACCAGAGCAGCTGCAGTTCTGGCACCAGATGGTTGGAGGGCGCACAGCAGCGAGACACGCTCGGCAATGCTGTCCAGAATATCTAGACCTTCTGGAAGGCATGCCAGCGCAAAGGACATAAGAGATAGGAGAGTACAGTTCAATGAGGAAGACGAGAGGAAGGCAAGGGACCCACCGCCTCCATGCCCTGCTTGGGGATGTACTCCATCTTGGCCCGCACCAGCACCGGCGGCCGCGCCGGGTCCCGCAGCAGCGCCGTCTCGTGGGAGCGCACCACCACTCGGAACCGCCCCAGCTGCCACAGGTCGTAGGTGCAGCCCCGCGCCGCGGTGACCACGCCGCCGGCCTGCGCGGCCGGCCGGCCGGCGCCGTCTTGCTCTGCTGACCCGGACGCGGGCGGGCCGCCGCTGGCGGCGGCGGCAGCGGCGCCTTCCGACCGGGCGCCGCTGTCAGCTGTGGCTGCCTGCTGGCTGGCCGCTGCGCCGGCAGCTGTGTGTGTATGCTGTGCAGCGCCGCCTGTGGGGCCCTGGCCTGCACCCTCGCCGGCGGGCGCCGCGGCGTCAGACGGCGACGTCGCTGCGCCATTCGTGGCCGCTGTGGTGGCGGCCCTGGCGGCCGCCCGAGTGAGGCGCTTGGGCGACTGCACCACAGCAGATGCCCCAGCGTCTGCCTGAGGCGCTCTGCCTGCATCGCCGCTGCCCGCGGCCTCCGCCGCTGATTGCGCCACTGCCGCCTGCTGCATTGCCGCTGCGCTGCCGGGGGCTGGCGGCGGGTCGGCGGACTTCGCGGCGGCGCCACTGTCGACGCGGACCGCCGCGCCGAAGGCCGCGGCGGCGGCGTTGCCGGCTGCGCGCACCCCTAGCGATAGCATCGCGTGCTTGTACAGCCGTTCGTGGCGCTCCCGCAGCGTCAGCTCCCGCCGCAGCAGCGGCTTGTCCAGCCAAATGCACTTTGGCGGCGCCGCTGCCGCGCCGCCGCCGCCGCGCTGGCCGGCTGCCACGCCAGGGGTGCTGTCGGCGCCTGCAGGAGTCTCTGGCGGCCCGATGCGCAGCGGAATCTCCCACCTGGCAGCGAGGAGAAGACGCTAAGCATGTCGGTGCAGATTTACACGTTGCAGGATGCAGACTCGGGTTCGTCTTGGCGATACTTATTGCAAAAGAGGCATCGCACATTGCAGTCGACCAATGCATGTGCTGAATCATGGCTGCTATAGCCAGCCCATGCATTTCTCTCATTGCTGTTCCTATTCCTTGTCCTTTGGATGTTCCTTTGCTCCTGTTCCTTTCAACTGATGTGCCAATCCTGGCCAGCATAGCACCTGGGAATAGTGGTCAGCAATCGTCAGCAGGTATGTGCTACTGTTCACTATTGCAATAAACACTGGCACGCACCCCAGGCTGCGGTCGTGCGGCAGCGTGGCGACCAGGGTCTCGAAGGTGACCGCCGCCATGGCGACATCGCATGCGGCGCCCTCGTCCCCAGCGGCCGCTGCCACAAAACCTACAAGCGTCGGGTCCTGGCTGATCTCGGGCGCCGCGGCCTTGCGCACCCCTCTGATCTGCGACGGCTTGCCCTGCAACGAATCAAACCCAGTTGCTGAGTTTCGTGATATTTGCTGTTGGAACTGTGAGCACAGTTGAGAGTGGCAATATGCCTTCCCGCAGGAGGCAGCAGAGTGTGGGCACCAATTTTTCACTTGCCAACAGTGCTTGGCTCAATCCTACTTTTGCGCCCTTGGCGCCGTCCGCAGCCGCCTGGTCCGAGCTGGCTGGCGGGGCTGCCGGCGCCTGCTGCGCAGCTTGCGGCCCGATCTCCAGCTCGCTGGGCAGGTACGGCACATCCAGCGGCACTCGAAACACGCACCTGCAATGCGCAAAAGCCCTGGCAGTCACTCTTGGGTATGAGGTGCAGGTCCTGCACGCAAGAGTGGATGGAGACCAAGCTGCAACAGTTTGAGAGCGACGATTTCGAGTGAGCACCGATTACAGACCAGTTGGAATCGGCGCAATGCGACAGGCACACCTCAGCCGGATGCGAAATCGGAATGCAATGAACGAATGCAAGCACTCACCGCGGCTGCGCCAGTTCGAGGTCGGGCGGCGTGCGCGCCAGCTGCTGCAGGTGCCACATGTTGGGCGGCTCCGCCTCCTCCTCCTCGTCCGCGCCCGCATCGGCGCCCGGCACCGGGATGCTCGCGTGCAGCCGGTACAGGCGCGGGTAGCTGCGCACCCTGGCCCGCCGCTGCGTGTTGTCGACCTGCCATAGAGCCATGAGAGGTCGCAGACGTTCATATCACTTTTCACTGGGCTGAAGTGAGTGGCAAGTTTTTGTTTCACGGAGAGAGCGCATTGATGAGCAGGTCCACGCCCACCGGCCAGCCACATTGCACGCCCGCCAGTCGGCGTGCAGGTCCTCCCCATCGCAGATGACAAGGATGCTTGTTTGCCTGAGGTGCCAGGTTGCCCACCTCCATCTGCTGCAGCGCGCGGCGGGCGACAAAGCGGTAGCGCTCCGGCTCCTGCGCCGCCTGCTGCCACTGGTGGCCCAGCACCGCCTGCCGCTCCTCTGCCACCAGCCCCTCCAGCGCCGCCAGCACCTGCCCCTCCTGCCCGTCCGACTTCCTACCTGCGGATGGAGGCAATGTCTTGACATGATGGCCAAGGAGCTCAGCAAGGGGAGAATAGAATATAACAAGTTAAGCGCCGCTCTTCCGCCAAGAGTGCCAACGCTAGCACCTGCTACACGCACAGCAAACAGCTCCGTGTCTTTGGCAGTCGGGTTCGGCACATGCAGTGCATTGTCTGTAAGATTGCTGCTGTGTCGCTGGCGCGGCGCCACGCATGCCTCAAGAGCAGCCATTGTGTAGGATTCCCATGTCCACGAAAGGATTCTTGTCTCACCGTGGTGTTCCAGGTACCAGCGGTGGTCGTCCTCCGTCAGCGAGGACCACTTGAATGCCTGCCACTGGCGCCGCTTCTCGGCTGCCGCCACCTTGGCCAAGCCCTGTCGAGCGGCAGCTGCAGTGGCAGGGGCAGCAGCGGCGGCAACGGCAGCGGCGGTAATGGCACCCGGCCCCGCAGCAGGGGCGGCAATCTGGGCGGCGGCGTCAGCAGGAGAATTGGACGTGATGACTTCCACCTCCTGCGCGCCACGGCCGCTGTGGTCTGCATTCTGTATACCACAAGAGTCGGCCGTGTGAGTTTGGAAGCTCTGCTTAGTATCCCACTGCAATCAGGTGATGCATGACATGCTTTTGAAATGACATACAGGGCCGCACTGTGGTCACCCGGCCAGTCGCCTTCCGCTTGCGTGAGACCAGCTGCTTCTGTGTCGCAGGCTGCCTCCGCTGCTTCGGCTTTGCTGCCGCCGCCGGGGCCTGCCGCTGGGCTGCCGCAGTCCGGGCGCCACCACCTGCAGCCTTGGCTGCAGCTGCGCCCGCTTCTGCCACTGTGCCTCTCCGTCTTGCCGCATCGCCGTTCAGCGGCGTCGCAGCACTTCGCTGCTCCCGAGCGCCTGCTGCCGGCGCCGCGACCCGCTGGCTGGCAGTCTGAGCTGGGGACTCGGGATGCGTTGCTGGGACTGCATCAGGCTCTGCCTCATCACCTATACCTGGCTCCGACTGCGCCTCTCCATCCGAATCTGGCATGGGCACGTCTGGCGAAGCGTAGCCCGAGAGCGCCTCCATACTGTGGGCGTCGCCATCTGACGCCTCTGCAGCAACTGCACAAGAGTGGACACTCTGCCTTCCAGGATCCGGATCGGTGTACGTTGGTCTCAGCACGGCATTCATCACAGATCTTTGTTGAACGAACCTGGCGCGGGCGGAGACGCAGGCGACGCAGAAAGCTCAGCATCTGCATGCTGCGCAGCCTGCGACGCAGCAACCCACACCTGATTGACAAGTGTAAACAGATGCTGATGTCATGCTGCCTTGCATGGCGCCCTATGCACTGGCTCGATCGATACAATGCATCGCTTACCGTGCGAGAGGACACAGAGTAGCGTGCAAAGGCCTCCGGAGTGAACAGCACGCCGGCCGGCGGCGTGCCCCACGGCGTTACGCAGGGCAAGGTCAGGATGTCGGCGTCCTTCATTTTCGGCTGTTTCGCTCCTGTGAACCGCTGCGCGGCTCCTCGTCATACATGGCGGGCAGGACCAAGGAGGCGGCCCGCAGCCGCAGGCATCCGGCGACACTGGCAGATCATCGGGTGTCGAAAGGATGAGATACAACTTTATGCGCTCAAGGCGCCACTTAATTACAAGGTGCTGGGCGTCTAGCCGTTTTCATCACCCACACTGTCAGCACCTCGTGTCGGAGTAACGGTGAGATCAACCTCGAGTGATTTCACATGCCACAAGAAGCAAGCCATAACAAAAATGTCATCAAAGACAACATCATTTGCTTGTGCGTTTAATTGTGCTTTTGCGAGGCCGCAAGTGCGCTGCACCTTGCTTCTTTGGCATGAAAAAGTCACGTGCGCCTGGGAAGCAGGAAGTATTTTGGCGGCGACTTGCTGGCAGCGGAGCTGCAGCAAGCGCTCAGACCGCGCGCAGCAACTGCTCGGGAGGAGGCGGAGAGTCAACATGGCCGCGGCGTTTGGGCTGGGACGGAGGGCGGTCGTCCTTGCTGCCGCCGCTGTCTCGAAGCCTGGCGGATTGGGGCAGTTGGGTGCACAGACGACGCTGCCGTCCCTGCAGTTCAGGTGCATGTCTTTTTGCAGGTAAAACGAATCAGTTTGCAATGCTGATCGTTTGCCATGCACAAGTGGTTAGGCTGGGCGAGACGTCACCTGGTGCATGCTTCGGCATCGTGGCTGGCATCACCGACACGCACGGCGAGACGGTGCCGCTCTTGTTGCACCATATCAGTTTTCAGAAAACAGTTGCATGCCTCGTCTGATCGTTGCCTCTCAGACACTGCAGGTCTCTGGAGCATGCGTTTGCGCTGGAGAACCTGTCCAGCTTTGCCGCCAGCGCTGGCTTTGCGGCGAGAGGGTATGCATACGACATCAACTCGAGGACGAAGCCGCACTTGAACATCGGCACGATCGGTCATGTCGATCACGGCAAGACGACGCTCACTGCCGCGATCACAAAGGTGGGCATGTGGCGGACTCGATTTCGAGGGCACTGCAAGGCTCCATGCCTTGGGGTCTGGGAGGCTAGCTGTTGCATTTGACGTGGGATCTCGTGGCCACGTCGATTGACTGAATGGTTTCGTGCACACAGGTCATGGCCGAGGCCGGCGGCAGCACAGCGGTGGCCTTTGACCAGATCGACAAGGCGCCAGAGGAGCGGGCACGCGGCATCACGATTGCGACAGCTCACGGTAGGACAGTCAGCCGCATTTTGCTCAGGCATCCTGCACTCTGGTGCAAGCATGCAGCCCAAGTGCAGCAGTCATTGAGGTACATGCGACGAGACCTGCCAAGCTGCGGCTCCAGACATGAATGTCCATTTCTCCACCTGCAGTCGAGTACCAGACAGAGAAGCGGCATTATGCCCACGTGGACTGTCCCGGTCACGCCGATTATGTGAAGAACATGATCACAGGCGCAGCCCAGGTGATCTTCCGGTTTGTGAAGCGCGCCTCTCCTGCTGAGAACCTACAGGAGCTTCCAAGATCTACACGATGCTCTACTTACCTATTGTGCCTCTGCCAGCATGACGGATTGTGTCATGTTTCAACAGATGGACGGCGGCATCCTGGTGGTCTCAGCGGCAGACGGCCCCATGCCGCAGACGCGGGAACACATCCTACTAGCGCGGCAGGTAAGCGCATCCAAGCAGATGCGTCTGCCGCCGGGTGCAAGCGTTCGTAGAGCAGTTGTGGGCAGGACCTGCACACCTTTTTGCCTCCCTTTTCAGAAAACCCTGCTGAAAACCTGCACTGCCGTCGGGCAGGTGGGCGTGCCGTCGCTGGTGGTGTTCCTGAACAAGATTGACACCGTGGACGACGAGGAGATCGTGGAGCTGGTAGAGATGGAGCTGCGGGAGCTGCTCTCCTTCTACAAGTGAGCCTGACGCTTGTTGTAAGTTTGATACATGAGTCTCTGCTGCCATGACATCGACCAATGCGTTGTCAGGAGCCCCGGACACCGTGACGCCTAGACACTTTTGGCGATGGATTGCGACTCCAACCACCCAGCACCCTCCAGCTGAGCTGCGTCAGCGTGCTCACACATACTCTGGTCATACACAATGCACTCACACACAATGTGTTGTGCATGCAGGTACCCGGGCGACGACATCCCCATCATCCGGGGCAGCGCGCTGGCGGCGCTGGAGGGCAAGAAGCCGGAGATCGGGCACGATGCCATCTTGGAGCTCATGAAGGCGGTGGACGAGTACATGCCCGAGCCGCAGCGCGCTCTGGACAAGCCCTTCTCCATGCCCGTGGAGGACGTGTTCTCCATCCAGGTGCGCCCGCGGCAGTGCGGCCGTCATCCAGGCACTCTGAATGGATTGACGGCGAGCGTGTGATATCATGGCCACCGCATCTGCACCGCGCTGTCAGAAAGGGTCGAAGCTGTGCACCAAGTAGCAAGCTCCAGGGCTGGAAGCTTGACCCCGAGCTCTCACACTGTCTGGCATCGTGGGGCGACAAGCGCGGTGACAGGTCCGCAGACGCGACCGGTCGGTGCCGGCAGGACTCTGACACGTGTGTGCGCCTTTGTCTGCAGGGCCGTGGCACGGTGATCACGGGGCGGGTGGAGCAGGGCATCGTCAAGGTGGGCGACGACATTGAGCTGGTCGGCATTAACGGCACCCCCACCAAGACCGTCGTCACAGGTGAGGCCCTCTCGCGCCTTACGGTGCTTCGTGTTCACTGTTTTCTGCTGTTTGTGGCGTCGCACAGGGAACCTCGTGTGGTGATGACGCACATATTGTAAGAGGAAGGACGGTGATCCACGAATGGCGCTCGCAACAGCCGGTCACGAGCTGCTGACACCCCCGCAGGTGTGGAGATGTTCAAGAAGAGCCTGAGCCAGGGACAGGCGGGCGACAACGTGGGGCTGCTGGTGCGCGGCATCAAGCGCGAGGACGTGGTGCGCGGCCAAGTCGCCTGCAAGCCCGGCACCATCAAGCCCCACAACAAGTGCGGCGCCGCCGCCAATTGCGGCGAGCTGAGACTGGCTGAGGCTGCGATGGGCTGGAGGCAGTGGCAGATTGATGTATGGCAGGACGAGCCAGCCTGTGGACAGGGTTACGCTCTGCATCCGCTCGTTGTGAGCTCTCTGGTCGTGGTCAGCAAACTTGGTCTGTTGGTCTGCTCACAAATTGGCGCGTGCCGCAGGTTCGAGGCAGAGCTGTATGCGCTGACAAAGGAGGAGGGCGGCCGCCACACCCCCTTCTTCAGCAACTACCGCCCCCAGTTCTTCTTCCGCACAGCCGACATCACCGGTCTGCATTGTGCAACCGGCATGCAGCCTGCTGCAGAACCCTATATCCTGAACCTTGACGCTTGTGTTCTAAAACTTGATTTACCACGGGCGTCACACTCCTTTCTCTGCTACCACACCAGTATCGAGCGCGCTGTCCTGTTGCTGCAGGCACCGTGACGCTGCCGGAGGGCCTGGAGATGGTGATGCCCGGCGACAACGTGACGGCGCAGTTCGAGCTCATCACCCCCGTGGCGCTGGAGCCTGGCCTGCGCTTTGCCGTGCGCGAGGGCAGCCGCACCGTCGCCGCAGGCGTCGTGTCCAAGGTCCTCTGAGGAGGGGCGGTTGCAGGAGCGGATGCTCTTTTCAGACGCCGTGCGATGGCAGGACGGCGCGACCAGCGGTTTCGCGGCGGCTGGGCTGGGCTGTGGCCGTCAGCACCCCGGCCTGTGCCTGCCGAAGGCCGCTGCCAGCAGCTCCCCTGACGGCGGGCCGGCGGACGGCAGCGCTCGAGCGAGAAGCTGACTGCCGCTCTGGTGCCAGCGACGAGATGCAGTCTTGTGGAGGCTTTATGTGTCCTTGGAATCGAACATCCTGATATAGCTAGGCATAGGTCGAAGGGCTCGCAGGTGACTTCTTCGCTGTATTTATGCGCGGCGTGTGCTTCAGCGCCCTTTCCTGAGTGAGCGGGTGCGCCTTGCGACTTCTCATCGGTGATCGTGTTTCAAAAGCATAATTTGCTGCCACTGGGGTCTGCCCATCGAGTTCGTGCACCCGGGCTGGGAACTGCGTCTGTCATGCGACCAGCCGCAGCACTCCAAATCCAGTTCATCACGGAAGTCCAGGTTCCCCTTTCGGCACTATCAGCGCAAAACTCATTGCCGCGCCCTCAGTGTTCGCATCCGTCCCTACTCAAGCATAGACTTGTCTCCAATTCAAGGAGCCGCCCTGTCATCCTGCCACAGCTGCTCTGCGGACACCCTTGTATTCAGCGTCAATCAGCTGCAAGTAAGAACACCAGATGGTTTGGCGCGAGGCCTGGCGGGATGGCCAATCCACCAAGTGAGACTGAGAAATCTACGGGAATGAGCCAAAATACAACTTTCCTCAGGGGCCGGACAGTCAAGAGCTCATGTGCGCCACCATGCATGCAGGCCGCAAGCACCCATTGCGCCACCGCCGCACCCGAACTTTGACCTGGACGCGGCGGTGAAGCTGGCCCTGGAGGAAGACGCCGGCGAGCTGGGCGATGTGACGACCCTGTCCACGTGTGCATGCATGGCGCATGATGACGGTGCCGAGATGCGTGCTCCCGCCTGAGCTATGGCTGCTCGAGCATGCACTGCGCATTACTGCAGTCAGGAGGTGTGATCTTGACCTGACGTTGTTGGTCTTGTGGTTCGATTCTGGACGATGAGTGACTCGAGAGTAGATGTGCCGCAGGGTGCCGCCGGGCACACAGGCGACGGCGGCATTTGTCGCTAAAGCTGATGGCGTGCTGGCGGGCTTAGCTGTCGTCGACCAGGCGCGCATGCTGTACTTGCTGAACATCTCTGTTTCTTAGGTTTGCTGGCGGGCCGCAACTCATGTGCAGCTCTGACTGACCTTTCGTGCACCGCCGCCCTATTCTCGCAAGCTCACGGCAGGCGGGTGGTGAACTTGCTTCACGTTGGCTGTCTGCGTTTCAGCTGCTGCTCTTCTCAAGCATATGCACCTCACAACCATCCTGATGACCTACAACTCTCCAATCTGTAGGTCTTTGCGGTGGTGGACCCCACAGTGCGTGTCCAATGGACCGCCGCGGACGGCGAGCGCGTGACGCCAGGGCAGACCTTTGGCAGCCTGGAGGGCAGCGCGCTGTCCATCCTGACTGGCGAGCGCGTGGCGCTCAACTTCCTGCAGCGCATGAGCGGCATCGCCACCGCCACCGCGCGCATGGTGGACGCCGCGAAGGTAGGAGCGAAATCTCATCTGCATGTTATACCATAGACCTGACTTTTTGTAGCCTCAAAGTGTCAGCTGGCATGCCTCTGCCAGGTGGCATCGCGCGCATGGTGGGCGCCGCAAAGGTGGGGGAGCCTCTAACGCCTGTATTGGGGTGCCTCACGTTCCGCGAGGTTGCTTCCAGAGGGCACGGGCTTCAGTCATGATGACATGGGCCTATATACCTTAGCGCATGGTCACGCTGAGACAGCCGTTCAGCGGTCAGCGCCCCCCTGGATGCAGGGCAGACAGTCATGCCGCTGCACAGCAAGCACTGCCACGCCTGCCTTGCAAACCACCGAACACAAAAACCTGGTGCCTTATCCCCCTTGTTCAGGCGCACCCGGCAAAGATCCTGGACACGCGAAAAACGGTGCCCGGGCTGCGGCTGCTGGACAAGTGGGCGGTGCTCATCGGGGGCGGCGCGAATCACCGGCTGGGCCTGTACGACATGCTCATGATCAAGGACAACCACATCGCGGCCGCCGGCGGCATCACCGCCGCCGTGCACCGCGCCCAGGTGAGGGTCATGGTGTTGAGGGTTTAGGGTTTTGGCCTGGGCTGGGGCTCCTGGTTCTCCTTCAGTTGCGAAGGGACAGGGCAGCTGTGGCTAGCGCTGACGGTGCTCATTCTATCACGAAGCCCAGCAGCCCGGCCCTGCTGGAGGCGAACTAGGCTGAGCTGAAAGTACGCATACGCTCTTTTTGAGTTCAATTGTTTCTATGCTCCGCAGGAGTATCTCAATGCCAACAGCCTGGCGCTGCCGGTGGAGGTGGAGACGGCCAGCCTGGAGGAGGTGACGGAGGTTTTGCGGCTGCTGGACGCGCAGCCTGCGTGCCCCGTGACGCGCATCATGCTGGACAACATGGCCAAGTATGACGCTGCGCTGCCAGGTGTGCCATGTGTCATATTGCAGACATTTTCGATGAATTTTCCAATTCTGTTCAATTATACTTGCCTTTGAGGACAGCATTGGCCACGGTGTGACGCGCGCTGCCGGGTGCCGAAACATGCTTGCCGCAGCCATGGTGCAAGTGGCTTGAAGAAACATGTTCCCGGCTTGGCGTGATGATACAAGGGCTGGGGCGGGGAAGAGCGCTGCAGGCAGCGCAGGGGTGCAGAGTCAGGTCGGAGCATAACATGGAGGATGGGGGGCCCTGTCGGGCTGAGGCGGCCGCGTGGTTGTCTGTGCAGGCGGCGTGGATATCACATTGCTGCAGGAGGCGGTGAAGCTCGTAGGGGACCGGCAAGTGGAGACAGAGGCGTCAGGGAACGTCAATATCGACACGGTGGCGGCAATCGCATCATCCGGCGTGACGCATGTGTCCACTGGCGCCCTCACGCACTCAGTTGCCGCGCTGGATATTTCGCTACGCATCGCCACACAGCCGTCGAAATAACCAGAACTCAGTTCAGTCTCGGCAATAGGTATTTGAGGGGAGGTAGTGTGTGATGAAAGGCTCAAATTCATCTCCGTAGCTCGGAATTAGTACACGATCTGGCAGCTAGTGCGACTTGAATTCTGCATGATCAGATGCATTGGTGACAATCAATGTGCACCCACCCCACCTGAAACGCTCTTGCAGCAAACCGAACAGTGACTGAACCGAGAATGACCATAGATTTTGTGATTTGGGCCCCATTACGTTTGACGAAGCCCAGTACACAACGTGGAAAACCCTCCAGGCGCATGCTCCTCCGCACACGCTCCTGAGAACCAAGTCCACGACTCCAGCAACAATCTGCTAGGTGGCTCAAAATGTGAAGGCGGTCCCAGCACCTCTCGCCGGAGCAACAACTCTCCTCTACCACAAAGTAATCCTACGCAACTACGCTCCGACAGCTTGTCATGGGGACCTGGGAGGTTGCCTCAGGGGGCCTGCTTCACCAGCCTCAGGACTCGTCCTTCTGGGAGCGCAGCACCACATCGCGGGTGCGCGCCGCGGAACGCGACGGGCGGCGCACAGTAGAAAAGGCGCCCGTCGGCGCTCGCGGCGCCACCAGATTATCCGCCACCTCGCTCATGTCGAAGCGGCGCCGGAAGCTCGTGCGTATAATCGTCTCGTGCGCCTGCAGCGCACAGGCGATGCAGAGATCAGTTTCGAAAATGTGGAGCTCAGTTCTTGACGGCTTTGCTCCCTCTGCATGAAGGACAAGTGACACAGCCCGACTGAAGCAGTGGGCAACGAGGAAAGAGCAGGACGGAAGCATGCTGTGTTTCCCAAGAAGCTTCAATGTGAAGCGCAGCACCTCCTCGGCGGCAGAGGCGGGGAAGTCGGCGCAGAAGTGCAGGCCGCGCGATTCGCGGCGCTGCAGTGCCGACGACACAATGAGCTCGGCGCAGGTGACCAGGTTGCGCAGTTCTACCAGCTCCGTGTTGGTGCCGTACGCCTCATTCAGCGCCTTGGTCTCCACATACAGCTCTGCCAGCTCGCCGAGTGCAGCCTTGAGCATCAGCAAAGAAAGAATGTCAGCAACTACGCAAATGCATAAGGCTTCGTGCAGCGCCTTGGTATCCACGTACAGCTCCACCAACTCGCCCAGGGCCACCAGTTGGAAACATGGTTACAATCATGAGCGTGAGTGTGGATGTGCATGCAAAAGGATGTCTATTTCGACGCTGTTGGTCTCCACACAGCTCTGCCAGCTCGCCCAGGGCAGCCTGAACACACACGACAGGATATCGGGGAAAGAGTGCTTATGAGCCTGAATGAGGGCCGCGGCTGGGACGGTGGTTCTAAGGCTTGGTTAATTCCAAGTCTTACACCGTTCTCTGGCTAGTTACCAGACTTTGCCTCGTCGTCAACCCTTCTCTGTCTGTACCTGTGAATGGGGCTGAATCCTGGTAGAGCGGCCGAGGCCATGTGTGCTGCGGTGTTCTCCGTTGCAATCGGCAACTCAATTTGCTGAGTAAGTTGCCGCTGTGGAACAATGTCCGCGCTGGACATGCCTGAAAGATGAGACCTACAGCCCTGAGTGAGGGTGCCGCTGCGAAACCATCTCCGTGCTGGCATGTCTGATACAATGGGCATGCCTGATGTATGAGGCATGCAGCCCTGGGAGGAAACGTGTATAAAAGGGCAGGTGTGCAGGGGCATGTGCGCACCTTGAGGTGGGCCTGGTTGCGGACGATGCCGGCGGCGGACCACATCAGGGACCTCAGATTGGCGCGCTTTTCCGCGATCCAGGCGCCCGCAGCCGCGCCCAGCCGCTGCGGCGTCTTGCTGCTCTGCCGGCTGGCAGCATACTCCAGCGACTGCGCGGCCGGGAAGAGAACGTGCTCAGCAACGGCATCCTGATGGCGAGGGTGGCTCAGCGACTCTGGCAGGCAAGTGGTGGTATGGACCGCCCCAGACAAGTCCGAATATCAGCCAGAACGGAATTCGCGGAGTTCCAAAAATGTCACCAACACCAACACACCCACAGAGAAGAGGGGCTGCCTCACCGGTGCAGCGTTGGTGCGCATGTCCGCCAGGTGGGCGGTGGACGGGCCGACGGCGCGGGCGGCAAACACCAGCCCCTCCAGCAGGCTGTTACTGGCCAGCCGGTTGGCGCCGTGCAGCCCCGTGCACGCAACCTGCAACATGAACCAAACATGGCTTGTCCGCACGCGATTGCCGGTGATGACAGGCTGGGCTGACGGAAGGTGCACCACAACAGTACAGTATCCCACGACACAGCACACACTGCAGGTCAGCCAATGCGCATGGGTGGTAGCGCAACGGCGTCCGCGGCCTGCAACCAGGAGCACACACATAGTCCTTCAAGGCAGGGCTCACCTCGCCGCAGGCGAAGAGGCCAGCCACGGACGTCTGCCCCGTGAGCCCCGTCTGCACGCCGCCGCACATGTAATGCTGCGCGGGCACGACGGGGATGGGGTCGCGCGTGATGTCGACGCCCAGCGACGCACACTTGGCAGCGATGTTGGGAAAGTGCTCCAGGGTGGCTGCCGCGCGCTTGTGGCTAATGTCCAGCAGCACGTGCGTCTCGCCGCGGCCCAGCATCTGGTCCTGGATCGCGCGCGCCACCACGTCGCGCGGCGCCAGCTCCAGGCGTTCGGCGTCATACCTGCAGATACACGAGGATAAGTTTTAATGTTGATTTCATCTAAATCACCTTCCACCACGTGAGAGAATGATGATCGTCACACAGCAAGCCTTACAGCCTGCCGGCACCGCCGAGTCTGGCGGTGTCGAGTCTGGCGTCTGCAGCAGCAGTATCTGCCCACCCTGCTAGCGGGAACCGCCTGGGACGACCACATCAGCATATGTGATCCAAAGACGCCCAGAGTCTGCTCACCCAAACATGAAGCGCTCGCCGGCCTGGTTGTAGAGCAGGCCGCCCTCGCCGCGCACGGCCTCGCTGACGAGGAAGGAGCGCTGGCCGAGCGGCGCGCCCGCCTCGTACAGCGACGTCGGGTGGAACTGCACGAACTCCATGTTGGCCATGGCCGCCTTGGCGCGGTGCGCAATCGCCATGCCGTCGCCTGTCGTCACCCCTGGGTTGGTGGTGTTGGGGTACACCTACAAGAAGGATGTGCATGCATGATCACTGTGCATATTAACAGCATGCTTCCCTTTGCATCCATCCCAACAACGGGCATGATGGCAGAGATTGTCCTGCACAGAGAGGTCGTCCTTATACCAGGCAGCACTGTAGGGCTGCCATGAAGAGCACCTGCCAGCAAAGAGCGGGACAAGACAAGCACCTGGCCGCAACCGCCGGTGGCCAGCATGGTGACGGGGGCCACAAAGCGGGACATCGCGTAGGCGTGCTGGTCCAGCACGTCCATGCCCAGGCAGTGCTTCTCCCCGCTCACCTGCGCAGCAACAGGGACGCAATCGGCTATCTGCGGATCCAATGACATAAAGTCTTACATAGGGTATCCTGCAGACTTTCCAACTCAACCCGGCCATCGTGTCATGCCAACCTCCGCCTTATGGCATGACGCAGGTAGCAGGGATTGCAGCCCTGTGCATCATAAGCACCTGCTCACCTCGTCCGTGACGAGGTCCACGGCCAGGTGGTGCTCGAAGAAGGAGATGTTGGGGTGTGCCACCGCGGCCGCCACGAGCGCGCGCTCGATCTCACGCCCCGTCACGTCCGCGGCGTGCACGATGCGCCGGTGCGTGTGCCCGCCCTCGCGCGTCAGGTGCAGCTCGCCGTCGGCACCGCGGGTGAACTCCGCCCCCAGGGCCACCAGCTCCAGCACGCGCTGCGCGCCCTCGCGGCAGACGGCCTCCACCGCGCTGCAATAGCAGAAGGAATATGAGCATCAGCGAGGGTCCTGCATCCGCACGTCTGCTTGGCAAGCGTAGCAGAAGAGATAGCCGGCACGCAACCATCGAGCTGCAGCACGGAGAAACAGGACATGCAGGACATGATCACAGCCCATTTGGGCTGCACGTCCTGTGGATGTACCGGCTGTATATCCCTGTATCATGCATCAGTTTCCTGAAGCACGCTACATCAGTTTCCTGAAGCACGCTACAGAAAGCGGAGGCGGCGCACCCCAGGTTGTTCAGGAAGCAGCCCGCGACGAAAGTGTCGCGAATGTGGCTCTCCACCGAGTCGGCCGCGTCCAGCACAGCGCAGACGCCACCCTGGGCGTACTGGGTGCAGCCCTCGCTGGCTGTGGCCTTGGTGATGACAGCCACGCTGCCATGCTCGGCGACCTTCAGCGCGTACGACAGCCCCGCGATGCCGCTGCCGACGACCAGGAAGTCGAACTGCTTCGCTGGCTGCGTTGCGGGCGCCTGCTGCAGCGGCAGGATGTTGCTGGCGGGGCCCTGCTCGGGCGACGGGAGGCGAGCGTCGAAGCATCGGGGGCGGGTTACGCACCGAGCCTGCGCCGGTCGAGCGATGCGGCGGGCGGCGTTGTGCAGTAGCTTGGCTCCGCTGAGGCGGCCGATGAAGTGCGCCGAGCCGGCCGGCCGGCCGGAAGTGGTATGCATGCCTGCGGGACGGCTGGCGAGCGTTGCGGCTACCGCCATCCTGTCCCCTCTCACTCTGACAGACTGACTGCTGGGGAGAAGGGGTGCTTCCTATGCCCGGATCGCTCACGCAGGCTGCACGGCAGCGGTGCACCAGCCATGGTCAGAGGCAGCACAAGGCAAACAGGTGCAAACCAAGCACTGCTTGCTACAGGGCCACACAGGCGTCAGTGCGATGCATACACACCTGAAAGAACACCGGCCACTTCTTATTGAAAGACCACGTCCGCTTTGCCTGAGTCTGCGCAGGACACAGGACGAGGGGTCAGCCCTGCACCAACCATCCCGCAACACCGCCACCACAGCAGCAAAGTTGCTCATTACGCGTATGCCGCCAGTAGCTGTAGCATGATAGACAGCAAAATGCGTGCAAGACATCGGCTGCATGCCAGCGGGCTACAGCCAAACCCACCATCGTGGCGTAAGTATTTTGGACGCTGCGACTGCCATCAACGGGCTTCGAGCGTCAGGCGAGGAATGATCGTTGGCAAGCAAACTTGTCGGAGTTGCTGTGGCAACGTGTAGTGTGTGAGGTATTTGGCAATGCGTAAGCCGCCCAATGTGCAGGGCCAGGCATACGTGGTCGATCTCATTTCACTCATGCTGGTAGTCCCGCATCGTAACGCTGGACTTGAGGGTTTTGTCGGTGCGAGCTCTGCTGGCCTGTGCCACGCAGGGCGTGGCGAAGAGGCACATTGGTGGGCGAGGTGGAACGTATTGCGCGATGGATTCTCAGCTGCGCCATCATCTGTCTGATGGTTTGACAACGGCACGTGGCACCACATAAGCGGATTGTGTGTTCGCAGGGCAAGCCGCTGAAACCCGTCTACTCAAATTGTGAAACAACACTGGCCTATCATTTCTGCCCTTCATGTCTTTGAATCCGATCCAGGGGGCCCTGCCGGGCGTGACTGCACGTCTTCCGCCAGCCGCCGCAATGCGTCATGCAATGCTGCCGCCTCCCGCAGCTCAGCTGCTGATTGACCTGCTGTCGGCTCCTGAAGAACTGCATCTGAACACCGATCCGCAGTGGCGGCCTCCGACTGCGCTGATCGATCTACCGGATCATGAGACACTGGGCGCTCTGCCGCAACGCCTCTCTGCTGCCAGCGGGGATCGCCCGCCGGCTGCCGCTGTCCGTCTGGCTCTCGCTGACCTGTCATTGCTTCTGCCGGTGGCTCGGACGCCAGGCCTTCAGCTGCCGTTGATGCTGCCGAGCGCTCCGCTCCGCCGGCGGCGCCGTGCGCTGCCGGCCCGACATCGCTGCCCTCCGCCGGCCGCGGATCCCGCTCGGCCGCCGGGCTGCCGTCCGGCGCGGTCTGGCGCAAAAACTTGTCCGCCATGTCCTCGATGAGCGTGTCTGCTTTGGACTGCTCCAGTCCCACCTTGTAGCCGTCCACGAAGGCGCGGCCTGCGTCCTGCAACGCCGCCAGTCGCTCGGCGTACATGCGCTGCAGGTACGGCCGCAACTGGTCCACGCCGCCCCTCGCTGCCGCGGCTGCACATATCATGGATGCTTGCCGTCAGGTTGAGGTTCAGTGGTGCTGGTGCAGCAAAAACTCGGCGAACTGTGCAACAGATCGCATGCTTCGGGCTGACGCTCCCGAAATCGTAAATCGCAACATGCTGCTGTGTTCTGTGTTGGAACACGAATAGACGCTCACCAAAATCCTCCTGGAATTCTGCGGCGCCGCTGGGGCCCCCCGCCTGGCCGCCAGCTTGGCTGGTCTGATCCTCTTCAGCTGCTTCTGGTGGCTCAGGCTTTCGCTGGAAGGATGCCACGTAGTCTTGCCATCCACCGCGGCAGACCTGCTTTCAGAGTCGCTGTTGAAGAAATCCACCACAGCAGATGTTCGAGGAGACTGCTCGATATCAGGGCATGATGCATCTGATCAAAGTAAAACAGGCGTACCTCTCGCCACTGCTTCAGCGTAAGGCGCCTCTTGAGGGCGGCGCCAGGCGGGTCCGGCAGGGATGACGGAGCCGCAATCTCCCTGAGGTCTTCCCTCACGTAGCGTGCCAATCTGGTCCAGGCTCTCTTCATTTACAGATGTGTTCATGTGGAGGCATCATATCGCTGCTGGCGGTGTCGGAATTTTGGCAGATGGTGTTGAGACGATCCACAAGGTGTCGAGCCGGCTATGCGTCTGTGCATCGACAGGTCCAGTGAGAGATGCCCCTGATTCTGATATTCAGAGAATTGCTTGCCGAAAGTATGCCTCTGGCTGCACGCTGCACGCAGCAAGGGGAGTGTTCCGTTACTCCCCTTGGCACGGAGAGGGTGAAGAGGGGGAGTGCATAAAATCGTAATTTCCCCGCGCCTCGTCTCGAAACCAAGAGGCGGCCGCTTCTGACAGCCACTTGCCAGTTTGCAAACTTTTTTCCACCGCTAACATCTGATCGAGACGCCCGGGAACAAGACTGCACGCGGCCCGCCCCGCGATCGCGGCCGCCCCGACAAGCATCGACAACACATTTCCGAAAGCAGCCGCCAGCACATTTCGGTGTTGAATAGTCAATTGTTGTTGCCCTCGTGCTCCGGAACGATGCAATATTGATCCTTCCCTCCTCATGGTGGCCAAGCGACAACTGCCCGAGGACGGTGATGTAGTAGTCGACACTTCCGGCGACCGCAACTATGGCGGCCGGCCGCACAAGAACGGCAAGACTGCCTCCAGGCGGCCGCATGCGGCTAATCAGCAGCCAGAGACGGCTGCGCGCAGCCTCCAGGCTGCTGACATCCGCGCGCCTGGCATGAGCAGCATGTCCTCTTTTGCGCAGTTGCAGGTGCGATCGCTGAGTCTCTTGAGCAGCTTCTGCATGCGTTGACGACGCCAGCAAACGATATGCTGGCTCCCTTGCTGTTGCCTGACTCCCGCTTGTGCATCTGAACCTTGTTTTACATACTCTTCTTGCGCCGCCTGTGCAGTTGCGGGAGCTGCTCAGCGAGGTGCGAGTCCAAGATGCGACGGGTGCGGTGCAGTCCACAGTCCAGGATCTCATGGAGATCCTCATGGGCCTGCCCAGACGCGAGGTGAGCCCCTAATCAAAGTCGTGTTCTGCCGTCTGAAGGCCCTACAGGGTGGTTTCGAACCTCGGCTAGCGTATGTCAGGCTCTCAAACAAGCATCTGCAACACGAATGATGTTTGGCCACTATCTGCATGTCAATCATCACAGAGTCGTTCGCGATTGACGAGGTTGGTTGTGCACCATTGCAGGTGGCGCCCTCGAAGATCAAGGGCTTTGCGTCTGCAACAGGCTTCGCAAAGGAGGCGGTGAGTGGTGCGCACCTCTGCATGCCTGCATCTCTCTTTTCCGTCCCGGTGCATGCACGCCTGACGTGATGCGCTTGTTCGGCTGGCTGATGCCATCGCTGCCCTTGTCTGAGAGTCAAGTCGAAGTCAAGTCGAATCAATGCTTTGCAGCTCAGAATTAGTATCAGGATCAGCTGATTATACCCCATCAATTCTCCCTGCAGAAGCCGCTGGCATTTGCGCCGCCTACCAGCGTCGCCGTCGTCGGCAGCCACGCCACGCAGTCGGCTATACGCGCCGCCGCCACAGTCGATGTCGCCGTCGAGATGCCCGCGGCCTGCTTTGAGCACAAGGACCACCTGAACCACCGCTACCACGCCAAGCGGGCCGCGTACCTGACGGCGCTTGCGCAGCAGCTGGCCAAGCACCCCGGCTTTGCCGACCAGCAGTGGGCCTGCTTCAACCATGACGCAAGGTGGGAGCCTGTTACTGCTGCTGCTCTCACCTTGTGCACGTATCAAGTGCAACTTATCACCTCAACATGGACCCTTCACGTTGCCATTTGATGGACTATGAAGGGGTGCGGGGCACGCGTTGCAAGTATGAAACCCCCTGCTCCGCCAACCAGCACACCATTTTCTTGCTGTGTCCAGCAATTTTGTGGATTGCTTCTGAATCTCCGATGTTGTAACCCTGTAGGAAGCCGACACTCCTCATCAACAGCAGCAAGGCAGACGGACCAACAACTGCGCTGCGGCTGCTGCCCACATGCGACCCTCAGATGCTGCAGCTTCGCAAGCTGGCGCCGGACGCCAATGCAGTGCGCAGCATCCTGGCACCGGCAGCTTCCGCCCCATCAGCCGCATCAGCAGACGCCGCAGCACAGCCGCTGGAGCAGCCAGCGACGGTGCCTTCGCCGCACTACAACTCCAGCGTCCTCCAGGTCGGTCTCGTGCTGTCTGGTTGCGCAATGTATGCGGTGTGTCTGTCGCGCACTGCATCTCATTGGTGTGTCTGTCGCGCACTGCATCTCATGCATATCTGTCAGCATCTGGCGCGGCAGTGCCGACAATCACACAGCAACTGATGCATGGCGTGTTGTGCTTCACTGCTCCTGTAATTATGCGCCATCATGTTGGACCTGAGCTGACAACCTGTCTGTCTTTTTGTCGTGCAGGACGCGCTGCTGGCGCGCCACACGGCACCCTTGCAGGCGGCCTGCGCCGCGCTGCCGCGTCTGGCGGACGCGCTGGCCCTGCTGCGCTCCTGGGCGCGGCAGCAGGGCTTTGCCGGCCAGCCGGACGGCGTGACCGGGTTCCACCTCTCCATGCTGGCCGCACACCTGTACCAACGCACCATACTCGTAAGTTCCTCTTCACCTGCTGCACACTTTGCTGTACATCCTGCGTTGACCTGGCTTGTTGTCAGAGCCAGCAGTAAGGTCGTACCACAGATCATTCCCCAGTAACGTCGCACCACAGATCATTCCCAAAGATTGTGTCTGACGCAGCCTTGTGACATCCAAATTTCGTATCCTTGATCCATCAACTACCTGACACAGTTGCCTTCGATGCGCAGTCGCCGGCAATGACGGCGCCGCAGCTGATGCGCGCGGTGCTGGCCGCGTTGTCGGTGCCGCGCACCTTCGAGAAGGGCCTGTTCATGGCGCGCGGCGAGGCGGCGGCGCCCGATTTGGCGCCGCCGCCGCCGGCTGCCGCATTACGCAAGGCCTTTGACGTCACCTTCGTCGACGCCAGCGGCTATCTCAACCTCATGCAGGACGTCTCCCGCAGCTCCCTGCAGCACGTGAGTCAGCCTTCTCGTTTATACCATTTCTGTCAAATCTGCCTTCCTGTTGTACCTTCTAAACGAGTCCCAGCTTGCTGCCATCCGCCTTTGGCAACAGTGCTGCAAGGCAGCTCTGCCTGCTGATGGCAATTTATTTATGACCTGGAGCTCCTGACTCTGTTTTGAAAGCAAATCACACAGCAGGCAGGACGGTGGGCATGCCCCTGTGCCTCTGCTCTTGGTGCCCTCCTGCGAGGGATCATTGAGCTGCAATTGCACCCAAGAATGCGTGCTGATCGTCTTTCAGTGCAAATTTGCAGGCGCAGCAGGCGGCCCAGCGCACAGTGCGGCTGCTGGACAGCATGTCGGCCTCCGAGGACGCTTTTGACGCGGCCTTTCTGGCGCACCACGGCCCGGCCATCGCCTTCGACTGCATCGTCCGCGTCACACTGCCGGCGCCCGGCGAGGCCGCGCTGACCTCCTCCGATGAGCCCTCCTGGAGGTAGGCCCGCAATAGAGCATCCTTGCATGTGATGCGTCACATCTTTGAGGAAAGGCCACAGCAGCAAAGGGAATGCGCTCAGGAAGCGCTCTGACCTTTGCGATCGTCTGTCAGTTCTGCATCAGACCTGCTTGCCCAAGGCTTCATACTCGCAGGTAGCCAGCCCTAGGGCGATGAGGCTAGCTTGTATTTAACCGGAGCCCAGACAAATGTCAGGGGGCATATGGGCAGTCGCTCGTGCTCAATGAGCGCGCCTGCTTACCGCGCTCCCAACATCTCTCAATTCCAGAGCACCGTCTCACCTCGACATCCCAGATCAGAGGTTTTGGCAATTCTCTGTTGTCTGCTCTTCCAGCGACTCTGCTTTCTGCAGAACGATACAACCTCGAAAACAAGCTGACTGGCATCCATTTGTTTTTCAACAGGACCCAGGATGCGGAGGTGGAGCGCATCGCAAAGCGCGCGCTCGGCACGCGGGCCGTGCTGGTGCGCGCTCTCCGGCGGCCAGTCGCCCCCGCCCGGCCTGCCAAGGGCATCGCATCTTCATCCACTGACGAGGTGCTCACTCTGGCAGTGCCTGCCGAATGCTCGAGATTTCGATGTCGAATGGGGACCACTGAGCTCGCATTGCGTGAAGCTTGAAAGCCCAGAAACCGTCACACGATCAGAAGCAGCTGACCTGCAAGTGCTTGCTGACTTTCGACGGTCCTGTCCCTGTGTGCAGGTGCTGCTGGGCGTGACTCTGGACGCTGCAGCGGCTGGCCGGCCCGTCGACATGGGGCCGGCTGCGGAGGATGCTGCAGCCGCCTCCGACTTTCGTGCCTTCTGGGGCGACAAGGCTGAGCTGCGCCGCTTCCCGGTGCGCACACATCCCCTCCCCTCGCTATCTCCGTGTGCTGCCTGTGCGAGTGCTGCACAGTTGCAGATTGTCATCAACATGTGAGCTGTGCTACGGCAGTTGCTGGCTAGTAGCAGCATGGCCGTCTGAAGCCCAGGAACATCTTTTGGTTTGTTTTCTATACCTCTGTCCACCCCTTTCTCTGCTCAGCTGACAGCAGCTTGACTTGAGTTGTCTTCCCCTCCGGTAGGACGGCAGCATCGCAGAGGCAGTGGTGTGGGAGGTGCCCCCCGGCGAGCGCCACCTCATCGTCGACGAGCTGCTGGCGTTCGCGCTGCGGCGCCACCTGCCCCTGGGCACCGCCGTCCAGACGTACTCTGGCCTGCTGGACGTGCCGATGCTGCCGGGCGATGGCGACCTCAGCGACGCTGTCGCCGCCAGCAGGTGTGTAAATTTTGAACGGTTGTGAATGCCATCGACGCCTCTGTCCGCTGCCGCCTTGGCTTTCAGGCTACAGCCACACTTTGGCTTCCAGTCACACATGGGGTGTGCGCCTGGCTTGATTAGTCAGTGTCAAAGCGTCAGGATATGCTTGTTGGTTTGGCACGGCTAGGATGAATCCCACCCCACACTAGGCTGCTTCCTGCGCCTGTCTCTTCTGAACTTTTCAGGACGAGATCCGGGGTTCTGAGCCTCGCTTCATGCTGTTGAGTAGTAGGCGTGGTTAGAAAGCGGGCACGGCTAGGATGAATCCCACCCCACACTAGGCTGCTTCCTGCGCCTGTCTCTTC
>JAABUW010002495.1_pt1 | contig 27880 bp, 34 predicted proteins | sample 5560081 | NCBI WGS metagenome assembly JAABUW01 (sample SAMN10711882, study PRJNA513363) | rock metagenome | isolation source: Antarctica rocks | place: Antarctica: Victoria Land, Knobhead sud | reverse complement strand
TCCTTCGTCATACCAACGAAGCTGACTGCAATCTGGATCTCCAGGATACCCCGTAAAATGGAGCTGACGAATTCCTTGGAATCGGACACCGTCTGGAAAATCTTCGCTTCTCGACTCCCCGGTCTGTCTGGCTCGCCCATAACGTCTATGAACGAAGTGTCGCCACCGTCGGTCGCCCTCCGTGCCAGCCCGACCTCGGAGAACTTCTGGCCTTCCTTTACACGGTGGAAGCATTTGAGGAGATCGTCATATGGTATGTGGACTCGACCCAGTTTCAGAGATATGGATGTGTCCCGGAGACCTGGGCGATCTCTGTACAGAAGGCCGTGGATGTTTAAATTGCATATGTCAACCACCTCGAGCGAATCTTTTCCTTCTGGAGTGAAAAGGACACCTTTAACAGTGAACATCCACTCTGCCGGCCTTTGGTTTCCAGCAGGTATCTTTTTATGTTGGAAAAGCCGGCCGCGATCCACAGTCTTCCGCCGTGTGTCAACCACCATACTAAAGGTTCCGACTTCAAAGTGGCCAATTCCTGCGATCACCAAACTCGAGTTCATCGCAGTGACGTCGACCATCCGTAGCCAATATATTTTCTCATGCAATTGCTTGATCCTCTCCTTCAATTGGGTCAGTCTCTGCCATAATTGACTTCGAGAAGATCCTGCCGCTACATGTTGAAGGATAGGTTTTGGGGGAGGTGAAGGTGATTTGGGTTCGTTTGCTGCAGAATCGCTTGCGTGTAGTGCGCCTTCGCTCCGGGTCCCTGCGCCCAAGGCCTTGACATCTACTGTCAACTTAAGCTCCGTCAGCCGTAAGCTGATCCATGTTGGCTGTGCAAATGTTGGACGGTGTAGATGCAAGCCCAAGCCGCGTAGATCTATCCGTATGCCATCTCTTAGGGTATATGTTATGCGCCTGAGCGAAAAGTAGCCAATCCGCTGAATAGAAACTCCAGTCGCTATACGTAATATGGCAAATAGGAGGAAGGTAATTAGGTAGAGTAGGAGGACCAATCCAAGGAGGAAGGTCGGAGTAAAGATTCCCATGTTCTTTCAGCAGCCATATATGTTAGGGCGTGCCGGCATCCTCGGAGGCTGCTCAGAGAAGGTATCAGAGCCAACGCAATGAAAATGTCGGATGTGGCTAGATGGTCAGCATGGTCAGTACAGTGTCCATCCATAGAAAGGGAAAGGAAGGAGCAAAAGTGAGGTGTGACTGCCTCTTGGGGTACAAGCAATGAATGGCATCAGATCCACTGGTTAAAGGCTTCGGCCCGGATTGCTGATAAAGGGCAAGATTGAATGCGATTCATGGTCCTGCACAAAAGATTCGGTTCTAGCGTGTCTTGGCAAGATTGTTGTCGTATTCGCAATCGAACACTCAGAATTCAGACCACTCCCCACTTTAGACCATTTCTGACATCAAAACTGTTCTTGCAAGTGGACAAGCAGTACTGAATCCCTCTCCGCTAAATTGTTGCACTATAGTGCCAACGACTGCGCATGTGTGGGAATGTTGCTGCAGCACAATCCCGCAATGTAACGTCAAAATCGTTAGGACCTCCCCACACCAACGCCCAAACGCGCGCCCGCCCGAGTATGCACATCTACAACCTCCTTTTCGTGAACCAGAACTTCATCTCAATACCGACTGTAAACATGTCCAGCTAAAATTAAGTACCCACTGTCCGCTGACCACGCCGGCTCAGGGACAGCGCACGGAGTAGGTGTCATGATCGGTTTAATGTCGCTTTTGTTCTTATGACAACTGTGTATCTTTCATGTGGAAGATTGGTAAGGAGAGAGGCGAAGCTAAGGGAAGGCAGCGGAGACAGGTGTTGGTGAAGAAGACGAGTCCGCGGCCGCCGAAGATTATGGTGGACGTTGGTGGACGATGAAACCAAGGGACCGGGTTAATGCTGCTCGAGATTGTTAGTGAGGGTGAAAGAAAGACAGTCTGCCCAGGGAGAAGAGAAACGTCTCCCACTAGCTACGGTTTCTGAAAGGATGTTAGTTACTGCATATGTCATAGGGGAAGACACTGCAGTCGGGGTCTTGTTTCTTACTTCTTCAGTTTATGAAATATGTAACATTATGAGATTATGGACGCGAAGTCCATTCGTTGTCGCAACCAGCAGCCATTCGAAGAAAGCGTCTTCGGTTATTATCCTACGGTCGAAAGTAATGGGGATTTGTCTCTCCAGCATTAGCTTCTTTGCAGCGGAACTGGATCAGCTTCGCTTTCATGCAAGGACACCAATTGGCGAAAGTACAACATATTTAGCGTGCTGTCAGAATCCTTGGCGACGGGTCGATCACCCGAGGGCTTCCGGGGCGCCGGGGTGCCGGGCTCCGTCCGGGTAATATCATAGTCGTCATGAGGTACAGATGAACATGTACTTTAGTCATTGGGTGGCTCACGGAGGCGATGTTCTTTTTGGTCTTTCGCTCTGCTTTTCGATGTCGGTGAAAAACTTATATTCATTGAGCGCTAAGGTGTGAAGCAGATGCTGGGTAATGGCGCCAGAAGACGGGAAGCTTCGCACGGGCGAGGACCAAGATCAAGCATTCGAAGAGCGTAGACAATCCCGCCTATGGCTTGGATACTCCGCAGACAATCTTCGCACCCGTGAAAACGTCGAGAGAGGTCGACGACAGAGTGAAAGCGAGGAGCTAGACCATAATGCGACTGCTTTGCTAAGCAATAGAACTATCCGCAATGATCATTACGAATCCTCAGCAGACATCCATTGCGACAATTCGAATCTTGAGAGACCTCAAACTCGGGTTCAAAAGAAGCTTACCTCGGACACGCCATTTACCAAGAACGAAGAAGACGACGACGACGAGGCTTTCTTAAGGCCGAGCAGGCCAACCAGACACTACACAGGCCCACAGGCATGCAACCTTCCAGCCGATTACGAAAATCTCGATGAGATAACAGCACCCTCCCCGGTCAAGCATTTCGGGGAAGATCGAGAACAAGATTGTCTGGAAGACCGCGACAACAAGCCATCAGGCGATGAAGATGTCATTCCTGGCGACTGTGAAAACCTCAATGAAGTTGGAGACCCAATCCCTGTTGGAGATACGAAGAAAGGGGACACAAAGGGATACCTGGAAGACCGTGAGCCCGGTGAATTGGCAAGGGCCGGATATTCGCACGAGAATCAGTCAGCTACGAAGCACTTTGCAACCGAGGTCTATATAATCTCCTATCTCGTTCTCTTCTCCTTACTTGGTACGCTCGCACGCCTCGGCCTCCAGGCTCTGACTTTTTATCCTGGAGCTCCTGTTCAGACCGGCATAGTGTGGTGCAATGTTGGTGGCAGCTTGATCTTGGGATTCTTATCTGAAGACAGGAAAATCATTCGTGAAAAACGGGGGATAGAAACCAAGGAAAATGACAAGCAAAACGACAAGGAGCAAAGTAAGAGTCACCGTCGCTGTGAATGCACGAACAAGCGGCACGCTGCTGTTAAGAAGACTCTACCGCTTTATATTGGTCTTGCCACAGGCTTCTGCGGTTCCTTCACCTCGTTCTCATCCTTCATGCGCGACGCCTTCTTCGCCCTTTCGAACGCCTTGGCTGTACCTATCAATCACCCTTCTTCTACTCCCATATCCCCGACCGTGAATGTACCACGCAACCCTGGCTACAGCTTTTTTGCAGTACTTGCAGTCCTTCTAATAACGATTGGTCTTAGCCTAATGGCTATACAATTCGGTGCACACCTTGCTTTGTTTCTGGATCCATTCATACCCTCCATCCAGTACCTCTTCCCCCGCAAGATCATTGATTGCTTGGTTGCCTTCTTGGCTTTCGGTTGTTGGCTTGCCGCCGTTTTCATGGCGATTTGGCCTCCCGATAGACCTGGAGGACCAGTGGGCAACGCTTCTTGGGCGGAAGAGACGTGGCGTAGCCAAGCGCTATTCGCACTGGTATTTGCACCTCCAGGATGCGTTCTTCGCTTTTACGTATCCTTGCATCTAAACGGTAGAATCAAAGCTTTTCCTCTTGGTACCTTTGCCGTCAACATCTTCGGCACAATCATGGAAGCTGTATTTCTTGATCTCCAGCGTGTGCCAGTTGGGGGTATGGTAGGTTGTCAGGTGTTGCAGGGAATGTCAGATGGTTTCTGTGGATGCCTGACGACGGTCTCTACATGGGTGGCTGAGTTGACAGCATTGCGAATTAAGCATGCATACTTTTATGGAACGATGAGTGTAAGTATAGCACTGAGTTTTTTAGTGATTATCATTGGGAGCCTACAATGGACGAAGGGTTTCGCACATCCGCTTTGCACGACTTGAGGATAAACAGAAGCAATCATTGGTGGAAATCGCATACAGCAAAATAACGCTATAACGAGGCATAGTCTCGAACACGGACATCGCCTATTACGAAGCTACCTCTGCTCCGAGTCATCCTTTGGCTATGGTCGTCTTATTATGAGTACTGCTTGTGCTCTGATTGCCAGCGGGCGGAGTACGAGGGCTCACTCCTTGCGGACCGGCAGCCGTTGTGCCAGGATTTGATCCTCGACCGGTTGAAGCAGGAGTACGAGTACGAGGGCTCGCCCCTTGTCCACTGCCAGCTTGAGGGCCAGCGGCAGGCCCAGCTGTAGCAGAGCCTTGTTCTCTCGCTGTTTGTTCTTTTATAACTATTGCGTCTTGCTCACTGGGATTTCCACGCCCGATAGGTTGGATCCCTAACAGCTTTAAAACATCAGTGCATCCATGTTCTCCAAAATGATTCTTCCGTGCACCGCACTTCTCTGGAGAATGGGCGCAGGGTATCAGATAATAGCCGGTCCCGTCTTTCGTCTCTTCGCCGTCCCTAGCTGGATGGTTACCCGCAACGTATGTCATCATATACACGGACTCTCCCAATGGCTTAAGCGGCCCCGGTGCCTTGACCAGGTCGAGGTTATCATAGAAGTAATTTGACAATAGGCCCATCTCTGCACACATTGACGAGAAGTGGTGCACAAGACCGGCTCTCTGAATTCTTTCTTTCAAAGCTGGATGGAGCTCAGCTTGAGCGCGTGGACCTCCTGGGGGGTCGCCCTTTACGCTGCTGTGGATGTAAACCTGCCAGCCTTGTCGCGCGTCACCCGATCCGGCTTTGACCTCGCCTTTTGCAAGGAGGACCCCCATAACGGCAGGAGGATTTGGCCCTAGATTCAAGGCTTTCATGTTGTGTACGGCGTTGATGGCAATTCCGCGCATCATGGTCTCCAGCAATTCCACATTCTGTCCATCTACTGTGTCAGCGGATAAAGTCACACCCGGCCCTCCACCCGCAACGCTCGTGGTTCCTTTGTTGTCCCTGGCGAAATGGCCACTGTTCGAAGAGACGTTCGAAACGGCTGGATTTGAAGCCGCGGCTGCAGCATTTGGATTGGCTTTAGCCTTGCCTCCTTTGCCGACTGGCGCAAACCCATCGTTTTCTGCAAGTTCTTGCTTCTTCTTCGCAGCCGCTGCATCAGCTATCGCTGTAGTGGTTGCATCATCTTGTTTGCCGCCAAACTTGACGGGCGTTGGGTTTGCTTGGTTGTCGAACACTTTGCGGGGAGGTAGATTTGGGGCCTTGGCAATAGTGGATCTGGGAGGTGTGGAGCTTTCAGTGGCGGGCTTGCTAGGGTTTGCAGTACTGCCGAAGGTTTGGGACAGGACACCTTTGAAAATGGGCGCGGCGATTGCGGATGCCAAGTTAATAGGCTGGGCCTTGTTCGGAGAAGGAGCGGTCTTGCTGGTGGGTATGGATGTCATTTTGCCTACGTTGGTACCGAGGTGCTTGAAATATTGGTATAGGAGCTTTGATCTTCTTCAGCATCTCCAAGGAATTCATGTGGGTTCGTATATAAGTTCAAGGGCGACTCAGGCGATTAGATGTCCCAGCGCAGTCAGCTTACGTACTCTTTTGGCTACGCAATTTCGACCTTATCATTCGCCCCTTTCATATGTCAACACCAAGTATATATCTTTAGCAATCCACTAAGCACTTTGATCTGACCATCCATATCGATTGAAATGGGGCAGACTAAATGCTCACCAGTATGCCAAGAGCAGCAAGCGTAATGCCTCATAAGTCATGAGATACCAGTACCGAATTTCGCCCATGTGAGACTTTACCCCACACATTTTGACGGTGGCATGATGCAGATGCAAAGGCCCGAGGGCCCTGCATGCAACAGATGCGAGGGCCAAGTACATCTTCAGATGCTTGGCGAGCTTATATTTGTTTCAAGATTTGCAAGGTCACCTGACCACAGTAGTCGCGCTGTACTCTACTTTAGGCTTTGTGTTGACAGTTCGATTTACTGCTTGGAAGGGGATCAGTCTGTCCACATCGACCTTCCTCCGCCAAGCAAACATCCACCTCCACCCTCTACCTCGCTCCTCTCAAATCCTGTGTATCTGCTCGTCATCCCATGAAGGTCCACAGTCTTCTCATCTCTTCGCCGTGATGCCCCTCCCTCTCTTCGTTCTTGCCATACTCTGCAATCTCCTTGCCCCTCTCATTCAAGCGAAATGTGAATGTGGCTACACACTCAACACAACGCTCTACACTGACATCCTCGAAACCGACTTCCTCCATCTCCTCAACGTCACCGAGGACATGGACTGGCAGCCACAGAAGTACACTGTCACACCTGAGAACGCTCGAGGTCCATACGGCAAGAATGCCTCGCTGGCAAACGTCCTGGCTAATCCGTTGAAGAGCCAGTATGACTGGGCTGGAGCCGGCGTAAATGGCGGCGATGCAGGGTTGCAGTTGATCGTCAGGGGTGGAGTGCCGACTGATGGTCTGGTGCCAATGGCCGAAGTTGCCACGGCGAGGGGTGACTTGCTGTTCGGGACCTTTAGAGTAGGCATGAAGGTTACGGGGACGAGTGGAACTTGTGGCGCTTTCTTTTGGGTATACTTACGCTCAGTTCGCCTGTCCGGCAATGACTACTGACAGATGTTGGGACAGTACTACAATGATACGCAGGAGATCGACATGGAGTTTCTCTCCCAAAATTTCAACACCACTTCCAACCCTGTCAATCTCGTTCTCCAATCGCCGGCGTCCGAGGAAGCGGGCTTCGACGCCGCAAATACCGGTACTTTCAAGGCCCACGAACTTCCATACGACCCCTCTGGCGCTTTCCATGAATACCGCTTCGACTGGTCACCAGATTCCGTATCTTTCTACGCCGACGGCGTCCTTCTAAATACGATGAACAAAGCCATACCGACATCAGCAGGCCACATCACCCTTTCGCACTGGAGTAATGGCAATCCGGACTGGAGCAGCGGACCACCTACCACTGACGCGATTCTGACGGTTGAGTACGTGAAGGGATACTTCAACAGCTCCGACCCATCTAGGCAGAATGATTGGCAGGAGCGATGCAAAGATCCGTCAACTTTGAATGCAACATGTGCTATACCTGAGGCCACGGAGGCGCCAAATGGGAATTCGAGCGCGAAGACTTTCTTTTTCAGTATGCAGTTGAATAGTACGGTGAATCAGACGGTCTTTGGGACCAGCAAGAAGAGTGAGGGAACTTTTCTGAAAGTATCACTATGGAAGAGAGGGATAGGGGCGACGATCGTGTCGCTGCTGATAATGTTGTGGTTGTTTCAATGGGTTTTATGATGGACGTATGTTGTAGTGGAAGACAGTATGTCACGAGGCACTCAGGCTAATACGCCACTACGCATCCTGTAACATCACGCTAGCCGTGATGGACCTAGTGCTTCGGGAGATGCTTGGCAATCCTTCCCGTACCTCGTTCAACGCAATTACTTTCTGTTCAATCGTTTCAATGAAAAAGACAATTAGGGTCCCGTGCAGTTCGGCGAATCTAGGCCCAGGCTTCGATGTGTTCGGCCTGGCTCTAAAGGCTTCCTCTGCACTTCTTGGTGCTCAAAGATTTAGTGCAGTCCTTGAAGTCCATATAGAAGAATTGTCCCACGAAAGCTTGGCTCCATTGAACTGCAAGATCGAATGCGAAGGCGAGGGATCCGAAAGTATTAGCCATGCTGTCGATAAGAAGTATGCCATCAGCTATGCCAATCAATACGATATTGAGCTAATGCTGCCAGTCTTGTTATGAGAGTAAGCTTGTACGTTCTTCGTTGCCATGGGATGCATGCCTTTAAGGTGACCCTCCATATCTACCCGTAGGTTCTCGTCTAGCCTAACACGCCAAGGTGCCTACGAGAGTGCGTATATGCAATGGAATAGCCTTATCAAGGGGGCTTGGAAGTTCAGCTGCCGCTGTGGTTGCCGGCATTTTGCTGGGCAACGAGGTGGGACACCTGAATTTATCCAAGGAGAGGATGTTCGACTATTGCCTGATGGTTGAAAGACACCCGGACAACGTCGCTGCGGCCCTCTTTGGAGGATTTGTTGGGACATTCATGAAGACGCTTTCTCCAGCAGATACAGCCCGCAGTGAGATACCGCTAAGCGAGGTTCTACCTGAGTTTTCAGGAGGTATAGACACCGGCGAACTGCCTATTCATAAGCCGCCTTTGGCGATTGGAAGCTATCACCAATTTCGGTTCAACAGAAATATCAAGAGTATACTTGTTATTCCGAATTTCAAGCTGGACACGTCAGAGGCCAGAAAGCGGCTGCCACAGAATTATAGCCGTGAGGATATTGTATTCAACGCCCAGCGCTGCTCTTTACTTCCCGTTCTCCTGGGTGAGGACCCGCCAAATGCCGCGAAAATTTCAGAGGCTATGCGGGACCGCCTCCATCAACAATACCGAGCGGACCTAATACCAGGGTTTGCCAAGGTGCTTCAACACATCACGTACAATGCATATCCTGGTCTGCTTGCAGTTGCCCTGAGCGGCGCGGGTCCGAGCATCTTGGCACTTGCGGTATCTAATTTTGAGACAATAGCCAAAGCTATTATTGCACTGTTATTCGAAGCTCAGCAGATTCATTACGACTGGCAGGTCTTGGAACTAGCTCCGGATGGAGCTACCGTCTTAGACTACGTATGAGATGCTAATCATTGCATCGGTATGTTCACCTGCTTAACAGTTAACATGGTCTTCTGAAGTTCATAGCGTGACGACGTCTGGAGATCAATACCCAGGAGCTGTGTAGAGCACATCTCAAAGCCAAGAGCGGCAAATTATACGTCCTGAAGGCAAGATGTACAGTGAGGAAGGAAGATCTGGTTCACAATCATGTCGTAGTGTTCTGTTTGTTCAGGAAGTGTCTCTAACGAAATACCTCCAGCAACGATCTTCTATCATTTCAAGGCTAGTTAGAAGCAGGAACGATATCTATAACCTGTCATGAGAGTCAAGTGTCTTTCGGGCGTGAAAGGCTTTGAAAAAGATCTACATACAATGCCTGTCAATGTCTGTCAATCATATATAGATGAACTTCGTGTTCTTACTCATCCCCGCATAACGAAATCAACGCTATCAACTCCGATGGCCTCTCTAGATTTACAACATTTATGCTGACAAGGTTTAGCCTTAATTTGTCAAACCGGAGAAGTCAAAGCTCAATGCCGCTTGTACTCGTCCTCCAAAATCCAATGAGACAGGGCCTGTGGCCCCAGCCTAACACCAGCTGTTCTTTTCTGCATAACACTGAGCCATGATACGGCGCTTCGCAGGCCTACTTTACGACTTAGACCGCCATATTTGTTCTATTGCTTCACATTGTCAACTAGATGTCAACATTGTGACACAATATATCTCGGGATGAAATTGAGAGCCCTTGGTACGAACCACAATCTCAGATCAAACGGTGAAGCAAATCTGTCAAGCTAAGAAGTGTCAACTTTCATAGTGGTAGAATGTAGGAAGATACTGATATATGCCCTATCCAATCATTCCTTATCTTTGCAAAAATGCTTTTGGATGGGGGGGAACTCCGACCCAGACTGTCAAGAAGTCTAGTCGAAAATAGTGGTCCTTCTGAAGTCCTGACTGGAATGAGCGATTGATTAATCGAGTCGAAGACTTTTGATTTGGCGCACATCTTCCAGGCCATTTTGACTCCAGATCCTAATGGGCCTAGGGTAAACGCCGTAAGGTAGACAGCGAGTTTTATCGACTGTCGACGACAGGATCGTCGATACTTCTGGTAGCATTCATTGATGTCAAAAACCATCAAATTGTCCTACATGCTGTTTTCGATGACGATCAGAGGGCTATGGAGACATCTATTACATTTGCGCTTCGAAAATCAAAGAAGGCATCTCTGACAACCAAGGATACTCCTCAGCCCCGCACTGCAACTGACTTCTTTCAATAACTCCGAGGCTGCCATTCCGGGCCAGACGATAGTGTTGTTGAATGGATTATGAGCTCTTATTCTCTCCTGGACATGCAATTGATAGGTCCCTTTCTCTTGCAGAATGGCTATGGTAACCAAAACTTCCTCTCGAGCGGCGGCTACGCAGTGCTAAGATCCACTCGAAATCTTCTTGAACAGGTTTCGAAGCTCAGATGTTGGCTACATGAAGAGGATGTTGTCATTGAGCAAGATTTGCTTATTGGTCCTGATGACGTAGGCGCAGATATTAGATGCCATATCGCGTAGGAAGCAGGTTTCTCCGAGATTTTGGAAACGGACGATCGCATTGTTGGCGAAGATCCAAAAGCACAAACTCATAAGGCGATGACATCTTCAAAAACCTAGACCAAGAATGAAGGTACAATGGGAACGAAATGGGCCAAGCTGAGTTTTCTAGGCAGAGAAGAGAGGTACAAGGAGAAATATAGAGCAAGGTAGTGAAGACATGATAGTGTATAAATCCATTTCTTTGCCCATCCTTGCACTGCCTCGCAGCACGCCACTCCAAGTAGCACTCTGGGCAATGAGTAGAATATCTGAAATTTCCTGGGCGGTACCGTTCAGGCCCCAAGAATATTATGTGGAAAAGGATGTGAAGCGGCGCCAGAACCATCACGCATCGGACGCGTTCTCACACCGCGTCTTGTCATGCTTGACCGCAAATTGTACGATAGCTAAATGGCGGATGCGCTGTAGAAGTAGAATCGATGATGCCGATGATACCCAGATAAACAGGTACTTTGACAAGAGCATTAATACTGTAGCTGCAGGGCATATGTGCAAAAACAAGTGCATCTGCAGACAAAGCAGGTTCGAGACGTTGTATGTTGTTGCCACAAAGTAATTGTTTCTATTTCCATCCCTTACTTTGTCTATTCTTGGACTAGGACTATCCTAGCCCTAGCTTCTCCGCAGATCACCCGAATCTTGAAGCTTGGCACCTTGGCCCCTGACACCACTAATCTCAACTTTAATCATCACCTCCTCTACACCACCATCAACAATCCCTCTTGACGAATATAGACTGTCGTTACAGCGGAGCGTTTCCTTTATTGGCATCTTTCATTAGACTGTGCTCTATTATCTCGCCGCTAACGTTCGGCTTTCGAACCGAATATACAAGCCCATTCCCCTACCACTACATCGAATCTCGTCCAACAACGGCAGTGCAGGACTCTACACATTCAATCGGAAAGATCAGAAGGACTCATAAATCTACCATAGCAACGGGACCTTCACTGGAGTTGAAGAGTAGGGCAAGAGATAGACGCGTTGAGATATTCCATTCGCTGCAGAGAAGTGGTCATACTCTGGCAGCCAAGTAGCTTCCAGGGCGTTGACGAGGCATCACCAAGAAGCCCATCACAATTAGCTAGCCGCCAGTATACCAAAGCTGGCTACGTTCCGCTGTCACTCTAACGTTCCCGTCCGAACTCATTAGAAGAAGATCTTGCACCTCTGCCCTCACAAGAGCGAAGTCGACCAACATACCCAGGCCCCATCATGCGGCCAATCGACATACCCACCTTCCTCCTCTCATTAATCCTCACTACACGGGTTTTCGCCGAGAGTCCACGCTTTCCAGTACCAAAGGGCATACCTCGCGACCTCGACGCCATCCTTCTCATTGAACCAGCACCCTCACGCCAAACATCAACAATACCCTCACCGTCACCGGCACCAACACCCTTCCTCAGACATCTCGACCTTCGGCAGGTCGCCGTTGCTCCCGTCGCTCCAGCCAATGCTCCAGCAGCAGCACCCGTCGCCCCCGTCGCTCCAGCCAATGCTCCAGCAGCAGCGCCCGTTGCCCCCGCTGTCGCTCCAGTAGCCGCACCGGCAGCCCCGGTAGCCCCAGCAGCAGGGGTAGGCGGAGCTGGTGCCGCGCCCGCAGCCCAGCAGCCCACCCCTGGCGCGCAGGCGAACCCAATAACTACGATCATGGTGGACACGGTCATTGGGGGCGTAACGAAACAGGTGCCGAAAGTCTATACGCAGACCTTTGGAGCTGCGGGCAGTGCGCCGCCGGTGCAGAGCGGGGAGATTGGACTGGGTACGTTGACTGGCAAGGTGGGGGTTGTGAAGACGCAAAATGCGAAGAGTGATGCTGTGGCCATAGGCAGGAAGGTTGCGTGGGGAAATGTGGTCGTGGTTCTGGTAGCTGGGGTGGCTGCGCTTGGGGGAGGAGTGCTGGGGATCGCAAGGATATGAGTAGGGGAGAGAGGAGATACTTGTTGCATTGCATAGCCTGGTGTTTATGGTGGAATTTTCTTATAATACACAATTGCGAGTGCATCAGCGGTGCTGGCAGGCATGCAAAGCGCCTGCCATAGAGCTTAGACACGATTGGGCATCGCTTAGGAAATATACAGTATGACAGAACGATTGTATCAGGGGGTTTCAATTATATTATTCTACTGGCTATATCTATGATTGAGGCCGGAGCGTAAATTGGGCAGATTTGAGGAACTTGGTGCGTTCATTCTCCATGAGAGAGCCAGTAATCTGGGCATTGCTAGTCAGGACTGACGAGAGTAATATTATACTCGCCTATGGTATGCCACTATCTGTATGGTTTCCGATGGCCGATGAGTTGAGGTCGTCAAAGGTAGTCTAGGTCGTTCTTCAAGATGTTCCTTTCTCCCTGTTCTCAAAGGAGGTCATGGCCGTCGTCCTTGGGTTCAAAACTGATCTCGTTGAGGGATTGGACACCACGGATTTCCAGCTTGTGGGACAGCTTGCGGTAGACAGTTGCGTCTGCCATTATTCGGAATAAATCTCTTTGAATATCGCCACTAAGGGGAAATGGACATGATCTCTCTACCGTCTATGGGGATATTTTAATGTCTACGATTTTGTCTTATCTTGTCTTTCCTTGTGCCTCATCAAAGATCTGCAGAGTGTGCTCCCAAACCTTTTTCCCAACTCCCCGCTCCCTATACCCTTTCATACACTTCCCCTCCCCCGTCTCCCCGTTCCAATTCAACAGATACGCACCATCCCCCTTCGCCACATCCACCCCCTGCGGCCTCGCGACCCCAGCCCTCCTAGCCTCCTCTCCACTCCCCGCACTCTTCCTTGGTGGATATCTCGCACTCGTCGCGTGAAACAACTGCCTCTCTCCCACCTCCTCCACCGGCACGGCGATCGGTGTCAACAAGGGCACGATAACCCATTGCATGATGATGATCACCCACCAACTGAATTCTTTTCCGAAGATACCCGTCTTCACGATTCCAGGCAAGGCGTGCACGAAGCTCGTCTTGGGATATTCTCGGGATAGCTGTTCGAAAGCGAGAGAGGTCATGGTTGCGGCGTGATTGGCGCAGTTGCCGATGCCGTAGTTGTGTTTTAGGTCCAGGTCGTCCTCGACCAGGGCGCCTTCATTGGTGGCGGCGAGGATGGAGAGGACTCGGGAAGGGTGGAGCGGGAGGAGGAGCTGGATGAAGCGCAGGCGGGCGTAGTACCGGAGGGAGAGGAGCGTGTCGAGACCTTCTTTGGTTTCTATACGAAATTTGCATTGGCATCATCTCAATTTGAGGTGCTGTGTGGAGAGTGGGGAGCTCTCACCATTCCGACCGTCGAATGAGAGATAGCCGCAGGATAGCACTATGAGATCTAACTTCTTCTCTTCGCTCTTGATTTCTTCACATACGGAGTCCACGTTTGCGAGCAAGCTTACGTCGCTGCGTATGAAGGTGTATGTGCCCCCTGTGTTCATCTTTCTGCAATCGTCGAGAATGGCATCGGCCGAGGCTTGACTTCTGCCGACGAGGTAGATGGTTGGTGAGGAGGTGTTTTGGACAAAGGCTTTCAAGGTGGCCTCGCCAATGCCGGCGGTTGCCCCTACGAAGAGGGCTGTGGGAGTGGGCAAGGTGGAGATTCTGTATGTAGATGCGGTGTCAGCGTTGCCTCTGTGAGAAGTCACGAAATATGTTTAGTCCGTAGGTTGTGAGCAAGCTGGGTTTATGGACGCTCGACGACTCGGTGTTCTGTCTATATGGGAAGAAGGAAGTCTCGGACGAACATGTTGGCGTTGGAGGCACGAACGAGAGGGAGTTTGACCATCATCACTGAGAGATGTGGAGTCAGAAGGCTCCTATGCTTGTGGATACTCCCTGCCCAGGTTCAATCTAGTGAAAGCTTTGTGGCGTTTGTAGAGCTGGTTGAAGAGCATGACTGGCTGTCCGTTCGCGGTTTGTTTACATCTTCTCTGTATCCAAGCATGTGGATGCTCTGGACGGGTCAGCAACCCCGCACGTTGGTGCTGTTGGGCAGAGTTCAGCTACTTTATGCTTATGCTTAGGGGCTGATCACTAGATCTAATCGGTGAAGCGAAACTTCTAGCGCCGGGAGCAAGCGCCCATCGCAAAAGCTAGATTAGCTCCAGGACGCTCTTTCTCTCTCCTGTCTCTCTGCTCTGATCAATTCGCGATTACGTGAGTACAGCATAAATTCTACATAGTCGCTGCTCAGGTGGTGTTACCAATATGTCTCGGCACAGAGATCAAGAAGCATGAATAGCAATACAGTATTTTCGGTGGCTTGCAACTTCTGTCTAGCAGATTGACTGCATTGAACAGGTGGTAAGCAGAGCGTTGAAATCATCCTTCAGGATTTATGCACGTTCGTAGCTAACAATGTTACTAGATGAAGTTTCAATCGCCCGTCTGAAGATGCCTACCGTGAACTACCATGAATATAGTGCCCATTTCGTCTTCTGAAGCTATTACTCAATCATGCCCATGCAAACGCCCCTTCCCGCCCTGCATAACTCCGCTTAAGCCAATCTCCCTATTGAAAATCGACGCTGTCGTCCGCATAACAACGAAAGGTGGTTCCCGTCGCGAGCACATTGAACCCTTGTAGCTAGCAAAAACAACAAGAACATTGTCCTCAATATACACTGTCAAGCTGAGCCTCCTTGCAGATCCTCAAGCGGCACTTTCACACGGGTGCTCGTACTGCCCGCCAACGAGGTTGGAAACGCTCCTCGTATGGGATTTGTCATTGGGGTGCAGAGGAAAGCGACGATCATCAGCGTACTGGACCTTGACATGAGTAGTCTTGGCAATGGAACCAAGTGGGATGTCCTTGCCGTCCTGCACGACTCGGGTCAGCCTTTGCTGATGATGGTATGAAAGTGACCAGGAGACACCCTCAAGGAGGAGAGACTGTTGGAATCTCTGTCACGGCACTGACTCGACTCGAGTAGGGAAGAGGCAAACAAGAAAATGTAACATACCATGCCGTAAGCACTTTCTGTCTCGGTTGAGGTCGAAGCTTTGCCTTCCCAGCCTGAAGGTGTTTTGGCGAGGATCCCGTGATGTGCTATTGGCTTCGTCTCCACAAGCCGACCCCAGCCATCGTAAGCTGCAGCGGGAGAATTCCGATCGGACGAGCGTCCGCCTTGACGATGAGGCGTATTTGAGCTGTCAGAGTAGTCACACTGATAACTCCCACGGGGGAATAATTTTGGGAACAGCGCTGTGAGAGGGGCCTTAAGCATTGGTAGGCAGGCGCATATGATACCGGTATTGGCCTCTATTGTTGTCCATATGGTGGAGTTCAGGCTACCGTGTGTCTGATCTTTGCTTTTGGAACTCGCATTGAGTGTTGTCATACGCAAGATCGATGTGATACAGACGCTAAGGACAGTGAGCATGAATCCCAGAAGAGCCGAACGGGAGGTACGCACAAGGCTCCGAGCCCGAAGACCATCGTGAGACCCCATTTCTGACGACTAGGAAGCTGCAAGCTCCTGACGACTGGCATCGGAAGAAGCAGTATCGCAAAGTCTCCAATGATGTTTGCCGCAGCGTTGGCGTACCAGAACTCAGTGAGATTGATGCAAGTGCCTTCAATAGTGCGGTCCCAGACTCGCGCGACAGGAGTGCATTCGAATATGGTGGCAACGATGCTTGCTGTCGCATACAAGAGCACGCAAGCCATGACGACGTAGACGGTTTTACGGAACCAACCTACGTGCGCAAAGATGCGTAGGTACAGGAGGCAGATGGACGTCTTGGTGAGGTTGATGGTGAACTTGTACATCATCTGGGCAACCCAAAATGCCTACAGCTCATGTCAGCCGTATTTGGTTCATGAGAAGAAGGAAACCTGAGGTTGTCCTCACCTGCAACGCCATACGAATATCGTCAGGCTGAAGAGTTCTCATTGGTTTACCCGCGCCGTGGTCTACGCCTACGTTGATGTCAGCGCGACGACCAAGCGAGGGGAAGAGTCAGGAGTGTCCCGTAGACTCGACTTATACGTACTAATGCAATTGCAGATGGTGAGTCCGATTGAGAAGACCTATTGTCAAGATTAACAAGGCTGCCTCGAAGCGCCGCTGAGCCGTTGCCTCATGCTTACCATCGAGAGCATAATCGCATAGTCGTCCGGGCCCAGCTTGCGGGCGGTGGTCACCCTCGACATCAAGCGCGACATGACAAGGATGAAGGCGGTGAAGGCAAACAGGATCGAGATGATGAAAAGGTTGGTACCACGACCGTAGAGCTCCATGGCTCGGCCCTCTACAGCAGGCATCTTGTTATTCGTTGACTCAAAACTCGAAGGTGGTGGGGTACGTGGGTGTGTCACTGAAGAATTGAGAATTTTGTGTTGAAGAGGGCTTTCAAGACCAACAATTGTGGTAGAAGGAGTTCCGATGGAACGAAAGTGGTCGCATGCTCTTGAACAATCGGACGCTGCCTTGGCTGTGAATATCGGAGTGCTGGAGGAGTGTTGAAGAGAGGATCTGGGATGAGGAAGTTGATTTGGGATAGCTATTGTGTAGGCACTTTCGCCCGATGTATCGTAGCGTTAGCGCCCCGAAGCCCATGTAAGGGTTCACATTCATCCTCCGTGGATTCATCCTTGCATCCATATCACACTGACTTTCTCAACAGCATAGAGCAGCATTTGGGAGGATGCTTGCATGGCTTGGGTGAAGACTGCACACAAACGAGACATTCGGAAGGAAGGAGATAGTCAGCGTTGGACAGCAAACTTTGCGTCGACCCGCTTGGTCATGTCTGGGACTGCCGAAAGCTGGGACCAGAGTAGAAAGTGCCTCGGAGTCTTTCCCTAACGTGTGAAGAATGCAGTTCGATATGAGGAATAGAGAAGGTAAGGGTAACGCAATGCCAATCCCGATATCAAAATCAATGACCCTGCATATACTAGGTCACCTTGCAGGACCCGGCATCACAAATGTGAACCAGTATATGCGTGTCGGCCCCACTCCCGCTGCAGGGAGCCGCTGTGATGGACTCGAAGTCTATCACTTTTAGATCGCTGGTTAAAGAGTCGCATTTCGCCGGGTGAACATACTTCATCCACCGATGAGCCATCATCTATCTTGGGAACACCTTCATACAAACAAGACACCTGCTGCAGCCGGCCCCAAAGTCCCACCCTCTCTCGAAGCCCTACAGTCTGGTCGAGAATTACCACATCGCAGAAGATACTGAAGACCTTGGCGTGTCACAAATGATGGTGACCTGCTCTCCTTGCGTCTTTGAAGACAAACATCATTATTCACCAATTATGAGACAAAAGCCGTCAATCGCTGGCGCACACGGCTGTCTCGAGACGCCCGCAGTACGGCAGTGGTCCCCAATCCAGTCAGGAGTAGGCCGGTGCCCCTTCCTTGTCTGCGGATAGACTATATTCTACAACGGCTACGTGAGCAAATTGCGAATGAGTCTGATCATTTTCCGTGTAGGTCACAAATTCACGGACAAGGCGGTCTAGAAGTCGACTTGCGTGCATCGCTTGATCCCGCCGTCTTGTGAGTCTCCATGATCTTCATGTCTTGCCGTAGATGACGAAGAATTTAACGGATTGCATCTTCGTCATATTCACGCGTGTCTTTCACGGTCTTCGCAATAGCTTTGATGTAGGGTGGAAGTTCTGTCAGCGTCCTCTGACCTTCTGAGGTCGGGCCTTCGAGGCTGTATACTGTAGCCGTTGAAGTGATACGAGGTGCTGCTGTGGCACGGGTGATTGACTTCGCTTTTGATCTCCTTCGGCCTGCTTCATTTACCTCAGCTCATTCTAGAATTGCAGTTGACGTCAAAAGCTCTCCTGCCTTCGAACCCACCAATATGGCTTCTGGCTCTGGCGGCTCGGGTGGGCAGTGTACAGGGTAGTGAGCACTTGAAAAAAGGTAGCACGGCCGACTAAACAAGCTCGGTTGTAACATTAGGTAGTTGGAATTCGTTGGGTCTTGTAGCATGATCAACTTACTCCACTTTCTTTGCATAGCCTGGGCCGTTTCGACTATTCAAAAATGTCTCGTGCGGGAAACGTAGAAACAAATGGAGAATATATAGAAATGGCAAAAACAAATACGACACCTGCAGGATTCGAACCTGCGCTCTCGAAAGAACTGCCTTAGCAGGGCAGCTACATCTATTAGCCTCTGCTACAAGAATTGCATGAGGTATGTACCCAAACTTACCGCGTTAACCACTCCGCCAAAGTGTCATTACATAAGCAGGTTTGGCAGTAATAGAGCTTCTCATGATGATCTCCAGACATACTTGATGGAGAAGTGCTCATCACTGCCAACCTTCATCCGCCTCTTGGAGGACAGATAGGCTTTCTTGCTACTTGGATTAAAAGTTCCGTCATATCCAATCTAAGGTTATCTTGAATGATCGCCCACGTACTATCCTACTCTAGACCGGGTCTTACGTTGTAGATGCAATCGGACTGTTGTTTAGCGCTTGCGTAGCGCGGCTAACACCTTTCCTTGTCCATGAGTATGCGAGCACTACCACTAATCTAGTGGCCTACCGAATTCACTAACATTATCAAGTCCCTTTCTCCTAGGTAAAAATAGCGTCTGTCGGGGAATTTCTTCGTCGATCCTTCAAAAGCTGCGGAATCGCCGAATCTGGCGCTGTTACTGCTGGCATATGTTATGTAAGCTCAGTGGGATGCCACAGATGATGAGCAGTCAATTCTAAAGTCCTGGACCCGAAGCGCAGGAAAATGGACAGCGAAGGAGGGACTTAGGTACGTTCGTAGAGCCATCTTGATTCCACAGCCTACTCTTTTCCTAGTCTGTTTGCTAGCTTGAGATATGCCTCTCCTGATCTCGTACATCTTGCAAAGGTTGTAGATAAACTCTACGGAGTGGGTCTTACCTCTCAAAACATTGTTCATTGGACATACAGCTTATGTTGACATAAAACGGGCATAGAGCTTTTATCACCCATTCCCGGAGCACGTTCCTTGCTTCATTATGGGTGGTTGGTGGTCGATAAGGCCACTCCTAAATTGGGGTAGCTGGCTTCGCGGACTGTACTGCAAGAAGTAGAGAAATAGAAACATATACAGAGAACCCCAGTCTCTCTTGTTGCGAATTATTCTCTTGAGCTCTTCCTAATGCCCGTCTTTTTATACCTCACCTATTGTAGAAAGACATAAATCTACACTATTTATCATATGTCCTCCCCACTATCTGTCAATTGCCATCAGCTCGCTTGCTGCACTTTGTACAGCTGCTCATGCTCTGTCTCCACGAAATAGTCAGGCAATGAATGGAAAGGAGCCATAGCGAGCTCATAGTATCCAAGGGCGTTCCGACGATACAAATTGATACTCACTCGTCCCAAAAGACGGCACGGACGATGTCGCCAAGGTCAAGACCGAGAATCTATTCGCACTAGTCTGATCTTGATCATCGTTCATCGATCCATCCCTTACAATTAATATGATTCGCTAACAGGACTGGTATAAACAGCGCGAGTTTTAGGGCGATCATCCTCGAAAGTTGACAGCATAGGTGGTAAGTATGTCTACGTATACCACATGGAAGAGGTAAGTCGATTCCAAACTGCATACGTCGTCAAGGAAAATAAATTTATGAGTTTGGGGCATCAAATCGGCAAGGACTGCTGTAACACAAGGTAGATAACCAACGCGCGCAAAGCTGATCTTGTCTAGGAATAATCGCCCGCATCTTCATTTTGCCATTGAGACGCAGGACTGGCCGTTGGCCCAGTCGAATGGGGTACTTTGGTGTGAGGTCCAAGAATGGCGCAAAGTTGGATTGAGGAGGACAAGGGACATGACGTGTTCTTTCAGCTGCTAGGTTCTCCTGTCTATAGATATAAGGGATGTTTTCGTAATCATTAGTGGAGCAACTTCATTGATCAATCACGAGTCCCAGAAACACTCCTGGCAATGGCACCAGGTCTATAGCTGCGGCCTCTTTCCTCTCTATTATCCGACTCAGCTTGCCCTCAAGGGTTTTCAAATCATTTGCTTGGACGACCGTCACCATCCCTACCTGAGGATCAGAGCCAATACATTGGCCACGAGGGAGCCACGAAGAATTACATATCCTACTATGTACACGATGGTGGAAAGGAACAAAGTCATCGTCACCGCTAGCATCAACGTCGTGTGAGATGAGATCATTAATTCGTAAATTTCCCAGCTCACATTGGCGGCAAGTGCGAACGCTGAAGGAGGACTTCCTCTAATTGAGCCTATGCCCAAAACCGGAAAGGGTCAACGCTGCGGGGCGCTGATGAAATCTCAAACCCTCAAGGTGCCGTCGTTTGCCTATCGTCATAATACCTCTCCGGCGAGATGAACGGGATGAATCTAGGGTATCGAGGGAGGATGTAAATGTTCTTTGATGATGTAGGTAGGCCGCAGATGCGTCTACTTTGCTAGACTAATGTGGGAGGCGAGGTCACGGTCTGGTAAAGGTCGAGACCCGGTCGACCGTCTGACAGTCTGACGGATCAGATGTGGCGTGTGCCTTGCGTATGTGATGTCCCAAATGTGATACTGAGAGACTGGGTTTTCGATATTGATACGTCAGGAAAGTATCATAGGAAGCCGGATTCCGACAGGAGCCTGGAAATGGGACAAGGGTCAGCCGCAATCAACTCGAGGGCAACGCAGATTGCGGGCTGGTACATGACTATACTGCTTTGAGCATAAAGTCCCAACAACCATTGCCCGGCCCCAGTCGAGGGGCCGATGCAGCTATCCGAAGACAACGGGAATCCTCAGAGATGCCATGGCTAGCGTCTAGTCGAATCAACGAGACCTAGATCTACCAACCTTGTGATTTTTTCGTCCTCCCGCTCTCTGGGTTCGACCTGCAAACTCTTGTCATACATCTCATGTACGTCTCCAGCGGCTTGCATGTTGCTCAGTATGTAATCTTGCAGATCACCGACGGACTTCAGGGGGTAGGGCACGTTTTGGTATTGCTGGATGTCGCGAATGACATCTGCAGTCTTTGCTCGTTTGGCAAAGTTGATCAGATTGGTACGTTTGATGACCGAGGGTATTCCATCTTCAATAAAGGTCAGGTCCGTCAAGTAGACACCTGTTTGTCTCGATTAGCTCTACTGCCGGAGGGAAGAACGGGTCGGGAGCGTACCGAAAAATGGAATGCAGGGAGGATTGGCCAGATGGAGTGCTTCTCTGTACTCTCCAAAGTTCTTGGTACTATGCATCAACTTCCTCATCTGTTCCAGCATAGTCTGTGTTCGGGCATTGACTTGTGCCCAGGTCCTGTTCAGTCGACCGATAGGTGCTGTACTAAGAGCGGAGATGATGGAAGTCAATGTAGAGAAGTTGTTCATCGCGCGGCATTTCTGCACCGGTCAGTATGACTTCATGAACATGTCAACGTCCTTCACTTACATCAGCAACGGTGACGAAGTGCTTGATGACTACGACGCGCTTTTTGACGTCTGATTGATTCAAAATCATTTCTGCGACCCAAGCTGTGAGCTGGTTGGAATGCAGAATGAGAGCCTTGACGTTGGCTGCTGGCTCGGGGTCGTCTGGTCCTAATTTCCTCTGCCATGTCTTGTTCAAGCATTCCGTAGGCTTTATCTTCCCGTACAGTCTGGACTCAATTATAGTCAATTGCCGTGCAAACTCAGTTGGGTCAATGTCTAAGAATTTGAGCTTCTTCATATTTTTTGGCATGATTGGCGTAGGGATCGAATTGCTTTGGGTAGGTACGAGCCCCTTGGCATTGCTGTCTTGCCCTCTCATACGTCGCTCCACGGAAGCCATCAAAGGAGCAGAACCTGGTGTACCACTGGTCGCTACTGAGTCTTTCGCGAAGGAATAGACCCTTCGAAGGAGCTCGTTGGTGGCTTCATCGGCGTTCTCCATCCAATAATTATCAAACCAGCTTTTCAATATGTTGACGATTCGGAACCTGATAGGTTTCTGCTTTTTGTCCACCCAATTATTGTAGTGGTCTTGCCCGATTCCCCGCGGTGGCTGTATGCTGAAACGCTTGACCAACATCTCAAAAAGCTCCGAGGCAGTAGTGAAGGATCGATAGGTGAGGAGGAAGGTATTGTTGAAATGTGCGTCTAGTCGATCGTGCCTGGTCAATTGCTCCACCAATGCGACCAAAGTACCGCCACGCAACTGCGGAGGGTCTGTCTTGGTATCGTAAGAGATTTCCCCTTCGTAATCCAGCCTCAGATAGGAGGGCTCATCTACAAGATCTCGAGGGACTTCCCCAAAGAACTTTTTGACCTTGGAGTCATTGCCTTGCTTGCGATAGTTGTCTTGGGCTGGATCAATCCCATCAGTATAGGAGACAGGGAAGTTCATATTTGCCAGATTAGGCCTTGTCTGCTTCGAGGTGTTGGAGTAGGCGTCGTATGGTGCCCCGGGATCGGTCGTTCGATGGCCACGTGATATTTGCGCATCTCTGAGCTCCTGCAGCGTGTCTGACTCTTGTGGCGTGTTGTCGAGGAGAAGCTGCAGGTTGAAGCCTGCTTGTGACGTACATGTCTCCAGTTGTCTGGCTATGGTCCTAACTTCATTGAGGCGCTCCTCCAGCGGATCTCCCCGTGATTCTGCCCACTCATCACCCAACGGCGCCGCAACAGCCTGGCAAGCTAATATCAGTTGCATAATGAGATCATAAAGCTTTTGCTTCTGCGTGGTGAAATCCATGAGCTGAGGATTTTGGAATGCTGAGTCTAAGGGTGCAAGGTTGATCGACTCAACCGTAGACATCCATGGTCGAAAGCATTCAACAACCTTGCCGGCGGCCTGGCAAACGGCGCCTCCAACCTGCTTATGCCTAAATGGTGTAATGAGCTTCTCCCGGACCGCCAGATGTTCTTCAAGCCGGCGGATATTGGCTACGATCATCCTTTTCAATTCGTCCATCCTCTCCAACAGGGTGCTGTCCAGTTTCACGACAGGCTCCACGTAAGGATCGTACTCATCTTGGTCCATGAATGACGAAGCTAACATAGGATCTTTGACGCCGACACCGTTGTTTTGCCAGCTACCACCGTTGACGCTTCCCACGACGAAACCCGGCACCAAACGAGGGATTTCTTCACCACGCTGTGAGTGGGCAACCTCCACATAACTGTAGACACCATGCAAGACCCCCTCTGCTTCTTGGAGGCACTTGGTGTATGCGTCGGGTGCCGGCCAGTCTGCAGATGCAATATGGGAAGATAGGACAAGCTTCGAAAACCGAGACATCATGTCGCGAAAATGTGGATATAGGGCTTTGTTGGTGGAGATGATGGAAGGATTGCCCGAATGATTATCAGTTGTGCCCGAGGCGGCAGCAAGAAGCATGCGGAGGTGATCTGATATGTCCTCAGCTTTCCGGACGTATTCCGATCGATCAGCGTTGTTAATTGCTTGCCGATATGATTCGATAGATTTCCGTATGTTTTCAACAAGCTGGTTCCAGGTTAACGGTGCATTGATTCCATCATCAAAGAACGAACGAGGCACAGCAGCGCCGGACACTTGGCCCACGGGATTGCTGGTGAAAGACGTGGTGTTTGGTCCGAGACCTGACATCGCTGAAGCGTGTTGGACTGCGCTCATGGACATGCTGTCTTTCCCAAACTCACGACCGTTCATGACCGGAGAAGTATCAAATGACTCTGTAGAGACCGCTGGCGACACACCATCTGAAATGTAGGACCGCCGTCTCCTAGGTCTCTCATGCATAGAAGACTCCTCGAGCTCTGAAGCTGAGCCGCCGGTCTCATATTCATCTTCGTCGCGTTCCAAGCCGCGTGCCATCATTTCAGGAGGTGGTCTGGTCTGGTCAGGCACGTTGACGTTCATGCGGTCCCTGGGTCCAGTCTCATTGGCCGAGGTAGGAGTCTCTAGGGGTAGTTCCATTGACGACACACCAGTCTGCGTGTTGAAGTAGAAAAGCCTTCCATCTGGCGTAGCTTGTGGTATCCAGTAGGCTGCCTCCTCTTGTTCTCTGTCTTCCGTACGATCCACTGACTGACGGGATTCATCGGTTCGTGACGCTTGCATGCCAGCCACCGCCTGCGCCTCATCAGATTCCTCATATTCGTCTTCGGTGCCGGACTCTCCAGAGAGGTCGGCTCCGTTAGATGACGGCTGTTGTGGATATCTTGCAACGACCTCCTCTGGTCCGGTGACAATGACACAGTAATTGCTTGGAAACCATCCTCGAACACCATTGATTATTCCGTCCCACCAGCCACTTGCCAGCTGGGTGATAACTTGTATAGTGTCTCCCTGACGAAAGCTAAGGGAAGTCCTATCGTCCGCTTCATAATCGTATAAGGCTCGAACGTACAAGGCTGTAGGAGGCACGGAAGTTGGTGACTGGACGTTCATGCCAATGGAGGGCGCACGGCTTCTTGACGCTGATGTCGTGCCTGTTGAATGTTGCTGAGGACGTACGTGAGCGGTAGATGTCATTCGCGATGGCTCCTCAGTGTAGTGAAAAGTTGCAGCACTGAAGACTGATCCTTTACCATTTGCGTTGGTCCTAGTATTGATGGTAAGCGGCATCACGGCGTCGGCTTTGGTGAACATGACTGTCCGCAGCTGCTGACGTGGTATAGCGATGCTGATGGAGCGTGTTGTTCAGGTTTGCGGAGCGAGGTGGTGTAGGGAGGTGGAGCAAAGCTGACGCCGCAAGGTGGTCCGCGCAGCACAGCCTCAGAGACAGTCTCCTGTCGTCGGCCTGAACGACGGCTGGCCGATTATGATGTTAAGATTGGAATCGACGCTTTGCTCATTCGTTCAATGCAAGCGCCGGTGGGTCGGTCGTTATCGCACCGTGATTGGCCGTTGGTGAAGTACCAGATGTAGTAGCCAAAGGTGGTCCCACCAGGACAGCACCCAGTAATTCCCCGCGCCCTATCTGCCACTCACGATTCAGAAAGTAGTAAGCGGTAGCAACATCTGTTTACGATGTGAGCCAGACGTTGGATCTCAAGATGTTGTGCTTTCGTTTAAAGTGAGATTGGGTTTCGTGGTTTGCGAGGTTGCTGGGGCGCAAGCTGCCTGCGGGCAGCGGCAGGGCAGAGGCACCAACTACTTTTCCTTCACATTGAGTCGATAGATAGTTCTAGGATGCGTAGCTATTCAGACCGTATTCACACCGACGATGCTCCACTGCTTTTTGACTATGAAGTACAAAACCTACCGTATTCCCCGGTTTCCGTTTCTCCATCCTCACTTCGAATGGTATCGGCTTCAAGATATCAAGCTGCCCTTCTACGAGATCCAAGAAAATGCCTGATGGATGAGTCCTACCCCTTGACCCCTCGGAGGTTCATCCTTCCAGTCGTTAATTGGAGCCCTTTAGAAACTTGCATTGTCTAGGTGCATGATATTGCATAAAGTCCGGTCTGTAAGGCTACGTACCCCATGCAGATGCAGTGATTCTGCAGTAAAGCGATTGGATAGGAGTTGTCACACTTACGCAGTGATCGTATCCTTTGATGACAATGTCACATCGTGTAACGAAGCGCCAGCTCCATACTGTGTGCATTGCGCCGTGATGATAGCCAGTGATTCTAGAAAAGTGAACCTTTGTTTGTCACAGATGTATCCAGATATCCACCCGCTATCTTAGGCATATCTGTTGGCGCTTTAGAATTCACTTGCAGATCGCTGCCAGCCAGTCTTTTCGAACCCTGCCCGCGTGTTCCAGGATGCTAACATTGTCGATCGGAATGTCTCCGACCGTCTGGTCGACGGCGGCGGGGCAGACCAGTCGACGCTAGATCTATTTCACGGTTACCTAAGATTCAGTATCAATGGCCCAGGCGTACTTGCTTCACATGCCTCATATCTGTCTTTTCGTCTTACCATGGCCTGCTTCTACCAGCTTCTGATGGCGCTCAATCCCTCAGATTCGTGATGGATTCTCGGTATTTGCAACTCCTCGGGGTCCTTGAGGTAGCACCCAATTGGTGAGGGTGGAGTCTGCGGAAGCACGGATACGGAACGCCCAAAAGGTACGGAGTAGGCCCTAGCCAAAAGGCTCGGGCGGTTTGTACAGCCGGTTTTAGTGTGTTCCTTCCTTGCTTGCTGCTGATACGCTTGTCCCTGCGTGAAGGGATTAGATCTGTCGTGTCCCTGACATGCTGCAGAAGCGCAACGAAGTCATCCCACCATTGCCGTGCGAATGCTCTGCTCTTGTGGAGCTGGGAGCATCAAAGGTCAGGCTTCGGTTGGCTTGCTGTCAGGTGCAGATCAGCGTCGCATCACCACGAGGCGACAGGGAAGTGAAAGTGGCTAATGAAGCTAGCTTGGTATTCGGGTCCGGGGAAGTGGGATCGATGGTTGGCCTCCCTCACCCCTTTCTTCCTTTTCCCAAAAAGATCACCAGAATCTCGCGATGACCTCAGCGACCAAGATCGTTTCGAATCTTTCAGAACGACTGTATGCTGTAACCAATCAGACCATACGACCACCCCCCTTCCTCTCGACCATGATTTTGAAGATGTTTCCGAATGGGAACCTCGATCGGGAATGCGCCATCGGCCAGTGTGGAGGGGCTGAGATGAAGATATTCCGCATGCCTGCCACGGAGCGCTAGTAATTCTTGAGCAAAGAGCTGGGGACAGATTCAAACATCGTCGACGTTGAGGCGAACAAAAACAACAACATAGAAGCAATGTTCACCGCCTGGGGTCCAAGTACCGGGAGACATCGAAGAATTGCGAGTCCTCTGAGCAGTTGAGAATGTGATAAGTCGCCACACTCAGTGGGGTATGTGAATCTGCTGAAGTCATAGGAGTGCTGGCGTTGGCGAGCTGGATGCGGTGGCGATACCGTTCTGCGCTGTCATATTAATTGAGGCGTCCTAGTTTGGATTTGGTGGCACTTGTTGACTGGATGAATGGGTCTGGTCGTGCGTCGAAGTCTCTAGTACTGGATCTTTTCCTCGTGCTCGTCAGTTTCTCGTTGCATTGCATCGTTCCTAGTTAGAACTAGACTTCTGAGAGTTTGTATTCAATCTGCTTGGAGGAGATGTAGAGATCGTGGAGGCAAGCAGGACTGTGGGGTATTCTACGTAGCGTGATACCGTATCTGTAGCGCAGCGGCAATATATCGTGGTCGCGGGGAGTTGCTGCGTGAAATTGGCCCCTCCAAATTGTGCAGCCCCTTTTGTGATGTAGTCCATTTTTGTGACCAGATAGTTGCCCCTCCAAGAGAATTATCCAGCTGTCTTGCTCTCAAAGCCTTCATCGAAACAGCCCACTTCGAAACACTTCCT
>JAABUW010002494.1_pt1 | contig 27903 bp, 28 predicted proteins | sample 5560081 | NCBI WGS metagenome assembly JAABUW01 (sample SAMN10711882, study PRJNA513363) | rock metagenome | isolation source: Antarctica rocks | place: Antarctica: Victoria Land, Knobhead sud | reverse complement strand
GAGAATTAGCAAAAGTTATGCTAAATTCTGAGCAAAAAGTTATTATCGTCGAAGACTTTAATGCACATCATAGCTGGTGAAACGCAAAAATTTCAAACTCTATTAGAACGAAAGCGTTAATAAAGTGGGTAAATTTACATAAATGCGACCTGATTAACACTTCTGATATAGACACATATCACAGCTATTCAGATCAGTCAAGCTCAGTACTTGATTTAGCATTCGCATCAAAGAATATGCGCAATCATATCAAGAATTGACATATAGACAAGAATGCAGACACAGAATTCAATCATGAAGTAATTCTATTTACAATAGTTACGAAAAAAGTGAAGTTGGTCGAAAATTCGCTGAACGCGTCATACAATCTGCAAAAAGTCGACTGAAAAGACTTTGATGAGCATTTGCAAAAGACGAAAGACAAAATGATAGTCAAGATGCAAAGAATCACGAGTTTAGAAGCAAAAGTCATTTATTTGACTGAATGCATCAAGAATACAGTGAAATTATTCATATTTAAACAGCGAATATGCGCAAAATCAAAACTCTGGTGAAACAATGAGCTCATCGAAATGCGAAAGACGCTGTCGTTAAAAAAGCGAACCTGAAAAAGATGCAGAAATGATGACGCATGAGCAGAGATAGTGCAAATGCGAAATTCGTATTATGATGCAATAAAGCTGATCAAAAACCAATTCTGAACCAATTTTTTGAACAACGTCGAAGAGAAAGAAGTGTTTCAGATCTACAAGTTCACTAAATCACGTCTAATCGAGAAGCTACTCTCGATACAAAACTCGCAAAAAGAATTGAAGATTGAATTCAATGAAAAGTGCGAGACATTTCTGAAAGCAATGTACTCATCATCATTGAAAATTCAAATCAATGAAGAATTACTATCAAATGAAAGTATACAGTGATCAAGAGTTATCAAAGAGAAAATCAAGCACGCTATTAACTTCTCAGCACTCAGAAAAGCACTCGAATCAGACGAAATGTCATTTGCAATCATACAGCAAGCGTACAAAACTATATCGAAAATCTTCAATTTAATGTACTCAGATTTGATTGAAAACGACTATCATTCGAAGATATGACGCGAAGGCACAGAAATTATTCTGAAAAAACCAGACAAATCGAATTATTCAATTTTGAAGACATATAGAATTATTACGCTGCTAAACTGTTTAAACAAAGTAGCAGAAAAAATAATAGCAGTGCAACTGTCTTACACAGCTGAAATTAACGATAAGTTGCTGAATTTTGATCAAATGAGAGGCAGAAAACAAAGATCAGCTATAGACGCAGTACTAAACCTAGTACATGATGCGCAAATGGCGAAAAGTTGAGAAAACACGCTTATCTGTTTACTTCTAGATGTCAAAGAAGTCTTTGACCATGTTATGTTGAAACAGCTGGTCAAAATATTGATTAAATTGAAAATATCAGTCAATTTAATTAATTGAGTAAAATGTTTCTTATAAAATCGAATTATTGACTTAGCATTTGATGATGAACGTCAGAAATCAAAGAAAATAAGCACAGAAATATCATAAGATTCATCTATCTCGCTCATTTTATTTCTAATTTATATTCGATATCTGTTTTCAAAGATTCGCGCAAAGTTCGAAAATTTACAGTCACTCAGCTATATTGACGACGTGACGCTATACGTTGAGGAAAGAAATATTGACAAGAATGTGAAAATACTGAAAAACGCAGCAAAAATCGCTTTCACATGAGCTGAGAACAACGCAGTGCAATTCGATGACTCGAAATCTGAACTGATACACTTTGAAAGTCACAAGATGACACTCAATCAAATGATTATTCTACTCAACAACATGATCATAAAATCAAAAACATGTATACGATGACTAGAAGTCTGAATGAATCGAAAGCTCAACTTCAAAGTTCATGTGCAAACGAAAATCACGACAGTCACAAGAACGCTACACTCGTTATTTAAATTAATGAATAGCGAGTGAGAACTAAATGTCAAATCAGAAAAGCAGTTATATCTGGCATGCATCACGTCTATTAGTGATTATGACGCCGAAATATGATGAAATAATCAAAAAAGCTACTTAGTCAAATTTCGCAAACTGCAAAACGCTGCATTACGAAAAATTCTGAATGCATTTCAAACATCATCAATAAAGACTATGCAAATAGAAGTTGAAATCTCGTTGATGAAGATGCGATTAAATCAAAAGTGCAAGAACTATGCAATTTGAATAGTTGAATTATCAAAAAAACACTTTATCAGGAAAAGAACATCTATTTTGTACTCATCTCAATACTCTATTGAATTGAATCTAGATCTGAACGCATCAAAATACCTGAACTGAAACGAGATGAAGAAGAACTTACCTTGAAAAGTCAAGAAGTGCAAAGACAGACTCACGCAGATATATTGAATATTGAACAAAGTGCAAAAAGCACTGAATTCAATAAAAGAAATCGAAATTTCTCACTTCAAGAAATCATGAGGTCAAGAAATTGAGCATTTAGCAAGAATTCAAACCGAATTTGCAAAAAGCGAAACTTGCGAAACGATCAATTCGCACTACAGGAAATTAGAAAGAATTATCAAAAAGGCGAAAAACATAGTGATGTATATTGATGCATCGCAAATTCGGAAAAAGATAGCAGAGATTGAAACAGAAACTGAAACGACAGTGATATTCACGCATGAACTCATCAGATACAGCAAAGCGACAAGCGTTTATGACAAAATAATCACAACGAAAGCGAAACTGCAAGCTATTAGCGATGCAATTGCAATATGCAGCGAAAAAGCACTCAAAAACAGCGAAATTTGAATGTACATGAACAGTCAAATGACTTTGCAAAGACTAAACGCAAAAAGCAACGTCAATGCAAAGTTATTCAATGACATACGACAAAACTTGATCAATTTACGTCAGAATCAGTGTCAAATTTGCATACAGTGAATATCGAGTCGCAAGAGCATTATTGAGAACGAAAAAGCAGATCAATTGATCAAAAGCGCTGCTCAAGAATTATCAGTTATCGACAACACGAAAGCAATCATCATAAGCTTCGTCAAAAAGCAAATTTGCAAAGAGACGAAATTACAATGGTTAAATGTCTGAAAAAGCAGCATCAAGAAGGAAAACCAGTATCAAAAGCACATATCGAATGTGAATTTAAGTCATAAATCACTAAAAAAGATGAGAAAAATCGATAGATTAACGTTTTCAACCTTTATTCAGCTGAAAATGAAACATGACTATTTCAAGAGCTATTTGCATAGATTATCAGAGAATAATTCGAACAAATGTTATGAAATATGCAATGCAAGACAAACGTCGAAGCATTTACTGCTGAACTGCAAACATTACAGAGCAGAGCAAATAAAGCTTAAGGAAAAAGCTCAGCTCAAAAACACAGACATTATATTGACACTGTTCATCATCAAAATTGAAAGAATTGCAACACTAAAGTATTTGAAAAATACTCGAATTGCAACGAGAAAATGACTATTAGAAACGAAAGAGTAGAACGCGAAGAGTGCAAAAGAACAAAGAAAAACGAAAGTACAATGACGAGAGTTGAGAGAAAGCGCTTGTATGTGCAAACTATCGATGTGATTGATCAACGAAAAGATATAAAGCAGCGACTTTGACCAGGTTACATGTAACTTAGCATACATACAGCGTCTAGACAGTGTCATAGTCATAGACTGCATGCACTTAATGAAGAAATAAAAAAAAATTTAATTAAGAACTATAATCATCTTTTGACTTTGCTCAATCAAATTTCTTTTGATGAACAGAAGTCTCAGCTATGAACTAATGAGAATTAAAGTCAGAGTTTAATCTCACAAGAACTATGTTTTTATGAAATATATGTAGCAAACAAAGCTTTGCTTGTTGCAAAAGTATCATCAGCTACAAATTTGATATCATGAAGTCAGTCAATCAAAGTCAATTGTATCAATGAATTGATTTGAAAAATCAAATTGACTTAATGATTGCAAGTGATTGTGTTATAAAGAGGTGTGAGTGACTCAGTAGTAAATTCTAGATAATTAATATGTATTTCATAGATTTAGTTGAGAGCTTAAGCAATAAGTAGATTACTGAAAGCTGATATCAATTATTACATGAACAAGATGTAGTGAGTGTGACATCAATCAAATTCTGAAGTTATGAATCGCTGATACTAAAGTTTTTTGTGATAAGCGCAGTCATTAATCACAGACGCAAAAAGATTCAACAAACATCAAGTCTTCTGTTTAGTATAATGAATGCATTGTTGAAGATGTCATGTAATGAGTATGTACATTACAAATGATTGATAAACAGAGTGAAAGAAGAACTCAACATTGATGAGTTTGAATACATGTAATTGAAGATGTAAATATGAGATTAGATAAGATCTTTACAGCTTATAGAACGAAAGCTAAATATAAACAAGTTGAAAGAGATTCTCAGATCAACATTTGAAGTCATATATCACAAGTTTCATATTATATTCAATGATGTTGCAAGATCAAGAAGTGATTATATGTTAATGTTCATGACACAGCGATCAAATTACAATGTAAAAAGATGATTCAGAGTCAGAGAAACATGATGAAACAATCTCAAGTACAATTCTTCATCATCTTTTCAACTAAAGACACATTTACATATCTTGAGTTATGTCATCTGCAATAAAAAAGATTGCAAGAGATCTCAATCAGTATCAGTCAGATCAGTCAAAAATATCATAATACAAATCAGTTGCAATCTCAATCATATTTTTTTTATTTTTTATTTTTTATTTCTTCATTAAGTGCATGCAGTCTATGACTATGACACTGTCTAGACGCTGTATATATGCTAAGTTACATGTAATCTGGTCAAAGTCGCTGCTTTATATCTTCTCGTTGATCAATCACATCGATAGTTTGCACATACAAGCGCTTTCTCTCAACTCTCGTCATTGTACTTTCGTTTTTCTTTGTTCTTTTGCACTCTTCGCGTTCTACTCTTTCGTTTCTAATAGTCATTTTCTCGTTGCAATTCGAGTATTTTTCAAATACTTTAGTGTTGCAATTCTTTCAATTTTGATGATGAACAGTGTCAATATAATGTCTGTGTTTTTGAGCTGAGCTTTTTCCTTAAGCTTTATTTGCTCTGCTCTGTAATGTTTGCAGTTCAGCAGTAAATGCTTCAACGTTTGTCTTGCATTGCATATTTCATAGCATTTGTTCAAATTATTCTTTGATAATCAATGCAAATAGCTCTTGAAATAATCATGTTTCATTTTCAGCTGAATAAAGATTAAAAACGTTAGTCTATCGATTTTTCTCATCTCTTTTAGTAATTTATGACTTAAATTCACATTCAATATGTGCTTTTGATACTGATTTTTCTTCTTGATGCTGCTCTTTCAGACATTTAATCATTGTAATTTCATCTCTTTGCAAATTTGCTTTTTGACGAAGCTTATGATGATTGCTTTCATGTTGTTGATAATTGATAATTCTTGAGCAATGCTTTTGATCAATTGATCTGCTTTTTCGTTTTCAATAATGCTTTTGCAACTCAATATTCACTGTATGTGAATTTGACACTGATTCTGACATAAATTGATCAAGTTTTGTTGTATGTCATTGAATAACTTCGCATTGACATTGCTCTTTGCATTTAGTCTTTACAAAGTTATTTGACTGTTCATATACACTCAAATTTCGCTGTTTTTGAGTGCTTTTTCGCTGCATATTGCGATTGCATCGCTAATAACTTGCAGTTTCGCTTTTGTTGTGATTATTTTGTCAGAAACACTTGTTGCTTTGCTGAATCTGATGAGTTTATGCGTGAATATCATCATTGTTTCAGTTTCAGTTTTGATCTTTGCTGTCTTTTTTCAAATTTGCGATGCATTGATATACATCACTATGTTTTTCGTCTTTTTGATAATTCTTTCTAATTTTCTGTAGTATGTATTGATCATTTCGTGAGTTTCGCTTTTTGCAAATTCGATTTGAATTTTTGCTAAATGCTCAATTTCTTGATCTCATGATTTCTTAAAGTAAGAAATTTCAATTTCTTTTATTGAATTCAATGTTTTTTGCACTTTGTTCAGTATTTGATATATCTGCGTGAGTCTGTCTTTGCACTTCTTGACTTTTCAAGATAAATTCGTCTTCATCTCGTTTCAGTTCAGATATTTCGATGCGTTCAGATTTAAATTCAATTCAATAGAGTATTAAGATGAGTACAAAATAGATGTTTTTTTTCTGATAAAGTGTTTTTTTGATAACTTAACTATTCAAATTGCATAGTTCTTGCACTTTTGATTTAATTGCATCTTCATTGACGAAATTTCAACTTTTATTTGCATAGCATCTATCAATGATGTTCAAAATGCACTCAGAATTTTTCGTAATGTTGCGTTTTGCAGTTTACAAAATTTGACTAAGTAGCTTTTTTGATTATTTCATCATATTTCAACGTCATAATCGTTAATAGATGTGATGCATGTCAAATATAACTGCTTTTCTGATTTGACATTTAATTCTCACTCACTATTCATTAATTTAAACAATAAGTGTAGCGTTCTTGTGACTGTTACAATTTTCATTTGCACATGAACTTTGAAGTTGAGCTTTCAATTCAGTCAAACTTTTAGTCATTATATGCATGTTTTTGATTTTATGATCATGTTATTGAGTAGAATAATCATTTGATTGAATGTCATCTTATGACTTTCAAAGTGTATCAATTCAGATTTCAAGTCATTGAATTGCATTACGTTGTTCTTAACTCATGTGAAAGTGATTTTTGCTACGTTTTTTCAGCATTTTCACATTCTTGTTAAAGATCAACAACGAGATTTATCTGTATAAGATGCTGACTACAAATTTTCTGCAAGCTATGCTTGTCAGAAAAGCTGAACAATCTCATCAATATTGATAGAGCAGTAACAGCGCTTTACTCATATGTTGAGTTCATACACAGTTGAAAAGTGAGATAATAGCAACGCAGTTGTCAACACATTGAAGCTTGCATATACACAGAAGAACAGCAACGTTTTTGCATACATGCTGCAACTTATATACAACATATATACATATATTGCGAAGACACGACTCAGCTTTTGCGCACATACAGACAGATGTGATATAGTAAATCGATTGATTTTCGCATTTTCAGACCGATTTACACGCAGCACAAACACATACAGAGCAGTAACAACGCTTTATTCACATGTTGAACTCATATACAACATACATACATATACTGCGAAGGCATGATTCAGCTTTTGCACACATACAGACAGATGTGATGCAGTAAATCGATCGATTTTTCGCATTTTCAAATCGATTTACATGCAGCGCAATCACATACAGAGCAGTAACAGCGCTTTATTCACACGTTGAGCTCATATACAACATACACACATATATTGCGAAGGCACGATTCAGCTTTTGCACACATACACATCTGTGCAACGCAGTAAATTGATCGATTTCGATTTTCTGATCGATTTACATGCGTTGCAAATACATACACTGTGAAAACACGATACAGTCTTTGCTTATATACACAGAACAACAGCAACGTCTTTGCGCACACGTTGCAACTCGTATACGTCACACACACACACATTGCAAAGGCACGACTCAGCTTTTGCGCATCTACACGCTTGCATGATGCAGTAAATCAATCGATTTTTCGCTTTATCAGATTGATGTACATGCATCGCAATCACATACACTGCGAAGGCACAATTCAGCTTTTGCACATCTACATGCTTGCATGATGCAGTAAATCAATCGGTTTTTCGCTTTATCAGATCGATGTACATGCATCGCAATCACATACACTGCGAAGACATGACACAGTCTTTGCTCATATACACAGAACGACAGCAACGTCTTTGCGCATGCGCTGCAACTCATATACGTCACATACACATATACACTGCGAAGACACAACTCAGCTTTTGCGCACATACACATCTGTGCAATGCAGTAAATCGATCAATTTCGATTTTTTGATCAATTTACATGCGTCGCAAATACATAGATCAAAGTTCATCTAGCTCGTTCAGCTGAGTGATCATACAGCGAACTTGAAAGTTCACATTGAAGTGATCAGCTTTTCTTTATATAAATCAAAGCTTACTTAGCTCGCTTAGCTGAATGATCATACAGACAAGTTGAAAGCTCACATCAAAGTGATCAGCTTTCACAATCTTGAATTATCTATGTGATCACTGAATCATATAAACAGTTCACGCGCTCGTATGCATAATTTATCGATGTGACTGTTCAATGAAAAGATATACAGCAGCGATTATGACTAGATTACATGTAACTTAGCAAACACACAGCGTCTAAATAGTGTCATAGTCATAGACTGCATGCACTTAATGAAGAAAAAAAAAAAAATTCAAAGTTCATCTTGTTCATTCAGCTGAGTGATCATACAACAAACTTAAAAGTTCACGTCAAAGTGATCAGCTTTTCTCTACATAGATCGAAGCTCATTTAGCTCACTTAACTTAATGATCATACAAACAAGTTGAAAGCTCATGTTAAAGTAATCAGCTTTCACAATTTTGAGTTGTTTATGTGATCACTTAATCATATAAACAGTTCACATGCTCATATGCATACTCTATCAATGTGACTGTTCAATGAAAAGATATACAGCAGTGATTATGACTAGATTACATGTAATTTAGCATACACACAGCGTCTAAATAGTATCATAGTCATAGACTGCATGCACTTAATGAAGAAATAAAAAACAAAAAACAAAAAACATTCTTGTCAATATTTCTTCTCTCAATGTATAGCGTCATGTTGTCAATATAGCTGAGTGACTGTAAATTTTCAAACTTTGCGTGAATTTTTGAAAACAAGTATCGAATATAAATTAGAAATAAAATGAGCGAGATAGATGAGTCTTGTGATATTTCTGTGCTTATTTTCTTTGATTTCTGACGTTCGTCGTCAAATGCTAAGTCAATAACTCAGTTTTATAAGAAACATTTTACTCAATTGATTAAATTGATTAATATTTTCAATTTAATCAATATTTTGATCAGCTGTTTCAATGCAACATGATCAAAGACTTCTTTGACATTTAAAAGTAAATAGATAAGCGTGTTTTCTCAACTTTTTGTCATTTGCACATCATGTACTAGATTTAGTACTGCATCTATAGCTGATCTTTGTTTTCTGCCTCTCATTTGATCAAAATTCAGCAGCTTATCATTAATTTCAGCTGTGTAAGACAGTTGCACTGCTATTATTTTTTCTGCTACTTTGTTTAAACAGTTTAGCAGCGTAATAATTCTGTATGTCTTCAAAATTGAATAATTCAACTTGTCTGATTTTTTTAGAATAATTCTCGTGTCTTCACGTCATATTTTCAAATGATAGTCGTTTTTGATCAAATCTGAGTACACTAAATTGAAGATTTTCAATATAGTTTTGTATGCTCACTGTATGATTGCGAATGACATATCATCTGATTCGAGTGCTTTTCTAAATGCTGAGAAGTTAATAGCGTGCTTGATTTTCCCTTCGATAACTCTTGATCACTGTATACTTTCGTTCAATAGTAATTCTTTCTTGATTTGAATTTTCAAGAGTGATGAGTACATTGCTTTCAGAAATGTCTTGCACTTTTCATTGAATTTGATTTTCAATTCTTTTTACAAGTTTTGTATTGAAAGTAGCTTTTCAATTAAACGTGATTTAGTGAACTTGTATATCTGAAACACTTCTTTTTCTTCAACGTTGTTTAAAAAATTGATTCAGAATGATTTTTGATCAGCTTTATTGCATCATGATACAAATTTCACATTTGCACTATCTCTGCTCATACGTCATTATTTCTGCATCTTTTTCAGATTCGCTTTTTTGACAACAACGTCTTTCATATTTTGATGAGTTCATTGTTTCATCAGAGTTTTGATTTTGCGCATATTCGCTGTTTAAATACAAATAATTTCACTGTATTCTTGATGCATTCAGTCAAATAAATGATTTTTGCTTTTAAACTCATGATTCTTTACATCTTGACAATCATTTTGTCTTTCGTCTTTTGCAAATGCTCATCAAAGTCTTTTCAGTCGACTTTTTGCAGATTGTATGATGCGTTCAACGAATTTTCAATCAACTTCACTTTTTTCATAACTATTGTAAATAAAATTACTTCATGATCAGATTTTGTGTCTGCATTCTCATTTATATGTCAATTCTTAATGTGATTGCACATATTCTTTGATGCAAATGCTAAATTAAGTACTGAGCTTGACTGATCTAAATAGTTGTGATATGTGTTTATGTCAGAAGTGTTAATCAGATCATACTTATGTACATTTACTCACTTTATTAACACTTTCATTCTAATAGAGTTTGAAATTTTTGCGTTTCATCAGCTATGATGTGCATTAAAGTCTTCAACGATAATAACTTTTTACTCAGAATTTAGCATAACTTTTGCTAATTCTCGCTTAATTATGTATAATTGCTCATCATTTGCGTTTTGTGACTTTTCGTTGTAAATATTGAACAATAAAATTTCTTTCTGAATTTTATTGTTTGCTATTGATATCGCTTGCATATCTTCGCTATTGACTATGTCTGATCTTGATGTGCATGTAAATTTCTTTGCGTTTTTCGCAACAAATATTAATACTTTGACATGAGTATTCTGAACATTTGATTTAATGCAGATAAACAACGAATGCGAAATTGTTATATTCTCGTCTCTCATTCATGATTCTTGTAGTATAACAATATCTATCTTGTTTTTCGCAAATTTCATGCATGCATGCATAATTTACGTTGATTTTGCGCAATTGTGTTGTAGAATTCAAATATTCAACGTGTTTGCAAAGCTTTCATCATTTGCGTTGTTTTATGACATTTCAAATGCAATACTCATTACAATTTCGTGACTAGATGATCTTTTTGTGAGCTAATAAACTGAGCTGTCTGATATGTTTCACACATTATGCTATTTGCAAAGTGTGCATTTTGACAGTTGCAGCATCTAGAAATCATGTGATTGCATGATTGCTTGTCTTTGCACGTAGGTAATTGACATTTATGATTTCAGATCTGATGATTTTGCTTGCAGTATAAGCATCTTGATGATTTGTTACATTTGTTCTGTAAGTGCTCTGCAACTTATATGTGTTTCTAATCTTTGTGCTAGACTTGAAAGAATTGATGTCTTACACAGATGATGCAGAAACTCAATGACATCATTTTTAACTTGAATGCTCACTAAACTCAATTAAAGATAGTCAAGATCGAGAATAGAAGAATAAATTAAGAATAAAGTCAAGAATAAAGTTAAGAATAAAAGAATAGATTGAGAATCATAATATTATTTTCTTTCTTCAACTATTCATATTCACATGAATGTATTTTCTTAGTGCGCTCAATTAAAATATCAAGTATGAAAGTCATCAACAACATTCTGAGCATTCATGAATTCATCATCATCAGCGTTATATCAGTTGAGATTATTATCATAGCTCTTTCATTTAACTAAATATTAAAGTCATTTTCAATATCATTGAAAGTTCAATATATCATCAATCTTTCATTCATTCTCATCATTGATCATTATTGATCTTGAAGATTCATTCTTCTGATCAAACAGAGAGTCATTGATGACAGAACAAAGAAGTTCTGAATGAAATACATTATGTATATGCATAGTGTTTGATAGTTTCAATTTATAGAAGAAGTCAATAAAGTCTGTAATCTTGAATGAATCAAGCATTTTGTCATTTAGCTTTTTAAAGAGTTTCGCTGTAATGATGTTTCTTTTGTTCAGAAATATCTTTGATTCAATCTTGTAATTAATTTTCTTTCTATGCTTGTTAACTTGTTTCATCATTCATTCTCATGTTTTGATCAGAGCTTCGCGAGCGAAGATTAACATCTTGTTTATGTGATTGAATATATCTTCGATTCTGATGATCTGCAAGCGTTCGCGAATGCTTTCATACTCAATGATGTCAAAATCAAAGCTCATATGAGATTTGATTTGAATTCATACATTCTTGTGACATTGATTTAAACTCAACTCATGAGAAAAACTATGCTATGTGTATTGAATGAACAAAACTCTCTGAGAAAGAAAATCACTCATCAACTACACAATGACTTCACGTTGTCAAAACAATAAAACTGACACTGTGTTATCAATAATAAATCTATAACTTTTATTCAGCATGTGATGCTTAAGTAAACTCTTATGAGTGTCTGTGCTGTTTATTGTAACACATCGTCTTTATTCTGCTCTTCATTGATGATATTCTATATAATGATGTTTTGATTCAATTTTTGATTTGAAGATGAAAGACGTTTCTTTGCATTCATGATGCTCATGATTGTAACGCAGAACTGCGTTCTCTTACTTAATGATTGTCACTCATTGAGCAGAGAAATGTGTGATGAAAGAGAGATGTGCATGATGAGAAGATAAAGTATGATTGTACTAAACAATTCTTTTCTTCTTTTGATTTGACTTATATCACGTAGACATTGAATAGATTGTTAGTATAAAAGTGCGATTGCAATCATTTGATGCTTAGCTGATCAATAGTAGAGATGCATTCTGATTGCTCTCATGCACTCTCAATTTTCCACGTAAATAGATGTATGACTTGACGTCAAGTAAAGAAGATGAGTTCAAGCTTCTTCAATATATCAGCGTGATCAATGAGTCATTACTTCTTCAAGCACATGTAATTACAAACTCAAGACTCTTCATTTGATTCATTTATTTTATCTGATATCTTTTCATCAATTACTTGATAGCATTGTTAATGTGATGAAGATGTTTTGATATTGACGCAGTTGACAAGTTGCAAATTCTTCAATCACTTGTAGTCACAACTTTCAAACTTTTCATCTGAGTTGACTATTCTACTAGTAGTATCTTTTCATCTCTTATTGACATCGACATGTCATTAATTCTCTTCATAGATCAATTGTGACTGTTAGAAAAAAGTGTTGTTGCATGAGTGAAAACTCTGCACAATGACTTTTCTGATTATGCAACATTCTAACATCATTTAAACTGCGTTGAATTGAAATCTCTTGACTTTTCTGACTTCTATTCAAAACAGAATAGAATCAAAAGATTCATAATCAACATCATGTATAAATGAATCTCATTGTTTATTGAAAATATGTTGTATATATTGCATGCAACATACATATAGCATGATCTTTATGCTGATTTTTTCTTAAACTTAAAAGATTACTCAAAGAGAATTTCTTGCAACAAATTTACAGTTCAAGATGAATAAGATCTTTCACTGCTCAAATTTCAACAATTCACTTCTTAAGCATGAATTGCAGACATTTCATCTGCAATACACTTGCATATTGCAGTTGATTTCTTCTTTAATTACATTGATATACATTACTGTTTTCTTGAGTTATATAAACAATGTCTTTGACTAGAGATTGACTTTATCATCAAAACATTTGAGAGTCAAAACTCAGTGAAAAAATGAGATTCTTAAGATCAACAGTTGTCATCATTGTATATTACATTTTGCAAATGCTCACTTCACTTGAAAGCATGCAACTCATTTGTTTCACATTATTTGTAGAAATCTTTCTTATGCAGATTGATCATGTCTTGCAAAAATGTTCATATGCTACACTTTTAATCAGACAGCGTAGTTTGATCATTCTTTACTAACTCGCTTGTGTTTTTCTTCTCTTAATGAAGTCTTTTCATCAATGTATCACTCATGTATAGAATGTCTGTGTTTGAACGTCTGTTAAATGATATTAATGATATTCTTGAGTTTGCTCATGTTGAACTTAATGAGTCTTGTGAATTGCTTATGTTGTAGTAACAGACACGCAGTCTTAACAAGATTTATACGTAGTTAGCACATAAATTTAAAGAATGTTCGTGATTCAAGTTCTTTCTGCTAATCACTCTCAATAAATCAAACACAAGAATGTTCTGTTTCAGTTTTTATCATCACAACGACAAGATACTGAATTGAATGATTTTCATAAGCGATTTTTCTTGTAGTTCTGCATTTTATTTGATTTTCTCATCTGCATGCAGATTGCTTGTAACATGCGCATTGAGATTATCAAAGTCTGCATAATCGCGAAAACTCTGCATGTGATCAACACACAGCACTTCATCATCACGCAACACTTCAATGTTATTTGAACTTTTAATAATTTTTAAACTTTACTGTAGCTAGACAGTAAATTTGTAGTCAGCATTGCATACAGATGAGTTTCATCGTTGATCAAGCTCATATGAGAATGAAAGCTTTTATTCATGAAGAAAAGAATTAAGAAAATGATTGAAAATAAAATGTTATTATTAACAAACTCAATCATAAGTAATCACTTGAATCAGTCATTCTGCATGTATAAACAAAAGAAATGAAGATATTTTTTGACATTCTGATTAACTTGTTTGCTTTGATTATTGATCTGAAAGTGATAAACAATGAATAATCAAAGAGAAATGCTCAGTCATTTGCAAAGAAACTTTCAGAAAATGAAAGTGAACTGAGTATCTTGATCAAATACAATGAAGCTTGATAAATTACGAGTTTAATATACTTACTGAATTAACATCTCAGCTGTTCTTTCAACTGTGATATTTTCATCATCAATGATACAAGAAATATAGTATCTTTCTTTTAACAATTTGCAGATGACAGTCAGAATAGCATTGTAGTTGTATGAATCAAATAAATTGATAATGAAGTTCATGACTATGTCTTGTCATTGCTGTTTGAGTATAAGCAAAGAATGTAGCAGTTCATTTGATTTATCTTTAAATGTCTTTAAGTATTAACAGATATAACAGTTTTGAATATAATAATTTACTGTCTTTCACATAAATGATCAATAGTAGTTTTATTTTATGATCTTTACAGTTCTAAGAATATCAGAATAATTCATCAATGACTGATCATGTACTTCACAAATCAGATTCATTTGTAGAAGTTCATTGAATGAAATTCATAGTTGATTATCATGATACAAGATTTCATTCTGAACTCAACAATTCTTTAATCTGATATCTTTACATTGTGTCTCATTTCTTGATATGACTTTACGAAGCAGAGTACAATTCTTGTTGATTTTATTAATCTTAAGAATTTGTTAATAAATTGATTGACTGACATCTTTCTTTAAATCAGTAATCTTCATTCAATTTAACGTCAAAATCGTGATTTGCTGATAACAACAACATTCATTCTTGAAATTTCTGAGCACAACATTAACTTGATGAGTTAATGCATTGATCTTGATGTTCTGTTTATTAAATTAATACATTATTTTGAAATTAAAGTCAACAAGCTTTTGTATTCAATGCATTTATTGTTTGCTAAGCTTCTTATCTTTCATTAATGACGTAAGTGCTTGATGATCAATGAACATCTTAATAGAAATGTCAGTCAGCTTCAGCTTAAATCATCAATGCTTAAACACTTGAATAATGATCAGCAGTTTCTTATCATATATCTTGTAGTTGCACTCAGCAAGAGACAGATTCTTACTATAAAAGATAACAGAATGTAATGTCTTCTTGTCATCATACTGAGACAGAACTTCATTATTGACGTAGTTGAACAAGTCAGTTTTGAGAATTATTTCATGAGTCTGATCAAAATGACGAAGTATTGAAGTCTTAATCATGCGCTTCTTCATATAATTAAACGTCATCTGACAGATTTGATTTCATTCAAATATAATTTTCTTTTGAGTAAGTTAAATCATAAGATGAACAATCTTTGAGAAGTTCTTGATAAAGCATTGATAGAAATTGTAGAAGTTGATGAAGAATTGTATCTGAGTGAGATTGATAAAGATAAATCATTTAACAATCATTTGTATCTTTCAAGAATTTATTTTTAGTTTCTCAATGAATATTAATAGTTTTAGAAAGATGATTTCTTGCACATGAAACTTGCATTTGTTTATGTTTATATGTAGATTAATCTCTCATAGTCGCTGCAAGATTAATCATACATGTTGCTTATGTTTTTAAAAACTTGCTGTAAATGATAATGTCATTTAAATAAATCTGACAAAACTGATGTAAATATTTAAACAATATGTCATTCATGTAATACTGATAGAAAGCAGATTTATTTGTTAAATTGAAAAGCATTACATAATATTTGTATGAATCAAAGAAGATAATAAAGATAGTTAAATTCTCGCTGCTTAAGTGCATATGTAGTTTGTTGAATGCAATAATGATGTTCAATCAAGTCAAATACTTGCTTTCTTGTATATGAGTAAAAGTCTCATTTATCAATGATAAAGAATAGTGATTTCATTTAATCAAAGCATTGAACTTTCTGTAATTGACGCAGAAATGCAGACTTTCGTCTTTTTTTTTGATAAATAAAATGAGTGAAATGTATGATGCAAAGCTAAAGAAAATGAATTCTTTGTTTAAATAATTAATCAGATACTTCTTTATTTTCTGAAGTTTATAATTAAACATTTGATAAAGTTTGCTTTGAGAAAATATTTCTTTGTTAATCAACTCAATTTTGTGATCATAGAAATGATGAAATGATAGTTGATTGATCATAGCTTGATTGAACATGTTTAAATAGTCATGATACTTGAAAAAAAGCTTGACTTTGATCTTCTCAAAAGTCTTGATGTGTGAAAGCTCATGCAGATTCACTTCTTCAGACTTATTTTCAACTATAGTTATAAGTTAATCAATTTTCAAGATGATAACAGCAAAGATCTTCACATTTGATTGTTTGATTAACGTTTTATAAGTTGCAGCTTCAATCATGATAATGTTTAATAAATCTGAAGTTGATTTAGAAATTTTGACGTTAGTTAAAGTCATGTCACATGATTTTAACTGTTTAATTAGTTTAACTGACTTCTCATTAAACTGATTGAAAGAGAGTGATTTCTGACTGAGTTGAAATGTAATGAAAGTGAAAGATCTTTTCAATATATGAATAAAGATCAAGCTTTTTTTCTTCTTTTTTTTTCTTCTTTTTTTTTCTTACTCAATTCAACACTTATTATGAATCTATGTGAAATTCTATATATTGTAGCAAACGCTGTGCTAGCGTAGCGTTCTTTTCATATCTACTATCGCTTTTTTCTGCGCTTTATACTGTAACTGTTCTCAATGTAAAAACTCTATGAACTTGTTTCTTTTCTACTTTCTCTCTCTTTCATTTGATTCTTCAATGACATCACAGTCTGAAATTGATTTAGTATGCTTGTCAAGAGTATCATTTGAATGATTGCTGTCATCACGCTCATGATTTCTAGAAGCTTTCTCAAGTTCGTGATGTTCTCTTCACATTGCATCATCTTTCATTTTATCTTTCATTTAGAACATGTTAATAAAACATGCTTGATCAACATTTAATCTCTGTTGCACTTGCATGTCATCATAGCAATATCAAGTACTTGTTTCTCATGTAAAAATTGATTGAAGTCAATTTTTCTTATGTGTAGCTGCATCAGTAATGCACTGTGAGACTTTGCATGACTTTTGTGCAGTCACAGATGTTGATGTATCATCTCTGATGTCAGATATCAAAAATGAGCTGTGTTAAATCTCTCTTTTCAGATTACTCTTCATGTTTGTTTGATTTATTTCTGTATGAGCGTCAATCTTGTTATCACTTCAGTGCGTTGATGCTCAGTCAGTAATAGAGACAAATTATGTGTGTTGTCAATCATTTTATTCATTGCTTCATTTTCAAGTACTTCTGCATGTCTCATCACTTAATGTAGCTTCAGCATGACTTCTTAAGATTGAATGCTTTCATGTGCAATTTGAACTCATTGCAGACGTGTCTGATCTTTTGTTGATATCATAACTTTCACTATTTTCAGAAAAGTCTGATTATCATTGTATACTTTGTATATCTTTTCATGACACTCTTGATTCACTGTCGTTACGTCTGCAAGATGTTTCGCTCTTGCAACTAATTCTTTCAGCTCATCATGATGAGTGATGACTAAAGTTAATTCTCTCAATCTCTTATTTAACTCTCAGTTCATTCTCATTGCAATTGCTGTAACATCATCTCTCCTATCACTATCATTTGAGAAAACTCTTTGCTTCAACATGAACATGTCAAAATTATGTTGTCTTATTGACATTTTCTTGTTTGCAACTATAACTATCTTCAATGACTTTGATCAGAAAGTCACTGTATAAAGATGACTTTGATTCATCTTCGTCTGCTTGAGTGTTTCTTTCATTCACTTTCGCTTTAATTGTAAAGATGTTTTACACAGCTTTGATTTTTGATCTCTTTTGAATGTCAAGTCATTGCGAATTCAACGCACTATCATCTCAATAACTTCGTCTGATTTTCGAAAGTTCATGTTTGTTATTGATCTTTGTATCAACTTTCATAAGTGAATATTTATCAACATCATGTTTATTTTCATCTGTAGAGTCTTTGTTGATGTTGCATGATAAACATCAATAATCTGTCACAATGCTCTTTCTTGCATTGATTTCAGCTTGATGTTCAAATTCTTTCAATGATCTTTCATTCTTTGTGATGTATATCATATGATGACTTCGTGACTAAGCAGAGAGCGCGTCATCACGAAGTATATTTGCTTACTCATCGTCATTGACAAGTCTCAAGTAAACTCGATGATTGTCTGCATGATCTTTTGTTTAATCACTAGTTTTGCTTTGACATGATGCATGTAAATCACTCATTTCAGCTTGAAGTTCAGTTAAACTCTCAAGACTCTGATATCTGATTTCAAGTTGATCTGATGTCTTGTCAACTTTACATTAACTTTCATATTAAATCATTTAAAGATTTTCATAAAGTGAATCAGCTTATGCTTTGTCATTAAGAATTTGATGTCATACGTTTTTGATCACTGTTCGCATCTATCATAGATTTCGCTAAGAACTCTGCAGTTACATTTCATAAATTCTTTGTATATCAAGATATTGATGTCATTCATAAAGTCTGTGAAGTTAATTCTCAGCTTGATGTCATCACATGCTTTTAACAAGTTTGCATTGTAAAACAGATATAATATCGACGATAGTGAAGAGTCTTGTAATATATCAACGTTCACGCTGCATTTCATCATCATGTAATCATCAATTGTGATCATGATGCATTGATCTTTCAGAAAGTTCTTCATAAACTCAAGAAGCAGTCTAGAAACTTTTCTCTTCTTCATGTCATGTAAGAGTTTGCTGTGTGTCATATTATCAAACGCATTCTTCTCATTCAGACTCAGCAGTGAGACTACTCTTCTTCTCATGTCACTTCACACAGTATGTATCTTTTCTATAATTAGTTGCAGAGTTGTATCTGTTGATCTGTGCTTACAAACTCTCATCTGAATATTCAATATTAAGTCGCAAGCTTTTACAACATTTTACAGATGTTTGAATACAATGAACTTCAATATTTTACTCAGTATGTTGAGTAGCATAATTGATTTATATATCTTTGCATTGAAGTAGTTTTTCTTGTCTGACTTTTGCATCACTATTGTGACTGTGCTCTTGAACTGAGTTGATTGTATTCTCTTCTGTAAACATCTTTCAAAGAGAAAGTGTATTTGTTTTGATGTGTCGTTAATGAGTCTGCGCATTATTTTATTTATGTATCTCATGTGTTTCAATGTTTTGTTAAATGTCACTTTGTAAATGACTTTTTTAATCTTACAATGTATCAGCGAAGCATCATCTTCAATTGAGAGTGAATACTTGAAGTCTATTGTGTTCAGCATGAGAATCTCTGAAAATGACAAAAAGTGAGTCTGAAACATCATCTTCGCTTTATTCTGCGCTGTTGTAATGATGTCAAAGCACTCTGACTTGATCAGAGAGAGAATTATCACTTGAGTCAATGTGTCTGCGATTGCATTTCTTGCTCATTTCGCAGTTTTAAACAGTTTTCTTGAGAATTGTTCAACATTTTGCATGATCTTTCAATACTCACTGCATTTCTGTTTTCTGATGATCTTGTTCTTCTTGTTACATGCTTGAATATACTTTGTTTAATTGTTAATGATTCAACAGCTTCTTCTTATTTGTTGCATGCTTTTGATGATTTTTGTACACTTCTTCGTTCATTCTGCTTTGATCATTTCATATGATCTCGCTCAAAGAGTGAAAATCTTAATGATCTTCTTCAATGCATTTAGCAGTTGCTTGATGTACTCATTTATGCATCAATGTTTTATCTCATGATTCAACAGTGATTTCAACATTTGTTTTCTCAGAATATTAATAAACTTTTCTTCATTCATTGTCTTTCAGTTGCAACGCGATTTTCGCGCTGACTCTTTACAGACTTTGAAATCTATAATTTTCTGTATCAACAGATGATTTGAGAAGTTTTTTATTTCTTTGTTGATTTTACATCATATTAATTGATTCATAATGTCATTTGTCATGAAGATTAAATCTATTGTTGTTTGAGATTCTTGATAATTTCTCATAATTGTATCTTAAGATAATGCTAGCAATGCATTGATGTTTATGATTATTTTAATTAACTCATTCGACAATAAATGTTGTCTTGAATAGAATGATTCTTCTCATGTGAAGTGATGCAGATTGAAGTCTTCTACAAGAATGCTTTCTTTCAACATGTGCAACATCTTTTTGATGTTTGAAAGATTTTCTTTTTCATGAATGATTTTATGATCTCTGAGTGACAAATTGTATGCTTCATGAATGTGTATAACTTTTTAAGTCATCTGTGCATCATCTGTTAATGTTTATAGTGTAATTGTGTTTACATCTTTGAAGTGTCATATTGAGTATCAGATGTTGCTGTTGATTCTTTTGTTTATGTAGAAACAGATTCTATCTTCATCATTCTTCAGCATGAAGTCGACAATTGTTGAGCAGTATGCTCTGAAAATGTCATCAAATCATCAAAATTCTTGAAGAATCAAAATGTCATAGTTCTTTATCTTTTTCTCATGTAATAGCATTATCATTATCTTGTTTCTGAACTTGTGAACGTTGTACTGTAGTATTTGAAACTTCTTTTGCTGAGATATTAAAGTTCACATTTCAGACTGTTTAATGTTCTCTTGAATGTCTGCAAAGCATTTGCTTCATTTGTAAAATTCTCAACAGAAGATGACATTGACAATGATGTGACTAACGTTGACTTTGATTTATTTGATCTTGACTTCTTGATCAAGTGATTCAGTATAGTGTTTTCTGATGTGATGATTACGCTGAGCAGATGACTTTCATTCATTAAGCGCTTCTACTTTCTCTTCAAGTCATTGTTCATCAGCAATTTCAGACTGATAAATGTTTCTGTAAATGTCTTTGATGTTGCTGTTTTTAGTTCTTTCTGCTCTCATACAACATGATATAAAGATCTGTGCTTTGTGATTCTTTTTATTCTTTCTTTTTCAGCTTGTCGTTTATGACATTGAGAGTCAAAGATTCTGTGTATGTCTTGACATGCTTCACATTTTCACATGTTTTGAGTCTGTTTGTAAGAACAATGCTTCAAGCGATGATTCAATGTGCAGTAAACGTATCTCTGCTTGTTTTTGCATTTGTACATCTTGTGATCATATTCTTGACACTTTAGACACTGATGCACTTTGCAGCTTGAGTCGTAGAACTGTGTGATCTTTATGTCAATCTCATGATATACTCTCTCATTGATCAGCTTGTTCATCATCTCAGCGCTGACTACGCGTATCATCAGTAAGACATATTTTTTCTGCTCACTCTTCTTTGTGAGTCACTTAATCTTCTCGATCATCATTTCTGAATGTATGTTTTTGTTGATCTTGATGAGCGCTCTTGTCTCTTTCTTCTCTATGTTCTTAAACATTTCTTCGACTTTAATTTCATGTATCACTACTTCAAAACTGATTTTGTGCAGACATGCATTCAATGATATCTCTTTGATTCAAAAATCGTTTTTCTTCAATGTTTTCTTACTGTTTTTCATCTTGACTCAAAATATCAGCAGTTTCAATTATCTCTTCATCGTCTTTATATTCTTGTGCATTGACAATGTCTTGTCGACGTCAATTTCTTTCGCTCATTTCACTATATTCTTTATTGTTGTCATCATGATTCTCTTTACTTCTTCTTTCTCTTTGATGAAAATCTTTACTTCAAATTTCTCACAATAATTTTGCATTGATAATAATATGTCAACATTGAACACAAGATGACTCTTAAATAATGTCGTTGACTTTACGCTCGCTTTCTTCACTCAGCTGTCGACGTGTTTTCTCTTCTTCATAAACTCTTTTTCAAGTCTGCTCATTATCTTTTTCAATCTCTTCAGCTGATTCTTCATGCGCTGATTGACAGTTGACGCAGCAACGCGTTGACACATCAACTTTTCTATCATTTCTATCAAACTTCTCATCTCTTTTCAGAGCATCAGCTCGTTGTTTCTACGTTTATTGAGTTCATAGAGTACTCACAGCTTGTGTAATTTCTTCTGTATATCTTTCGTCTTGACTGAATTTTTCTGTGAGATAACAATAATCGTCTCTCGTTCACTTGTTGATGTCATGTCAATGATGCTTCTCATCTGTTCTTGATGATCAGAATGAAGCGCAAGCATCATGTCAATGATATGCTCTGTCTCTAGATAGTTTAAGTAATTCATTTTCGTGATTTTGCGCGCTCATTTGATATAATTCAAGATAAGCTTTTTTGTTTTGTAATTATTTTATTGCTTAATGATAAAACAATTGATTTTAAACAAGAATTGAAATTCAAAAATTGAAGAAAGTCAATTTGCATATTTATTACTAAATTGATTTTATTCATTCATGTTTTTCTGAGAATCATTTGATGTTGATTTAATTGAGTGATTAACATAAAAGTGATGTTTATCATGTGATCTTGAATTGTTAAATTCAAATAAATGACATGAGTAATAAGTTTTTTTGCATAATGATCATTAAATTCTTGTATTGACTTTGCTTTAATTAAAGTCAAAGACTCAATTTGCAACTGATCATAAGCAATTTGCATGATCACTTCATTATGAGTAACTAATTTCATTGCTAGAAAGTATATATTCAGTAGTCAAAGATTCAGAAGCAAAAGAATCATTTAACATGCTTATTGTTGAAGAAATTAACACATCTTTCATCATGTCTTTGATGAAAGTCACTAGTTTTTTGTCTCATTATTCTTGATAAACATTTTCTCATTTTTTTTATTCTTAAGAATGATGATTTCATGTAAATGAAGAATGAAAGCTCAAAATGCAAAAATGTTGATCTTGTTCTGAAAGCAATTCTTGAACAATTGATTTGATGCTTTGCATGTATAGCAAATGATTGATGTTCTCACTTGATTGAGCTTAAGAATAAAAAAGATGATGAGTTTAACATAGTTGATTATCAAGATTGATAGTGCTGATGAGAAAGTAACGCGTTTGTCAAATACTGTAGTGAGTTTGATGATTCATTGCTTACTGCATAACTGATAGTTGACTTACTGTGTTACAAATGTGTCAGAATTGAATAAGATCAAAGCTTTAACTTTAATCAATTCACAATGAATGTTAGCGAGTTCACTGCATATTGATTAAAACTAATCAATGATCTAGTTGAGATTTAACTCAAATATGACTCAGCATCTTTTTTCTTTTCTAACATCTTCTAATCAGCTTTTATTATCTTTTAAACAAACACACTTTTTTGTATTACAAATGATTAACAGATTTCTATGATAAACACATTTCTTTATGTCATAAACATTTTTTAAATCAACATTTTTCTTATATTTCAACATGTTTTCTTTGAGACTAGCGTTGATTTGAGTAACTACTATATAAAGCATGTTTTTCTTGTTTTTTATATTTTCTTTCTTCTAAACAATCACAACGCATGCAAAACGAACTTTTGAAAAAAGCATTATAAATGAGAGAGAAAAGATTGAGTAGATGAATAAACAATGACAAATTGCATGAGCAGCAGTAATGCTGATTCAATGATGATTGTGAGCAGCGTTGACTTGTCACAGAGAGACAGCGACGCAAGATTTAAATGCTTACGCAATAATGAGACAAAAGTTATCAGCATCATTGATTTACTAACACAGACATTGATGTTAAAGAAAGAGAAGAGCAAAGATCACTCATGAAAAGAAGTGATCTTAAAGCTGATTTAACGTCTTTGAAACATCTCAGAAAGAAAGATTGAAAGTTAAGATGTATTCATTGCAAAGAATGTACAGAAATTGAAGACATTCATTCAACTTCTTAATAAACAACTACAAACATAAAAAAAATACGCGTTTCACATTTAAAACATTATTATAAGTCAATGTAGCAAAAGAAGAAGCAACAATGAGAAAGCAGTGATTCAAAAATGATTTGTCATCACTTTGCAAGAGACGCAAGATTTTAATAAAAATAGTGAAGAAAAAAAAGATGAAAGAAATACAAAAGAGATTGATTGATCAGATCTTTCAAGAAATTGCAAACATGTTGATGATACAACAAGATTTAATAATGTCACTTTACAAGCTTGAAAGTGAAGACATTACACTTCATGTGATGAGTTCAAAAGCTTAAGCAGCTTTAGAAAAGTTTCAAACATGAGTGAAGAAAATTGCAAGCTCAGCGCATGTAATGCATAGAAGCTTCGCGATACTAGCACATAATGTACACATCACACTGAACACAAGCAATCAGAAGATGATCATCAAAAGACTGATAAAGAACAATGTGAAACTTCATGAAAATTTAAAGATGCTGAGAATAGCTTGACTCAAGAAGATAGTTGAGAGTAAGAAGATTTACTCATCACTCTGCTTATGCAAATTGTTTAAAAAGAACTGTTGTATCACACAGTATTATAAATGCTTTGATTTTGATCACATGATTAAATTTTGCAAAAATGAAGAGTGCTGCTTCAAATGCGCAGACAAACATCACATTGAGAAGTGCATTGTGTTGATGAATAAAAGATGATGTGCAAACTGCAATGATAGTCACGAACTTTGAAGACACTCATGTCTCAAGTGAAAACTATAGATAAAGCAATCAGAAGAAATCTTTTGAAACAAATCAATCAGATACTCTGAAGCGTTGAAAAATAATCACTCATTCTCTTCTTTCTCTTTGAACTTCTTAAGTTCAATGAACTCATTGAGTTCAATGAACATTTTGATGACAACAAACAGTCAAGACATTGATGAGTCAACATGATAAGTGATGAAAGTCAAGAAGAAACAAGTCAATCACTCTTCATGCATAATTAATAACTCAGAAAACATGACATCTGAACAGATATAAAAATATTAAATCAGAAAATGCAAAAGACTCTTGATAATTAAAAGCATACAAAAAGCTGTCTCTGCACAGAGTCAACAACAGTTACAGATAACTTTATGATAAATCAAATCTTTCTGCAAATTCTACAGTACAACATCAGAAAGTCATTGAAAATTCAGAAATCATTTCTGATAAATAGAGAAATTCATAAATTTGACATAATAGTCATTCAGAAACAAGATTGCAACATCAACGTTTTGCAAACATTTAGCTTGACTCACAACTTCTTTCATCTAGTGAGAGACTCATCATTTCAAGCAAGAACATGCATTTATGTCAACAAGTGTTTAAAACTCAATCAATGAGTGATGAAAATTATTGAATCAAACATCAGCTTAATCAAGCTACAAACTAGCAACTCAAAAGATGAGATATAGATGCTACAACTCATAAACATTTACAATTTATGCTTGCTGTTTATTATTTTCACAGAAGAATCATTTACTATTTCTCGTCTGAATGAACTAATCAAAGATGATTGCAAACAGTTAATTGTAGAAGATTTCAATCTGCATTATTCATACTGAGAAGACAGAAGATGCTTTACTCGTCACACAATGACTGATGCTTTACTAGACATCATTACAAATGCAAGATTAAAGCTATTGCTTGAATCAAACACAATTACTAGAGAGACTCACAATCAGCTCACAACAATAGACTTAGTGTTTGACAGCAAGAAAATTCAATTCATGATATACAAATACAAAATGAGAACTGATTTACATCAGAAATTTGATCATCTTTTAATTGTCATGAAGTTGTGTCTACGCACATCTTTCATGCAGCTTACAACTCATCGATTATGAAAGAAAATGAACACAGAAGCACTAAACACTCATTTTAAAATACGTCTTTTCGTTGATTGTTTTCTCAACAACAAGACAGCGATAAATAACAGAATAGTTGAGATCACTCATGCATTACAAGAGATCATCGAGAAGTCTACTTCTTAAGCAAAGTTGTTGAATTAAGCACAAGACTTTTGAAATCAGATCTGCTTGAAAGTTGTGATGAAATCATGATAATTATGAGTTGTATGAAAATCACAGAATACTTTAAAGACATGAAACAACTATCTGAAATACAACAATCACAAAAACAAGATCATTAAAGAAACAAAATGTTTACATTTTAGATCACAAATGCATAAGCTGAGCAATGAATTGAAATTGATTTGATGCTTTGCAAAATGAGTCAGAATCAAAAGTTAGCTACTCAAGAAACTCTTGCAGTTTTCGTTATTAAAAAGCAATGATTTTGATTACATAACAAATTCATTTGAAGAAAAAACAAAGATGTTACAAAAGAAGTTCTTTTCATCATTGTCTCAAGCAGACATCAGCAACATTTCAAGATTGTTTATATTACTGACAATGTCATTCAATTCAGTCTTATTGCAAGATGAGATGAAATAAATGATTCAATGAGTAAAAGTCAACAAAGCATCAGACGCATTCAAAATTTCAAATAAAGCGCTTCAAGTGAGTTTAACAGAACTGACTTTGATATTAATCAGTCTATTCAATGCATATGTAACTCACAAATATCACTTGAAGTAGTTCAAAAAAGCTCAGACAATAGTACTATGCAAATCAAAGAAGAGTGATTACATCAACTTGAAGACATATTGACTCATTGCTTTGCTAAACATCATGAATAAGACACTGAAATCAATCATGATTAAAAGATTAAGTAATATTACTGAAACTCATCACATGCTTTTAAATGCTTAAATGAAGATGAGATGCAAGTAATCTGTGATCTCAGCGCTGAATCTACTAGTAAATCAAGTACATGCAGTATGAGACTGTGAAATCAAGTACGTGATCTTTATGCTCAGTTTAAACATCACTGAGACATTTGATCATGTTTTGCACACAAGACTTTTGCATATTCTAAGAATGAGAAGAACATTAAACTACATAGTTAAATGAACTTGCAGCTTTCTGAAGAACAAAGAGTCGTTGCTGACGTTCAATGAATAAATCAGCGCGATGCAACGAGTAAACACTGACATATTGCAGAGATTTTTCATATCATCGATTCTCTTTCTATTCTTTAACGCAAGTTTAATTGAAAAATGCGAAGCTTTAGAAATTAAAATCAAAGTGCTTGACTTCATAAATAACATCAATATTCTGATCTATGACAAAATCACAAAATCAATTTGCAAATTACTGAGTTGAATATACAACGTCTGTGCAAAGTGAGCTTGAACTCATGATGCTACGTTCGCTTCAAAGAAATATGAACTTAGACACTTCACTTGTAAGTCAAAAAGATTTGATATGACAGTCAGTTTACACATAGAAAACTCAGTAATAAAGTTGAAATTAAATGTATGAGTTCTTGAAGTGCAACTGAACATGAAACTACAATGAAATTTGCATCTTTGTCAAATAGAAGCAGATCACGTTATCAAGATGCTGATGTTTAGTTGTGTTACGATCCTAGCCTTCGCCTATCCTTCGCCTAGCCTACGCCTGGTTCCATCCTAATCGGGCCTAGCGGGAACCTGATCTAGGGGTGATATCATTGGGACCCTGCATCATATGTGTAAGG
>JAABUW010002491.1_pt1 | contig 27959 bp, 20 predicted proteins | sample 5560081 | NCBI WGS metagenome assembly JAABUW01 (sample SAMN10711882, study PRJNA513363) | rock metagenome | isolation source: Antarctica rocks | place: Antarctica: Victoria Land, Knobhead sud | reverse complement strand
GTTGAGACTGTTTTCAGAGAGATAACTGGTGGATGAGGAATTGTGACCTATGAAGTTGAACCCTCCGGGCGCTCGGTCCAAGCGAAATCTCCTCTATCAGTGGATGTCCTCTGGACTCTGGTGTCAGTGAGACTTTGCTAGGATTCTGCTCTGATGTTATTCGGCTAGTCTTCCTTGTCGGGTACTCAGGCTGATAATGATAGACCTTCTGCAACAGGGTCTCGCTTGTCTTCGCAGGAGCGGCAAGTATCAATCACTTTCGGTTTCTTTCCTCCATTCTCAGCTGTAATCGAGCCATGCAGGCCATGTCGTAATGTAATTGTCAGGATTTTATGTCAGTATGCGCTTTCCTCCTCGCTCCCTCGTTCTCTTCCTCTGAGTCGCGAGTCCATGTTGCACGTGCTTTCTTGTATTGACGACAGGCGGTCGAAGAAGACTCGAGAGGACAGAGACAGTATTGGGACAACGAAGATGCTGAGATTGGGCCATGGTATTCGCAAAGGTGCCCGGATCTACACAATTCTGCAGCTTACATTGATATCGTCTCGTGTTCTGAGTGCAGTGCCAGTCCAAAGATCTCTACTCCCCGGAACGACAAGCAACCAATGCAAAAATTACGAAAGGAGATATAAATTGATTCAAGGCATGTTTCGACAAAGGTAGTTCACAGGAAAGGCAAGAAAGTTGCGTGCAGTGCCTCAGCGATCGAAAATGGCAAATCCTTTGTCCATTGGCGGAGGAGACGGCTGAGTAAATCTACATTAGCGGACTAAACATTGCGCATGACCGTCGAGAAGAATTATACTCCAGAAATTTCCCTGACCATATAGTGGAGAACTTCTTGGCAGCTAAAAATCAATCCTTGAATATCTCAGAGCTTTCAACAATCAGCGTCTCGTGATTCCGATACTGAAAGGACTCAGACCATGGATATGTCTCCAACTGGTAGGGACGTCGGCTGGCGAGTGATCTTTCCTATAACATACGCCGCTTGCCAAACAGTTTGGCGCAACGGCGTGGGTGAGTCATTCTCTCCGATGAGTCAGTGTTCCTTCTTTTAGGCTTTCCATTTAGCAATCTTCTACCACAAAAACATCTGCATTCTCATTCATCTTCAAACAGAGAACATATAGCACAAGTTACTTACGTCCGTTATTGCTTTTGAAGATTACTATAGCGGACCAGATCGATCCAAGTACAATGTCAACGCCCAGTTCGTCTATTTCTCGAGAAGCACCCACTGAAGCAATAGATGTGCCTCCTATCGAACAACTGTCTTTGAAAGCCAAGGAGCCTGCCGTTGTGCAATCCATACAGGAGTCAGAACCCTCATCAAAGGAGCGGACGACGCTTTATCCAAAGATCAAGAAACTGACAGACTTCATCTATGCTGCGAAAGGACTGGGTCCAAAACCATCAATCCATCTTACTGGAAGTGCAAAACTTCACGGTACACACGCGGATATCGTCTTCGTGGACAACACCGATGAGGTCCGCCTGCAGTCAAGGAATCAGCTCGCACTGGGCGTCAAGAATGACAATTGCGGCTTTGCCGCTTTCTTTGCGGGCACTGACAGGGTGACAATCTTTGCTTTGCGCGATCGAATATTGGAGAGGTATCGCAAGCTTAACCCTGACACAGAGGTCATCGGAGACGTGGTTATAGCGGGTGAATGGTGTGGTACAGGGGTTCAGAAGAAGGTCGCCATCGCCGCAATACCCAAATTCTTCGCCATCATATCAATAAACATCAATGATGCGTGGGTGCCCGACTGGGAGTATGGGGACATCTGCGACGAAGATGCAAGATTCTTCCATATCAGCAAAGCAGGCTTTTTCACTCAGGAGCTACATTTTGACAATGCCGCCACCTCTGAGAAAGCAATACAGAAATTGACAGATGCAGTAGAAAATGAATGCCCCTTTGCGAAGGCTTTGGGCGTGTCAGGACGTGGGGAGGGTATAGTTTGGAAGGCAACGAACCACTGCAGTGACCCCCAATTTTGGTTCAAATCGAAGGGGGATCTTTTGGCAGTGAGCCACAGCAACAGACTACCTGCGAGTGCCGTAGCCACAGGGAATCGAGAGCGTGTTGACAACTTCGCGAAAGCTATTGTAACAGAGATCAGGCTCGAGCAAGGCTGGGGGTATCTGAGCCAGAAAGAAGCTGCTGGGATGGGCAACTTCCTAAAATGGGTGCTGAACGACTGCTTACTCGAGGAGAAGATGGAAATGGAGAAGCTTAAGATTAGCAAGGGGAAGTTGAGTCCGGCGATTGCAGATATCACGAAGCCGTGGTTTTGGGCGAGACTCGAACGAGCGGGGAGAGAGGCGAACGAACAATAACATGGCCAGACCAAGGTCTTTGCTTCAATGTCGCTAAGTCGGAGTGCTGATTGTCGCGACTCGAAAACGGCGGAAAAGATGAGCATTTTGGAGCCTTTTTGGCTTCGCAGCCCACACTCCCTTTCATTTATACTTGTAAAAGACAATGGAGGCATAGATCTTGATACTCGAGGTCTGCGCGCCACCAAGCTATGATTAAGAACCCAGTGATACTCTGCCTGACTTCTCAAAACTATTTCGTCGACCCCAGTTCCGTGGTTGACGCTTGAGAAACGCTCCAACGGAACCCAGATAGCCCTCATGCCGTAGGAAGTATGCTTTCTTCTCACCTGCAGACCAGAATTTGATAGCATACGACAACGTATTCATGGTCTGACGGTGACCGCGGATGAATGAACCCCCAAAGTATATGTGCTCGAGGTTATGCTTTTCGCACTGCAGGTATGCAATCTGGCCGATGTTGTTACTGACCGCGTAAAGTAAGCTGCGGCTGATATCCTCTGGTGCGAACGAACGCTTTGGTGCCACTGATCCGTTTTGCGGCAGCTCGTCCCCATTTGACAGCCCGGTGCCATCCTCTGCTTCATTTTCGCTCTGCCTCTTCATCTTGAACACTTTGCCAAAGCTGCTGGCGATGGTGCTGGTCTTCAATCCTATCTTGCCGTAGTCCGTACCATAGATGTCTCCGACCAACATATCCACGGATGTATTGTCACCTTGGTCGGCCATTGCCAGCATAGCATCGAATGTCGTTGCACCAGTGAGTAGGGATAACAGTCCCCACAGAGTGCCACCGCCAAGGGAAGTGCCGCCAACGCGCTCATACTGTTTAGGACCCGAAACTTTCACCATCGACACCCCTGATCCGATGTTGACAAGGAGATAAGGGTAAATGTCCGCACGAGGTTCTTCGAAGTGCATTGGATCGGTCTCTCCGAATGTAAAGACCTCACGTGGGATCTCTGTGATGAAGAAGTCAAGACCTATAATAAGGCACTCCATCTCATCTTCCCGTAAGATCTCTATACCAAGAAGCTTCTTCATTGTATCGTAGTACTTGTAGGCGCCTCCGCCAGTGGCCATGACACATAGCTCTTCCGGTTCGGAGCCAGTGAGGGTTTGCTGCTTTGTCTTCAGCTCATGCACGAATCGGAAGCACTGATCTATCCTATCTGTCTCAAACTTGAGGAAGTTCAGTCTTCCTCCTAGCTCCTTCGAGCGTGGCTCTCGAGAGAAGTACACCAGCTTCGCGAGCGAGCCACCGATATCTAGAGCAACGTGACTGACAACAGCTTTGTGGTTGGGAAGCCGTATGTCTCTGGTGTCGTGCTGGGCGCCATCCTCACTCAAACCGTCCTCTTGACCATCCTCGTCGTCCGCAATGAATGCTCCTTGGACATTAATTTCCACAGTGCCCGGAGCAAGGATAGTCTCATCTATTAGGGAGTTTCTTCGATCTTGCAGAGCTGAGAAGGTAGAATCAGGAGCTATAGCTGACATCGCGCAAGCTGGTAAGTATTGTATTCAACTGCAACCTCTGGATGACTTGCTAGTGACCTTGGCATTTAGAGATAGGTCGAGGGCTGCCATGAACTCAAGTCACGAGCGGAGTCGGTCCAACATTCGGACATTGACTTGCAGCTGCAGCTGAACTACAGCTTATCAGTGAGGACATATCGAACGCCGAAATACTTGGAATCCCCCCATGCACAAGGGATAGTGGTCGGGCTCGCACGCTTCCGTAGTGGATTTAAGGCCCGGGCCTTGCCTAAACTACGCGCATTGCATGCCTAAGCTCACGGGTGAGATAAAGTAAGAATCCGACCATTCAGGGTGTCAGCCCCACCAAAGATTAGGGGTTCTGTATGGCTTGGCATGGTCGGATTCTTATTTCCACCGCGAGCTAAGTAGAGTAAAGTACTTTAAGTCGGTACTTTAAAAGAAAGGCTAAACCTAAAGCACGGAAGATTATCATCGCTCGTCGCTGTTGCCGTGAGCCCGATCGATTTCACTCGCATCTTATTCTGCCGAGGCGCCGAGTGCAATTGCATTCACTTAATATGATGGCTTTCTACTTATACCCTCCTCTTTGGCCTTCTCATCACTTCCTACTATTACAGCCGCCTCCGCGCCCTCCTTGGTTTGTTCCTTGACAGAAACAAAATGGATCCCACAATTCTGAGAGTCTACAATTCAATTACCTATATACTTCGCTTCTTCACCAAAGTTTAACCCACTATTGCTCGACAACATCACAGCAAGCTATGCCAATCCTCGAGCCCAGCAGTTCGGCACCCACCACCCAATCTAGCAGGTCCTCGGCCGGCCGTACTCGGTCAAACACAGCAAATCGTGCCCACCAGTCCCGCGTATTCTCTGCACAGCATCTCGATGATGTATCCAATTATCACGACGGCGATCATGGCTCGCAACACCGGGATGAATGCGACGAGACCTTGGATTCAGCCAATATTGAGATGATCAGGCAGGAAGATCACGATGGAATAGAGCAGCTTGGAGATAAAGAGGTTCCGGAACACAGGAACGGCATCCCTGATGACAAAGATCTAGAGGCGAACTTAGAGAAGACTCCGACCAGAAGATCCGTCAAGGATCCGAACCTTGTGAGCGTTCAACGTCCAGTAGATTACTTGATAAAGTGGCTGACTGTTTCAGGTCTCATGGGATGGTCCAGACGACCCAGAAAATCCCAAGAACTGGTCTTTGGGTCTGAAGTGGGCTGCAACAGCCATCGTGTCGTCTTTCACCTTCATTTCGCCTGTCTCCTCCTCGATGGTGGCGCCAGCTTTGACTTCGATTGCTGCAGAATTTCACATAAGGAACGAAGTGGAGTCGCAGCTCGTGCTTAGTATTTTTGTGTTAGGGTACGCCATCGGCCCTCTAATGCTTGCTCCTCTCTCAGAGATCTATGGCCGAGTCCCCGTTCTGCAACTCGCGAACTTGTTCTACCTCGCCTTCAACCTTGCGTGTGGGGCGTCGACCAGCAAAGGACAGATGATCGATTTTCGTTTCCTGTCAGGTCTCGGCGGGAGCGCTCCTTTAGCGCTGGGGGGTGGTAAGTTTCTTTTCTGTTCAATTGTGTTTCCACTCTAAAATACCTTATGTCTTGCGAATTGTTTCGAGAGCTTGATACTCCTGGGGCATAGTCAGAATTAGACTTTTGTCCAACGGGGTATTGCTAACTTCAGCAACCATCATAGGTGTTCTCAGCGACTGTTGGCGTGCGGAAGAGAGAGGCAGGGCGATAAGCATCTACAGTCTTGCTCCGCTGTTGGGACCGGCTGTGGGCCCTATCGCAGGAGGCTTCATTACTGAGAACGTCAGCTGGCGGTGGGCTTTCTGGGCTACCTCGATAGCCGATGCTGTCATCCAGTAGGTGTTCCCTAGCCCACCGTTTTCTTTTCTGTATCAAACCCCGAGCTTCGAGGCACGCATACTCGTCGTAGACATCTTATGACTTAGAAGTACTTCTAAGAATGGCAGTCACTGATTTTGGAGCGCCATCATCAGAATCTTAGGTCTCTTCTTTCTTCGGGAAACATATCCACCGAAACTACTGCATAAGAAGGCAGAGAAGCTACGGAGGGAGACCGGTAACGCCGCCCTACACACCGAATTTGAGCACCCGGAGCTCACACTCGTCAACACTATGAAAGGCAGCCTAGTCCGTCCCTTCGTGCTGTTGGGTACACAGCCGATCGTGCAAGCGCTAGCCGTTTACATGGCTTACCTCTATGGAATGTACGTATTGTCTAAGCCAAAATTCTTCGTCAATATCGATACCCTGCCTCCTATGCCACGTTTCGGTATCTTTTGTTGCTCCTAATGTGCTTGCAAGCGCTGGTTCAATACCATTTGTTGGCACCTATCGCGCGGATGTGCGGCATCATTCACTGCACATCTTAAAACGGCGCTGCTGACTCTCGCGATTTCCTGCAGCATGTATCTCGTCCTGTCGACGTTTCCTGGTCTTTGGGAGAACGTGTATCATGAGTCCATTGGAATTGGGGGCTTGAATTACATTTCACTAGGTCTTGGTTTTTTCTTAGGCACGCAAATCTGTGCTCCCATCAACGATCGTATCTACCGGCGACTGAAGAAAACCAACAACAACACTGGCCGCCCAGAGTTCCGCGTTCCACTCATGGTCCCTGGAAGTCTCCTCGTTCCAATTGGCCTCTTCATCTATGGCTGGAGTGCTCAAAAGCACACCCACTGGATAGGACCTAACATCGGTGCGGCCATTTTTGCAGCTGGCATCATCATCGGTTTTCAGTGCATCCAGACATATATCGTTGACGCCTATACTCGATTTGCTGCATCCGCTATTGGGGCTGTAACAGTACTCAGGAGTTTGGCAGGATTTGGTTTCCCTCTGTTCGCACCGTACATGTACAACGCTTTAGAATACGGCTGGGGTAATAGTCTTTTGGGCTTCATTGCTGTAGGACTCGGGCTACCAGCACCCTTCTTGTTATGGTACTTTGGCCAGAAATTGAGGGCGAGGAGTCCTTTTGCTGCGGGTGGTGAGTGACTACGATACTATATCGTCCTGGAAGCGTCTATGCATTAGGGTCAGGAAACCGCGTGAGGATTAGGGCATGCAATGGTCCAATTTTCGGAAAAGGGTTCGCAGGATGAACATGGTGATCAATTGGCCGTCCATAGACGGATCGGCACTGGTATGGCTGGGTCAAGGTTTCGGTTCTTGGCACACTTGTCCCCACTTACGACTGCAGAGATGTTGAATGATTTCATTTGACAGCAGAGAAGAAGGCCGGCGTTCTTCTCGAAGGCTGGCGGAGCTGAAGTCGCCCTCAATTTAATCAGATATGGATTCCAACAAACGGTTCAAGAGATGCATCGAAGGCATGATGTAAGCACAGGGTCTTTCTCGGGACTCTATAAAGTAGATCTACAAAGACCGCAGAGCCAGTTTCAATGAAAAGCTCGAAAGCTCTTGTCGCCCAAGGCGCTAGACTCGTTTGGGGCACTTGCAGCCAAGAAGAGCATCATCCGAGCGGGATCTCCAAACAATAAAGTAAAGTATGTTGTACACGGTCCTCCGTAGTGACCAACTAGCTAGAGTGTGGTATTGGACTTTCTATGCACTGTGCAAGCCTCAAAGTACCACCTTTTTCTCCGCACCATGCCTCTTCTAGCCAGATAGATATCTATGCGCCGGGCTCGCGACCTTTCATGACCTCTCCCCCTACGGCAAGAAAGTTTGCGCCGCTGCCCACAGAGGAAGATCTGTCAAACGCCAATGCAGCGACGCTGACCCAGTCCAGAGAAACCGGAGACTTAATCCCAAACCCACATTTCGAAGATGCATCGATTGCAAAGCGAGCAGCGCCCGAGGCCAAGCCATGGGCTCATTTCGTTGCTGGGGGGTGAGTCGTTCGAGCATACCGCGCCTCGACATCTACTGACTGTTCCTAGGATTGGGGGTATGACTTCCGCGACCCTCACATCTCCTCTCGACGTCCTCAAAACACGCCTTCAGTCCGATTTCTACCAATCTCAAATCATTGCTTCACGAAATGCGCGCGGCATTCCTCCGCCCTCCTCACTCTCTCTGCCTCGCAGTGCGGCCCTACATTTCCGGGAGACCTTCCAGATATTGTTCTCTATCCACCGAGTTGAGGGCTGGCGAGCTCTTTTCAAAGGTTTAGGACCTAACCTCACGGGCGTGGTACCGGCAAGGGCCATTAACTTTTACGCTTATGGAAATGGCAAGAGAATCATAAGTCAGAATTTCAACAACGGAAATGAATCAGCCTGGGTGCACCTCTGTGCTGCTGCCAATGCGGGTATTATCACGGGGACACTCACGAACCCCATCTGGCTCGTCAAGACGCGGCTGCAGCTCGACAAAAGTCATGCAGAGAAGACGGGGACGCTGTCGAATAGACAGTATAAGAACTCGTTGGACTGTGTCAGGCAGACGCTGCATGCAGAGGGCATCAGGGGACTCTACCGCGGCCTGAGTGCAAGCTATCTTGGCGTCACCGAGAGTACCCTACAATGGGTATTGTATGAGCAAATGAAGCTGTACCTCAAAGGCAGAGAGGAGCGATTGGCAGCATCAGGCAGAGCACCATCGTATTGGGACCACACCTTGAGCTGGGGCGGCAAAGTCGCAGGGGCTGGGACTGCAAAATTTTGTGCAGCGATCGTCACATATCCACATGAAGTCGTTAGGACAAGGTTACGGCAGGCACCTATGAAGGATGGTCGCATGAAGTACACGGGGATTGTGCAGTGCTTCACCACCATTTGGAAAGAGGAAGGTATAGCCTCTTTGTATGGCGGGCTCACGCCGCATATGCTGAGGGTTGTACCCAGTGCAGCCATCATGTTTGGGATGTGAGTACCTCTTTTCGATTAATGGTCTGCTTTAGGCTGACGACGTGCAGGTATGAATTCATTTTGCCGCTACTAGGGGCGAAGGCTTGATTTCATAACCATTCTCCATCTTCACGGAGTCTAGGGTAAGTGACGACGGATTTCTTCTTGTGTCTACCATTAGAGGCCCACCTCCTCTCCTGTTCGCGTGTAAAGAGAATTGATAGATTTCGGGAGAACGTATATGGGCGTCAAGATTGCCTATCTCCACAGAGACAAATGGGCCGGGGTGTTGCGGGTTCAACGGTTAATAGCCGTTTAGCATCGATAGACCTTGTTTAATTCTAAGGACTGAGTATCTTTGGTAATACTAGACTGCCACTAAGCTTATGACATGGTACCATCAAGCGCATATCGTCTCGCAAACATGATATGCATCTACTTCTCACTACTTACTCCTCACTCCTCTTCTTCCTCGCCTCCGTCGCCTTCATCCTTCTTCTCAGCAGCCTTCGCCTTCTTTCTTCTAACGCGACCAGGACGCCCGCCTCCAAATGGCGATGTCAGTGCAAAATCGATGTGCTTCTGCGAGTCTAGACGGACAACGAAGGAGGGAACGTTGACGATTTGCTTTCCCACACTAATTTCACATCAGCATTAGAAATCTCCAATCGCGAACAGGTGGAGATATTGCGTACCGAATGTGCCTTTGCCGAATCAAGACTCTAGCGTGATGGATGCTCTTCGCCAAGCCCAATTTATACACACAAGTCTGGAGTCTCCGCTCCAGGAAATCCTCCACTTTGAGCGCGAGCACGTAATCGAGCTTCATGCGGGATTCGTCGAGCACGCCCACACGTACGAGACGGCGAATCAAGGCATTTCCTTCGAAGAGACGCTTTGGGTCCTTTTCTTCCATGGTCAGAAGTTGACTGTATCCCGCATCTCGGATCAGCTGGAGCGTGAGGGGTGGGGAGGTGAAGCAGGGGCGTACCGGGCAGCACGACGGATTTTGGAAAGGGTGAGCATGACGCGCCACACCTCGCGCTTGTTGCGAAGTCCATATTCACCAACGATTTTCAGCTCGGAGTCGCTGTGATGGGAGGGTTAGTGGGCTTCCATCGACATTGGCAGAGGCAAGCTCATGCTCAAGTGGCCGGGATCAAACTCACAGACGAGCTGCCTCGAACGCTAGTCATCTGGGTCAGCAAAGGTTCTTGATGGAATGGATGGGGGTTTGGGCGGATGTCAGATGTCGAAGCAATGTGTAGAAGAGCTGGGGGCGTGAACAATTGTTTGCGGGCACGCGAGACTGGTATTAGAGGAGGGAGAGAATCTGCTATCCCTGAGGCCACTTACGACGACGGGGCACCTTGTAGGTCTTGCTATATGAGCGTGGTGCCATGGTTGATGTTGACGGTCGGGTCAGAAGGTCGTGATTGTGGTTTCGACGTGAGGATAGCGATGTGCGCCAAGCCGCGCTAGAGATTTTAGCGAAGGCTCGCACGGCGGTGCCTCGACGATAAAGCGACGATGAACTTTCAATTCAAGTCATATCCAAGATCAATCAGTCGCGATGGGACATTCAGCAGGTCTCCGCGCCGGTACTCGAGTATGTTCTTAGTCCCACCCCACGATCTCCTAAAGTCGTCCAAGTCAGAGCATGAAGACCCAGAAAGGAAATGCCGAATTACAGATGCTCACAAATTACAGTATGCCTTTTCCCGCGACTTTAAGAAGAAGGGTATGATCAAGCTCTCGACGTACCTAAGACAATACAAGTACGTATACCTTCGGAAGAGCAGAGCCCCATATTATAAAAATGGTGTACTAATCATCGAACAGAGTTGGAGACATAGTCGATATCAAAGCCAACGGAGCAGTCCAGAAGGGGTCCGTACTCTCCTACATCTCGATATGAAAGCGCATCGAGCAGCACAAGGGCATAAACAACGGAGATTGACACTTCTCACAGAATGCCTCACAAAGTCTACCACGGCAAAACCGGCGTCATCTACAACGTTACCAAGTCCGCGGTCGGCGTCATCATCTACAAGCGCGTCGGCAATCGTTATATCGAAAAACGAGTCAATGTTCGCATAGAGCACGTCTCCCTATCCCGCTCGAGAGAAGAGTTTATCAACCGAGTCAAGGATAACGCTGGCAAGAAGCAGAAGGCGAAGGCGGAAGGCACGCATATGTTCTTAAAGAGGCAGCCGCTAGGCCCGAGGTCGGCAAAGACAGTGGATGCGAAGATGGGGGTGGAGACTGTGGTGCCGATTGCTTATGAGACGACGATTTGATGGATGGCAAGACAGCGGAATGGATTTGAGGCGAACAGCATGCCGCTGATCAAATCCAAGTGAATGTCATTACCTTGCTTGTACTCGGAGATTTGAGTGCGAAAGCTTATGCTGCTATGCTAAAACATCAAAGTTTCAGGGCATGTGAATCTTTCAAGAGAAGAAAATTTGTCAATTCCAGGTCCATGCATTCTGCCCTGCTGCGAAATGCCTAGGAAAACGCCACTGATGCTGAAAAATTAGCCTTGAAACGTCTTGAAAAATTGTTCCCTCTACCAAGTCGTTGGCCCATCACCATCAGCATCTGCAGCAGAAACGTGTCGACTTCTTAACCTCGTCCTGCGTTGTCCGGATAATCGTCCATCTCGTGAGTGTGATTTGTCGTACAAGTCGTCATCTAGCTCCAGCCGCTGGTCGACTCTCAAGCCCATCTTCGGCTCACCTTCATCATCTTCTGCGCCATCATTCCAGCTGTGAGTTGTGCAAGTCCCTGTTGACATACCCCAACCGTTCCACGACGTTGCTGCAAAAAGTCAGTATCCGAAGATCGTGATGCAGCTGCACTGAGATTAGAGGAGGACTGACCAGCTAAGACGGGTGCGTTGGGGTGCCAGCTTGCATCTCGAACGCAGGTCTTCCAGTCTCCTCTACTTCTACCTTCGTCTGCATAAGAACTCATGTACAGGTCAGGATCCCTTGGCCGTGAGTGACGTGTTGCGTGATTGACATCGACCTTGCCTGCTAATGTTGCATCCAGGTTATAGATGTATACACTGCCATCTTCACTCCCGGAATAGACATATCTAGAATTGGTGCTACCTGGCGGTGAGAAGTGGCACCGTATCAGCGTCTTAAGGACTCGGTGGCCTCGGAATGTGACAAGCGAACAGTCGTGAGGATGTGGTTTGAATCCCTTCTCCTCATATGCCATGAAGCGATAATCGAAAGATGTGGTGTAGCAACTCGGATCGAGCCTCGAGAATTTCTCTGTTGTCATCATCTTGCGCAGATCCCAAAGCTTCATTGTCTGATCCTTCCCGTTGCTAAGTACATATCTACCGTCCCCTTTGCTGTCCACATACGTTAATCCCTCAGTATGCCCCATGAAAACTCCGGCTTCTCGGCTGTCACCCATACTTCGCCGATCCCAGACTTTGATGGTTGTATCGTCTGAGCCAGAATAGAGAATATGTGGTGATGATTGGTCCCCAAAACAAACAGCATTGACGTCGTCGGTGTGGCCCGGAATACTCAAGATAGACTGACGGGTCTCAAGATCATAAACATAGACAGAATGATCTGAAGTCCCAGCTACTATCTCTCGACCATCTCCAGAGAATCTAATCGACCATATCTATAATCTTGTCAGCCATGATATGTCTCCGTAATTATGATTAGTTGAGCACTTGCGCCAAATTGACTGAATCCTCCACGAAACCCTCGAGCTCTTCTACTACCTCTTCCACCCATGTCTGAAAAATCGCAGAGGTACGGCTCGCCGCTTGCGCCCGGGTCGGTTGGGGCAAGGCAAACGATGCTTCGGATCGAGCTGTATGCTAGCCATTTATTGTCTGGACTTAGGGAAGCATCTGTAATGGTCCATTGCCCATAGGGATAATCCACGGTTTTGTAATACTTCCATTTGTACGGATTTGACGTGTCATACATTCGAACTTTGAAGTCTTGTGCGCAGGAAAAAAAGAAGTTTCCATCTTCTGAAAACTGACCAGAATAGCACCGGGAATTATAGTGGATGATCGTGTCGGCATTCGAGGAAGGTAACATGCCCTACTCCGATTTCAGTCAAGTGGATGTAAATACGAAGTACGGTCACGTCAATAATCCATACCTGAGTTACAGCACTGGTTGCCCGTGTCGAATGATACCGATCTGTGCCCAGCTCTCGACTCATCAGTTTTCTCGCCAGCCTAGTCTTCTTCTGCATGCGAGTGTCTCTATAGTATCCACTACTCCCAAAGATGCCTCCGTCCATCAACTTCTTTCCTTCCTCACTCGGTACAGGAGGAAACTTATTCTTCCACCCCTTCGCCGTTTGTCTTCTCCGAGTTCCCCCAGCACCGTATCTGTCGTCAAGTTCGTCCTGGTCTTCCTCATCTAGCTGCAACATAATACCCGAGCCACCTGCTCCATGACTGGCAAGGATTCTGCGAAGGCCAGCATGCCCCAAAAGCTGCATTAATTGCGCTGGAACTACCATTAGTTGTTAGCGAGAGGATCCCGCATTGCACTCGCTTCTGACCTTGAATCCGTGAAGCTCGCCCCGTGGCGACAGCTGGAAGGCCCCGAGAACCTCCGGTTCCCGTCTCTGTCTCTGTCTCTGTCTCTCCATCTTCTCCCAGCGTACCACTCTCTACATCAGTCGCCGAGAACTCAATCTCGACTCCACTCGTCCCCTCTTCGGCATCTGCATGAACGATATTCGACAGTTAGTGGACTTGTTTTCCCACGTATCAAACTCGAATGGCAAGGCACGAAAGGTCACAGACCATGAAAGTCTGCCTCCGGATCCTCAATAGGATCGAAAAATTCGGGGTCTTCGTTCTCATCTGTTGTCGGCTCGAAATCCATGTCGTCATCATCGGTCTCATCTTGCCACTCACCCTCGGTACCGGAGCCATCGTAAACGTTAGCAGCATGGCTACCTGGATCTGGAGACTGCGTGCGAGATGCTTGTGGCATTTCTGGAGTAGCCATTGCAGCAGTGCGACAGACAATTTGAAACATAAACTCATTGCGTCCGAGTAATTGAGGGATACCAAATGCTAGCATCGGGATTAGGATTTAAGTCCTCGATAAGGGTTTTATCAGTTAGCCTTACCTCACTAGTCAGCCTTCCGTGCCATCACGGAAGTCTAAACCCACTTAGCCACAGCTTGGCAGACTTCTGTACTAGGTAAGTAGTATTGTGGCACTGTGGTAGCACATGGTGGCGTGTACCTAGGGGCAGGCCTCCTCTTTATCACTCAAACTCTGATCTTGAAAGAAGTGTGATGTTCATGGGCAACGAATCTGCCATGCCAATAGGCTATATTCAAAGTTAACAGGGCTGACCGTCAATGCTCCATGCCAATTCCAACACTTTACAACTTTCCAACATCCATAGGTCACATTCCTTTCAAGCTACCAGTTGATCTCTGCCGAGATAATTTGCCATAGGATCATCCGCCACCGTCTTTGATCTTTTGTAAGCCTCGACTTCCTCCTCGCTGATCATCCCTTTCATCTCTGCCAAGGTTCTCTTTCTCCTGACCTTCGGCTCACCCTCATCTTCCGGCGTCTGTTTGGGGTCTACTTGTTTCTCTGACCGTTCAGAGTGGGCGCCAGCTAGCTGTGGGACCTTTATGACCAAAAGGTCCTCAAGTTCTCCACCCGTCCGCCGTTGATTCGCCTCCTCAAATGCAAGCTTCCCTTCTTCTCCTGTGCAGTAGCTGTTCTTGATCGTAGAATGACAGCATGCGTAGCCCCATTGAAAGTGCGACCACCAGCTTCCCCAGACACAGGTGTGATTTTGTATCAAGATGTCCTCCAGGTACTTCGACCTCGCCTCCGCTTTCGGTGCGCCTTTGACAGCACCCGTCTCATCATACTCGACATAGCGCTCATTCTCAACTACTGCCGTATCCCGCAGTTTCGATGGTTGCAGATGCTGTTCACCACCATATTTCTCTAGAAGCTTCCTCTGTCTCGCTTCTCTCTTGACCTCGCTCTCTTCCTTTTCTTTTCGCAGGAAGTATTCCCCTGAAGTCGGGTTGGCCTGTACGTGAATTTTGTTCTTGTCTCCCCGTTCTTGTGATTCCCAAGCGTACTTCTGTGCTTTTTCAAATTTGGCCGCATCTCCAGAGGCTCGCATGAAGTTGTCTTCAGCCACTAGGGCAGAAGCTTGATCGGCTTGAGCACCCATGTCCACCATCGATCTTGTCTTAGGATCGTATTTAGCGGAGTCGAGGTCCAGATTGAGCAGATACTTGGCAGTGTCCTCCCGCAATCGCAGATTTCTTGTAGAGGTAGCTTGCTGTCTTCCCATGTCAGACTCTTCTGCATACTTTGCCTCCTCCAATTCATCCTCACGACCCTCCTCTCCATCTTCTATCGACGGCTTCTGCTCACCAGCATCCCCTCCGCCTTTCATTTTCTTCTTCAAATTATCTAGCTCCTCGTACTCTTCGATGACATTCCGGTACTCCTGTGCATCGTAGCCGTTCCATCGATCCCGCTTAGCATCCCAACCCAAGTTCACATCCTGAACCACCTCGTCTGCTTGGATGTCTCGTCCTGTCCATTTGGCACCCTTTGCTCGCGGCCGATGTAAACATTCTTTTGTCTTGTGTGACATTGATCCGCAATTTTCACAAGCTCCTTTACGAAATTTCGTAGCAGCTAGGCCAAGTCGTTTGCCTCGATCGTACCATTTTGACTGGTCTGGGGTTAAGGTTTGAAGACGTTGATGCTCGAGATAATCGTTTTCACTGTCGGCAGATTCTAAATAGAATGGCTTCTTAGAGATGAAGGTGGGTATGTATTCATTCTGCTCCTTCTTTGCTGGCTCTGCAGGCTTCCGAGACATGCTGGAATAATACAACAACCAGACGAAGCTGAGGAACAATCTCCAAGATGGGGTCGGGAAGGAAGATCCTCTGATAGACCGAGTCAGCTCTGCAGATGGGTTTGGAACGTCACTCCTGATGTTAAGGCATATGTGATCCGGGCCACTAGAGAATGGGATTGCGGTTGGGGATAACAGGGCAAGATATGTCTACGTGAGCGGAGCACGAAAGGGCGGTACACAGTAGGTTGTTGCCCAGAAGGGGAGTTTGCGGGGGGGAGGACAAGGCTTGGCAAGCGCCTCCCGCAGCAGTATCAACAGTCTGATCCGCGTCACTCTCCATCCTCACTTCGCCAATTGATCTGATCGCGTTGGTCTGCACTTAGCTCAATATCTGTTCTCTTTCAGTTTCCTTCACCATGCACCCTGAGTCTCCTTGCTCTATGAGCTCGTTTGCTACTCCCTGCCAATGGACCTCTTCCGCGTCAGACTCAACTGTGTCGACCACTACCAAGCTGAACCAACAGTCTTCGATCCTGACTTACCCAGAGCCACTGGAATCTTGCAGCAGAAGTTCCAGTCTAAGGTCCCCGTCATCAGGATATTCGGAGCCACGGAGACGGGCCAGAAAGTATGCGCTCATATTCATGGCGCATTTCCATACCTGTACATCAAATACAATGGCAACCTGATATCAGATGACGGTAGGACCCTTGTCATGACATAGCCCATCCTCCATCTAACAGGTATACAGTGGATGCTTACATCCACCAATTCCACCTCTCGATCGACCATGCCCTAGCTGTCAGCTACCGCCGCAATATGTACGATGGAAAGACCGCGTTCGTCGCACACATTAGCCTTGTCAAGGGTATTCCATTCTACGGCTACCATGTCGGCTATGAATTCTTTCTCAAGGTCTACATGTTGAACCCATTGCACATGACTCGCCTGGCGGACCTTTTGCGGCAGGGCACAATAATGAAGAAGGTCGTCCAGCCCTATGAAAGCCATATGCAATATTTGGCGCAATGGATGTGCGATTATAATTTGTACGGGTGCTCGTACATCGATTGCAGCGAAGTCAAGTTCCGAAGCCCAGTGCCCGCGTACCTGGACATGAACAGTACCACTCATCGCTGGCATGACCGAACAATTTCCTCTTCGTGCATTTCTGATGGGGATAAGGTGCCGCGTCAGAGTCATTGTCCCATCGAGGTCGATGTCTGCGTACAGCACATAATGAACCGAATTGATGTTAAGGCACGACCAATACACCATGACTTCATTGAGCGCGAGAAGCCCATCGCACCCGACCAAAAGCTCGTCCAAAGTATGGCGGGGCTATGGCGGGATGAGACCAGAAGAAGAAAGGCCAGAATGGGAGATTTGGCGCCTGGCAGTAGTCCGTTTCCGCCTGAAGTATTGGTGTCTATGTCTGCCGACCCACGTAATTCTCAGCCAGGTGGCTGGATACACGAGAAGGAGTACGCGGATAAGATAAATTTGATCATTGAAGACGAGGCCGACAACAACGCCAGCAAGGAAGTTGGATTTAATGAATTTGTTACTAGAGTCCCTGTCGAGAACCAGATCAAGACATCACTGGAAAGCGTTGAAGATCTGTTCCCTCAAAATCTTGCGCGTCTCCCATTGTCTCAGCACACATCACACACATTCAAGAATAAGGACTGCGGTCTGACCAGCGAGGCTCCAGAAGTAGATGAGAGTCGGCTGTTATCCTATGAAGAAGACGAATTTGCATACCAATCAGATGAAGAGCTAGCGCAGGAATTAGAAATTTCGCAGAGAAAGCGTGGTAATCAAGTAGACGAAAAGATGGAGCAATTTGCAAATGAAGGTGTCAATGAACCGATTTACGACAATGACGAGGAGCTTGCGAAGAGAGCCTCCACTGATGTAGGGACAGTCGTCGATCCTGAAAAGCTTCCTGGGGAAATGCAAGGTCTGAATGCTTCGAATGAGTTTGCTGCCTGGGGAATCAGAAGTCCCGGTGACTACGCCCATATTGATGAGGATGAATTTGAGATTCCCATAGAATTCACAAGCTACATCAGCGCTGGAAATGCCAAAGAGCTGGCGGCTTTGGAGCCATGGCACAAGAAGCGAAAGATTGATCTTGCCGAAGAATCAAGAAAGCCATCAATGGTCGCCGATCATGAGAAATCTCAGGGACAGAAGGTGATGCACTCGAATGGGATAGATCAACACCATGGTGGTAGTCAGAGCAAATACCAAACACTTTCATCGTCGCAAGAAGGGGCTCGTGGGAACAGGACTCTTTCTTTTCCTATTATCAAAGATCCGCGAGATCCAAATACCATCCTGAAGCTCAGCCAGAATAGCAATCTGCATACAATGGGCTCCCAGAAAGATAGGTCTAAGCCCGTATCGTTCGCATCCTCTAGTCAACCCAGCTCTTATGCGTCAAAATCCCCAATGGTTGAACCCTTGGTCTCCAGAATGTCGCCAAAGAAGCTCTCCTCTCAGCTATCGATGTGCTCTTCACGGTTTCATCAAGTTTTCGATATTCCAGCTAGGACACGGTTGCTCTGTATTCAAGAAGCCCCTTCACTCGCGTCCGAAGTCATGTTAGATCTAAAATTTGCCAGGGTTTCGCCCGTCATCTACCAGGATGCCCATTACAGTAACGAAAAGGATGTACCGGAGCGCGCGAGAGAATATGCTGGGAAGGAGTTCAAGATTGAAAGTGTAACGGTACCTTATCTACCCGATTTCGATCCAACTGGCTCATCGCCTGCAAGCCTGGGAGAGAAGCCTAGGATTGTCGTCGAAAAGGCTGCCTTTGATGTCGCGACCAGAAGGAGAAGAAAGACTTGCGGGCTACGAATATGGGAGATCGAGGAATCGCCCCCTACAAGAGTAGAAGTCCAAGCATGGCTTGACGAGGAAGTTATGGTAAGCGTAGATTCTGCTGACCAAAAACCGGGCGATAGACTTCTCGCAGAGAAGGCAAAGCTGTCTCAAATCGATGGGCCGACGCAAAAGAACCGGCATGGGTTCAAGTACTCGCAAAAGCAGAGATCTACAAGCGTGCAACACGAGACACAGTACATGAGCACAATGAGCCTTGAGATCCATGTGAACACGCGAGGGAATCTCGTGCCCAATCCTGAACAAGACGAGATTGAATGCATCTTTTGGTGTCTCCAGTCGGACGACGATGATCTCGAGGTCAACGGCATCAATGAAGGCACACATGTGGGCATCCTAGCGCTTTCAGAAGGAGGTGGTTTCGCTCATAAAATCTCTCAACATACAGCTGTGGAAGTCGAGGAGGAAACATCAGAACTGGATTTGATTATTCGCATGGTCGACATAGTCCGAAACTACGACCCGGATATTCTGACAGGTTATGAGGTCCACGGTGGATCATGGGGATACATGATAGAACGAGCAAGATGCAAATTTGACTACAACTTGTGTGACGAATTCTCGAGGATGAAGTCTGAGTCCCACGGCCGCTTTGGTAAAGAGGACGACCGATGGGGATTTAACCATACCTCAACCATCAGAGTGACAGGCAGACATATGATCAATATCTGGCGAGCGATGCGAGGAGAGCTTAATCTTTTACAGTACACCATGGAAAATGTCGTCTTTCAGCTTTGCCATCGCCGCATACCACATTATTCGTATCGAGACTTGACCGCGTGGTATAGTAACGGCAAGTCCAAGGAACGGGCAAAAGTGGTGGACTACTATATTTCACGGGTTCAGCTTGACCTTGAGATACTGGAGCAGAACGAGCTGGTCCCCAGAACCAGCGAGCAAGCACGTCTGCTGGGTGTGGACTTTTTCTCTGTATTCTCACGAGGATCCCAATTTAAAGTCGAATCGCTCATGTTTCGTATTGCGAAGCCGGAGAACTTCTTGCTTCCCTCACCAAGCCGAAAGCAGGTCGGCCAGCAGAACGCTCTAGAGTGTTTACCTTTGGTCATGGAGCCTCAAAGTGCTTTCTACAACAGTCCGTTGCTGGTACTTGACTTCCAATCTTTGTATCCTAGCGTGATGATTGCATATAATTATTGCTATTCAACGTTCCTCGGAAGAGTTGTCAACTGGCGCGGTCAGAACAAGATGGGCTTCTCCAACTACGAGAGAGAGCCAAGGTTGCTTGAACTCTTCAAGGATCTAATTAACATAGCACCGAATGGTATCATGTACGCGAAACCCGAGATCCGCAAGTCGCTTCTGGCGAAGATGTTAGGCGAGATCCTAGAGACTCGGGTCATGGTCAAGAGCGGGATGAAGGTTGACAAAGATGACAAGACACTGCAGCGGCTGCTGAACAATAGACAGCTGGCACTGAAACTTATTGCGAATGTTACTTACGGCTATACCTCTGCGTCCTTCTCAGGGCGCATGCCTTGCTCAGAAATCGCGGATAGCATTGTCCAGACAGGTCGTGAGACGCTAGAGAAGGCTATTGCATTGATCCATTCTGTTGAGCGGTGGGGAGCCGAGGTAGTCTATGGAGACACAGACAGCTTGTTTGTATATCTCAAAGGTCGCACGAAGGACGAGGCCTTCGACATTGGTCAAGAGATCGCCAAAACCATCACTGACATGAATCCAAGACCAGTCAAACTAAAATTCGAGAAGGTGTACTTTCCCTGCGTGCTACTTGCCAAGAAGAGGTATGTGGGCTTCAAGTACGAAAGTAAGAATCAGAAAGAGCCCGAATTTGATGCCAAAGGTATTGAGACTGTACGCCGCGATGGTACACCCGCGGAACAGAAGATCGAGGAGAAAGCCTTGAAGATTCTGTTCCGCTCGGCAGATCTGAGCCAGGTCAAGACATATTTCCAGCGACAGTGTTCCAAGATCATGAAGGGGAAGGTATCCCTTCAGGACTTCTGTTTTGCTAAAGAGGTAAAGCTCGGTACGTATAGCGACAAAGGCCTTCCGCCTCCCGGGGCCCTCATCAGCACCAGGAGGATGCTTGAAGATCCGCGAGCAGAGCCACAATATGGCGAGCGCGTGCCTTATGTCGTGATCACCGGAGCTCCAGGGGCCAGATTGATAGACCGATGCGTGGCTCCTGACGAGTTGTTGCGTAATGACAACAACGAGTTGGATGCGGAGTATTACATCTCGAAGAACCTCATTCCGCCACTGGAGCGTATCTTCAATCTCGTCGGAGCGAATGTTCGGCAATGGTATGACGAAATGCCAAAACACCAGCGCATACGTCGCGTTGAGCCCAGCTCGCTTCCAGGAAGTAAAGACTTGGTTGTTTCGAAGAAGACGTTGGAATCATACATGAAATCCTCCACCTGCCTTGTGTGCCATGAGAAGCTGGAGGAGGAATCGGCCATATGTGCCAGATGCATGCAGCACGCCGATGGCTCCCTATTGATGTTGCGTGCAAGACTCAACAAAGCCGAGAAGAAAGCTGTCAAGCTGGAAAGAGTCTGCCGCTCCTGTGCTGGACTAGCTTGGGGAGAGGATGTTAGATGTGACAGCAAAGACTGTCCTGTTTTCTACACCAGGACGAGGCACATGGCAGAGTTGAGAAGCTCGAGAATGGTAGCGGAACCCGTCATGAGCGTCCTAAAGGAGGTAGAGATTGGTGGGTTGGATTGGTGAATATTCCATGGCGTTTAGATTCTGCATTGCAAGGCGCATACAGGATATACCCCTAAGGTATGCTAGAATGTAGCAAAACCCATGAGCTTTTATTAGAATAACGATATAAGTATATTTGGTATTGGTACTCGGGTTTGACGTGCGAGTGATCTTTGCCCGGCGCCGATATTTCCAGACTGGGAGCCTGAGTATCTTATAACATGCTAGCCAGATCAATCGATAAGTCTCAATGCTTTTACGTCAGTTCAATATGATCTTAGTAAGCCATGAAATGTACTACGTACATTTGAGAGTTTCTTGCCCCATATATTCGTCAATTCTGGTCGCAAAGGTTTTTTTTTGCGAGCTTGTAGTCGCCATACCACAGCGTATGATTCAGATATACAACGATCGGAGTGTAATTGCACTGTGGTAGGAGTAGAAAATGATTTGGTGGGGAAATGACCGTAGAATAGCCAGTGCCAAGATATTCTAGTACCAATCCTCAGAGTCCTGCACACGCTCACACGCCCGTTATACATAGAACTAATTCCCCGGACCGCATCGTCCAATACGCCTGATAGCACCACGTCGGAGCAATACCAATTGTACCGACAGTACAGACAGAATCTACACCCGCGTGGCGGGCGCTTGAATCAAGTGATTGTGCTGAGCACAAGTGTCCACCTTGCATAGTCTCACGCGATCCATCATGAGCTCGCTCGTTTCACACAATTTAGAATCCTTTCCAACGTGATGGGCATATCCATCGCATTTGTTACCGTCTACTTACTCGGTGGTTTAACGTTTTTTCCTAGTCTCCTAATTCTCGTCCTTGTGCATGCCTACCTCACCTTTCCCGTACGCGATTCGCCCTCCAGCTCCGACGAACTCTCTTCAAGAACTCTGTGCAACCCTCAAGATGATGGGCAGAATATCAGAGCTCGCCCGAGTGCCACAAGTCTTGCGGAGAAGTTCCACCAGAGACATGAGCCCGACGTCGCTGCCGGATACTTTGCAGTATGTCGAGAGTACGTGCCGGGTGGAATCAATGGGAAGCCACCGGAGCGGACGACGCCCGCAGGAGCGATAGTAGCTACAGAAAGTCCGAGCGTCTATCAGAGCATGTACAGGAGTATCTTCGACCGCAGACAGGGCCCAAGCTTAGATCTGGGTAAAGGCAGTGCCAGGACGGTCAAGAGGGCAAGGAATGTCTTCTTTGTAGTGCTTAGGCATGGCCATCTAATGCTCTACGAGGACGAGGAGCAGATGGAGGTCAAGCACGTCATATCACTCGAGCTTCATGATGTAAGCGTCTATGGTGGGCAAGAGATAATCCCCGAGGGCGAGCTCTGGATCAAGAGGAATGCTATCCGGCTGTCAAGAAAAGAAAGCGTTGGGGGTCCTACATCTACTTCGAAACCGTTCTTCTTCTTTTCCGAGAATTGCTCAGATAAAGAAGATTTCTACTTCGCTCTGCTGCAAAATCAAGATGTCAAGCCAGATGCGGCTGACAACCCACCGAGACCCCAGCAGTACGAGACGAAGCACATCATCAGCCTAGTGCAGAAGCTCCATTCTTCTGAGGAGCATTTGCAGACTCGATGGATCAACGGGCTTGTAGGCAGACTTTTTCTCGCCCTTTACAAGACTCAATTGAGTGAGGATTTCATCCGCAAGAAGATAACCAAGAAGATTGCACGGGTCAAGAAACCTGCTTTTCTCTCCGGCATCGTCTTGCAAAAGATTGACATGGGCGAGAGTGCGCCTCACCTTACCAACCCAAGGCTCAAGGATCTTACGATTGACGGTGATTGCTGCGCTGAAGCAGATCTCAAGTACAATGGGAACTTCAGACTAGAGATTGCAGCTACCGCTCGGATCGATCTTGGCACGCGATTTAAAGCCCGAGAAGTCAACCTAGTGCTTGCAGTAGTTGTTAAAAAGCTGAACGGTCATGCTCTCGTGAAATTCAAGCCGCCCCCGAGTAATCGTGTATGGATCTCCTTTGAGACAATGCCAGACATGGAAATGACAATTGAGCCGATCGTAAGCTCGAGACAGATCACGTACGGTGTTATCTTACGAGCAATTGAGAGTAGGATCAGAGAGGTTATTGCAGAGACTGTAGTACTGCCACATTGGGATGACAGTCCATTTACAGACACCACTCAACAAAGGTATCGGGGAGGTATTTGGGCTGATGAACCATCGCGGGTTCAATCACAGTCCAAACATACAAAGATACCTGATGAAGCACCAGAAGATGAAGCCGAAAATGATGTCGACGCAGCTCAGATACCCCATGGATCGCCATGGAGAAAAGACGAAAGGACTATGAGTATGCCGGTCTCTTCGGATCTGTCACCCTCAATTTTAGTATCGAAAGCAGCTGGGAGCTCGACGCAAACGCTCGTTGATTCTGCAAGGGACGGTGTCTCTTCTAGTGTACAGAAGCGCACTGAGCCTCCGAAAGCTCTGCGATCTCGCTCATTCGCATCGGCTGCGAATCCCTTACTGAGCATGGATAATGCTAATGTTGACTCTAATCCTACGGAACTAAAACGCAAGCAGCAGTCAGACGCTACTAGTGCAATGGTGGCAATTTCCAATCGCTCCCTACCTACCTCGCCTTCTGACACACCTGATGGATTATCAATAGATTCCCCGACGTTATGGGAAAACAGCAAAACTCCCAGTAGCAGGTCATCCATTAATACCGAATCCAACGAGCAAAGCGAACAGACTCCACGAGCTAAGTCTACGGATAGTCCGGGTCAGGCTTCATTGCCTCCGATACCCACAGGTACGAGCTCACACTCTACAAAGTCCACTTTTGGCAATGAAGGATTACAGCCCGGGGCGTTGCAGGCTGATAACCGTAATCCGACGACTACAACAGAAAAGCGACAGTCAATGGCGACCCTGGGCGCAGCTACAGCGGCAGCCAAAAATTGGGGATGGGGAGTGATCAGCCGTAATGCGAACCAGAAAAATCCACATAGCTTGAATCAAGATCGCGCCGGCACACCCAGCAAGCCCATGGGGCGAGGACGTCCCTTACCTCCGCCTGGCCAGCCACTACCCTTCCCAGAAGGAGCTCGCACGAAATTGAACAACCCTTCCCATCCCAAGAGGAAGCCCGTGGCCCCACCCGCTCTACCTCAAAGGAAACACGAAGATGTCAATACTACTCTACCTCCGCTCCCGGCCCGCAAAAGGCAAGCATTAACACCTTTTGAAACTTCTGGTAACGAAAGTTTGCTCGTGGTTGAAGCGCCGCCTGACTCGGCACCTTCAAGTCCAAAAGACGACACGCGTGAAGAATTCATCACCAGTAGAGTAGCAAGGCCCAAGGACGAGTCAACAGCCTCCTTGCCCAATGTGTCCGAAGCTATACCGCGGGAAGAGGAACCCCCCATCCCAGAGCGACGTGATATAGGCCAACTTCAGAGTCCGCATGGGGACGATGAGAGAGCTCCAGGTGATCGGAATCCACGGCCAGAAAAGGCGGAGAAATCGAAAGATCTCATGGTTGGGTAATGATAAGTAACCGTGATCATAAGCATTAGCGGGTCCTGTACGTTGTTTCGCATTGCAGATGGATGCATAGAGTAGCTGGAAGCTACTCATGTAGATTATTACTTCCATACCTACATCAAGCAAAGATCAACAGAGACCGGGCAGATAGATATCTCGCAACCAATGCCCCCCTTCTTGCTTCTACGTACGGTTTGCTTCTCCCATGGGACATGGTCACATACTTAATGGGCCTCAGATCGTCCTCGGATTGGCATGCTTAAGGTATTCACGATTGTGCCCTGCATGGCTCGAGAACGCTAGTGGGGAAGCCGATGTCCTTGGAGTAGGAATTCGCAAACCACGAAGGCGGCCACGAATCTTTTCGAAATGTGCATGACCACAGTGGTAGATGCGGGACAATATATGTAATGGCTTGAGGACTGAAGGGTCATGCTAATTGTTGTTGATGGGTGACAGCCGTAGACATTCAGGTCATGTAGCTAGCAAGCTTCTATATGGTCATGTTGTGTAGTATGCCAGTCCCACCAATTGACTCTTTATGTAGGGTTTTCATAGCTGCTGCCTTATTAGAGACCGTGGCGCTCCTGGCTAACGTAGATGACGGGCTTTCGAGAATGACGGTCTTTCGAGAATGCTGAGTAATTTGCCGTCGCCACCCCGAGATGATTGGCTATCCTAGTAGGGCTGCGGTAGCATCATCCCCGTTTAATGATGTCGCTGCCCCTTATTTCTCCACGAACAATAAAATCTATACATTCGAGAATATATCGCTGTCGCACGGGGACTCCCACTGAAATACGGCCTTGCTACCGCTATTTCTCTCCGCTAGACTCCTGTACCTCTTAGTTTGAGATTCTAGACATTTGGTGTTCCGAAGACTTCATGGTCTAACTACGGGAGTGCTTAGTCGTCCCTCTTAGCCAATCAAAACTTCTCGTTCGCCGTTAGTAAGCACATTACTCAGCATTCTCGAAAGACCGTCATTCTCGAAAGCCCGTCCGTTACGTTATAAATTGACTTGCCAAGCCTAGGTTTTTGCGCTGACGACGACTGGGTGGTGAAACACAAAACCTTCTGCCTTAGAAACCTACATCCTTGGTCCGTATTCTCCTCCTATGATTGAAGTCCCCTAATAATCCGTACCTGTTTGTCAATCCTACCTCCAGATCTATATTGTTGATTCTCTCCATGCCAGACCAGCAGCGTGTTGAAGCCGCAAACGCTCCTCCCTGTCTAGCATGTCTTACGGAGGATCAAGTTCGCGCAATGTCGACCTCGGCAAGTAAGCAGCTGCAGGTTCTCTATTGTCTACATCAAAGATCAAGAACACCATTTTTTCTGCTGCAGTGAGAGCTGAGATCATTCCTAGGTCCGAGACGGAGCTTGCCATCAACATTCGCAAAGCTACGAGCATCGAGGAGACGGCACCAAAACGCAAACATGTCCGAGCATGCATCGTCTACACATGGGACCATAAATCCTCACAATCGTTCTGGGCAGGTATGAAAGTACAGCCCATCCTCGCCGATGAAGTACAGACATTCAAAGCTTTGATTACCGTCCACAAGGTGCTACAGGAAGGACACCCGGTCGCAGTGAAAGAGGCGCAGGCGAATATCAATTGGTTGGAGAGTCTGACAAGGGGGGTGTCTGGGGAGGGTCTCCGAGGGTACGGACCTCTGTTGCGGGACTACGTCTACTTTCTCTTAGCCAAATTAGCCTTCCACAGGCAACATCCTGAATTCAATGGGCTCTTTGAATACGAGGAGTACATAAGTCTGAAGTCGATTAACGATCCCAACGAAGGATATGAGACAATAACAGATCTCATGACCCTTCAGGACCAGATCGATACCTTCCAGAAGCTCATCTTCGCCCATTTCCGTGGAGGTGCGAATAACGAATGTCGAATATCAGCGCTGGTCCCTCTGGTGCAGGAAAGCTATGGCATTTACAAATTCGTTACGAGCATGCTTCGTGCCATGCACACGACTACTGGAGATGATGATGCTTTAGAGCCTCTGCGAGGGAGATACGATACGCAGCACTATCGCCTTCTGAAATTCTACTATGAATGCTCGAATCTTCGATATCTGACTAGTTTGATCCAAGTCCCAAAATTACCACAGGAACCTCCGAGTCTCTTAGCAGAAGACGAAGATCGTCCAGCTTTACCCCGTCGGCCAACTAGAGAGGTCGAAAAGAAGGAAGAGCCAACTCCTCCTCCTCCGAGATCTCCACCACCCGGGAATGCCCCAGATCCCGAACCGATCAATGAATTTTGGAAGAACGAACAGCGACGCCAGCAAGAGGAGTACGATGCAGAGCAACGCAGATTGCAAGATCAATGGAACCAACAACAATACCAACAGCAATTAGCACAGCAGCAGGCAGAGCGTGACTTCGAGGAACAGCGGAGACTGCAGGCCGAACAACAACGCCTCGCTCAACAGCAGCTCATGCGAGAGCAGTACCAAGCGCAAACGCATGGTCGGATGGCTGAGTTGGAGCGAGAGAACCTCAACGCTCGTGCACAGTACGAACAAGATCAACTGATGCTGGAACAATATGATCGCAGGATGAAGGATCTCGAGAGCCAGCTCAACCAGCTGAGCAACAACTATACCAAACAGACATCTTCCAAGGACGATCAAATACGAGCATTACAAGAACAAGTCAACACGTGGCGGACAAAGTATGAAGCACTTGCCAAACTTTACTCCCAGCTGCGGCATGAACATCTCGAGCTACTGCAGAAGTTCAAAGGCGTGCAATTAAAAGCGTCATCAGCACAGGAAGCTATCGACAAGCGTGAAAAGCTTGAACGTGAGATCAAGACCAAAAACTTGGAGCTTGCTGATATGATCCGGGAAAGGGATAGAGCTCTTCACGAGAAGGATCGTATGACAGGGGGCAATAGGGAGGAGGTCGAGAAGCTGAAACGAGAGCTTCGGTTTTCTCTTGAGAAGGCTGACAATGCTGAACGGGCCAAAGGCTCTGAGCTCTCGTCAATGTTGGCGAAATACAACAGAGAGATGACAGACCTTGAAGAAGCTTTGCGGAACAAGACTCGAGCTCTCGACGATATTCATTGGAAGTTTGGCGAGCGCGACGGTGATCTTGAGCGAACTCTTCGAGAGAAGGAGGAGGAGCTGGAAATCTACAAGTCTGGCATGGATCAAACCCTTCTCGAGCTGAACGAGCTGAGGATGAACGGCGGA
>JAABUW010002489.1_pt1 | contig 27976 bp, 5 predicted proteins | sample 5560081 | NCBI WGS metagenome assembly JAABUW01 (sample SAMN10711882, study PRJNA513363) | rock metagenome | isolation source: Antarctica rocks | place: Antarctica: Victoria Land, Knobhead sud | reverse complement strand
CGCAGGTCGTCTCCCCTTCTCGAATTCTCCAGTAATGAAACTTGGGACCTGCTCGGATACGACTTGTTGTTGCTTGGGATCAACCGGAGCAGGCCCTATTCGGGAACCAACGATATGTGTATGCGTCTTCTGAAGTATTTGAACCTCCTGATCTGTCCATGGCTTCAATCTCGGAGTTTTCTTGATGTCTGCCTGCTCAGCTCGTCTCCTTTTCTTAAACTGTCCCGTAACAAAGCTTAGAATCTGCTCGGATACACCTCCCGCTCTTGGTGCCCTTTTCTCCGATAGACGGGCTTTGGAGCTAAAGTCCTTTATCAATGAGACCCTGCATGACGGGCAAGCAAGAATATGGTTCGGACACTCGACGGTATCGCGTAGGATAGTCAGCGCAGAGGGGCTTCCGAGAAGTCGTTGCAGCGCTGGTCGCATGCGGCAGATTCCCTGCCCTCTTAGTTTACGAAGTGAGCGGCATTGGCTGGCCTGTAATTATGCTGCCCCAATCAAGGTCGGCTGGAAGGGTTGTGTATAGCGGAGACTGGCAGTTGATCATAGACTAACATCGCGATACTGTATGTGCTCCTCTTGCATGCTATGTAAGGCTACGCTAGGTGGCTTGGCGTTTACCTCGAAGCAACATCCAACTCCACCCCTTCTCTCATAGCTTCAGCGCAACACATTCATTGTCCTCTCCCGTCTTAAACCTGTAGCCACAAGTTTTCAACAACATGACGGGGGAAGCTTCGTCTCATCCGGTCTCAGCATCAGATCCAGCACCTTTGAAAGGGTTAGTTTCTCTCCTTCCCAATACAGCCCACCACAAACCACCCTCATGCCGCCCCATTGTTTCCTCAGCAGCTCCTCACATCCTTCCTCACAACGCCCTCTACAAAGCTAACCACCTCGCAACAGCAAGCGATTCGGCTGGACCAACCGCGTGAACCGTGTCCCGTACTATCAGCGGCTCTACCAAAGAAACGATGGCTTAAGAGATTGGTATAAAGTCCGTTTCCCTCCTATCATATCGTACAGCGTGGAAGCTGACATCGTTCTTTGCAGAGCCCTCGAAGCAGATATATCCTCTACCCCTACTTCGCCGTTACTTTCGGGTCGTTCTTTAGTATGTCCTTCTTTCTTTGTTCCCTGGATTCTGGGAAGCAAGCTTTACGTCTTCCCTTTTTCTATCTCGTTGCCAGCCGCTAGAGCAGGTCCACAGGGAGAGGAAAAGAGCTGATACGTCAATGCAGTGTCGCAGTATATGATGGCTAGGTTGGTGATGGGACACAAGACGCTCTGGGGACCGGGTTGAGTGCGGGCTTATACGAGGATGGTGGGAGAGTGGTGCAGAGACATTGTACAAAGGTCAGAGTGAAGGATGGCATGTGCCACAGAATAGCAGCGGTACGAATCGAAGAATTATTGCCTTGTCTGTTCATGGCATGTTGTGGGGTTGAAAGTGCTACCCATGGTTTTCCTGTCGAAATTGAATACCCTATTGCCCTTATGTACGCGTGCAACCGGCTTCTAGGAAACCAACATCAGAAATTGTGATCTCCTACTTGGATGGTTTCAAGGTCCACTTTCACTGTCAGCTTATATTTGCATCAAGCCTTTCTGGTCTTTCCAATCTCTCAGGCCTTGCATTGATGCCGAGCTATCGAGGTGTATATGCTACAGAATATAGTACAGAATGTTTCAACAATGCTGTTCCAGGGTATCATACCCCAAATGCCATGATGCACCCTTGACCAAGATAACAGATGTAAGAGTGATTTCTCTCCCTGCCTGACATCCTCCCCTCACACATGACCCCCTGGTCTCTTTCCAAGCCCCCCACAACTCACCTGATACGCACTTCTCAGAACCCCTTATTCTTCCGGGGCCTTCCCCTGCCCCTCTTGATCGGCAGCTCGACCCACCCTTTCCAACCTGGCCTAGTCTTCGGTTTCTGCTTCTTCTGCTTATTCTTCTCCACCGGCTTCTCGACCACGTCCTCCGCCTCTTCCTCCTCGTCTTCTTCCTCATCCTCAACGTCCTCCCGCTCCTCAGCCGTCAAGCCCCGGCCCCTCTTCCTGATTCTCCGTTCTTCCTCTGGTTTGATGAAGCGATGCACAGTCCTGTGATCCACGACTCTCTCCGTGTCGCCGTTTCCTGTTTTCTCTGTCTTCGGCCATCGGTACCCATAAAGCTTGCTGTGGCGCTCACATCTCGGGCATTCTTTGTGTGTGAGGTAGCTGTTCGCTTGGACCCAAGTGCCGGAGCAGGTGCGGCAGTCGACCCAGCGAGAGTATTTCTCACCAAGAAGCAGCGGGGTCCGGATGTAGTCGCCTGGGATGCGAGATTTGGTCGCGGGGGCGGCTTTTGGGGTTTCGATAGCTTCAAAAAGGACCTCGACGGTGGGAAGGACGGCGGAGGCGGGAAGAAGGGGCTTCCGGAACGTACTAGGACTGGATATGATTGTCGAGGTTGTGTCATCAACGGCGGCGCCGTCAGGCAGGTCAGAGAGCTCGCTCTCGGAGGGCTCTGCTTTAACGGGATTTGTGGTGGTGTCGTTGACTGTGTCACTTGGGTCCAGGGACGTAGCTGGGGTTGAGGATGGTGGAATGCTGTCGTCACGTATGGAGCTGGTGCCGCTCGGCGTGATCGAGGATTGTTTTCGTCGCGCGATGAGATTTGGATCTGTGAGACGAGGATTACTTGGTGTACTCGGTGTTTCGGGCACCTCAATTATGGGAGGAGAGTTCTTTGCCAGGAGGGAGGATCGCGAGGATGACTCTGGGAGTGAGACCTTGGTCTTCTTCGTTGACTCATTGATTTCTCGAAGATCTTCCGTGTCACGCTTGCGCTTACTGTGAGACTTTGCTTTGGCGAATGCAGCCTTCACGCTCGCCACCAGGTCGTCTTCTTCCTTAGGCGCAGAGCGGTTGAGTTTGAATGCTGGAATAGTAGCTTTAGCCCTGCTTGACTTTGGCAACGCTTGTGTCTTATTGTTAGGTACCAGCTCATTACACAATCCCGATGCTTGTCTGCGTAATTGTCTTGAGCCGTTCGATTGTCCAGAAGTTGCACCCAAAAGATCTGTATGGGGCAAAAGTCCTTTTGTGCTGACTCTTGATCTCTTCCTCGGACTCCCTTCAGTACGATCAGGCGTCATTGATATTGAGCTCAAGTCCGAATGCGATGCGCGTCGCTTCAGAGAGCGGAGACCATAGGGACCCGGAGCCTCAAGACCAGTTTCAGCAGGAGTAGCTGTGCCAGTTGCAGAGCGACTCTTTTCCTGCGGTGGCCAGCCGCCACGACCTTTCTTCTCGCAGGATTCGCAAAGACACTCGCAATTATCTTCACCGAAGTAGTTGTCGCCATAGGTAACGGTAATCTCATCTCCAACACCGATATCGCGTGCCGCAACCACTTCCATGCCTTCTGCTCCTCGAGTCACCAATCGAGCATTGGCGTCGCAATCGTGGTTGGCGAATCGGGCGGGACCGAGAAAGAATGACGGTGTTTTCTTGCGGCTAGACATGACGATGCTAAAGTCTCGTCGAGTTAGATCCCGATCCAACTCTTCCTCGACGGTCATGGAAACCAATTGGCCAAAAAGATACTTTATCGTGTCCCCTTTCTTGATCTGACAACGAGCAAAGACAGCCGCTTCATGCGTGACGATTGTATACCGATTGGTGGTGGAGACCTCGAATGGGCAATCTGTTTTCCATATGTTGATGTACTTGCGCATGTGTCGTCTGAAATCTTCCTTCTCGCGGTCGGATTTGAGACTGTCGTTATACTTGCGAAGTCCAGGTAACTTGAGCAGGGAAGCCTCTGCTTTCTGAGCATCTTTCGCTACCACCAATTCGTGCAAAAGTATATGAGTAATGTCGTCCTCATTGATACCGCGTGTGAGATTGTACTTCGATCTATTCTTTCGTATCGTCGTCCAATAGTATACCTGTAATACCCATTCAGCAAGGCTTAGATGAGTATGCATGTCGACTGTCGACTACACATACGTGATCGACCAGCGCGTCCGTCAAGATATCATCGTACCCAGCCAGCTGGGACAGTGTCAAGCGCTCCCTCTTCGGCGGAGTAATCTCCGTCTTTTTGGTTCTCATCGCACCGATGTGTTGCGTGGTATAGGTAATCAGAAAGCTAAAGCTTGTATGCGCAAACACTTGTAGATGAAGATAGGGAAGGTGAAAGGAGATGTGTCTGATATTCAGTTCAAAGCAAGGGCTGAGGAGGCTGTGGTGGCATGCAAGGCAGTCGGTGAATAACGACAATAGGAAAAATAGCTCAGGGGCTCCAACAGCAGCAAACAATAGAACCGAGAGTACCGAACGGGCAAGAGAATACCGTCGCTCCAAACAGCGAGCTCAGGCCATGTGACATGTGAATCCAACAGCGCAGTGAATAAAAGCATTGTCAGCGCCGTTGGACACCAGCCCGTGTTCCCAGCCAAAGCGTCATCTATCCAGGGGCGAAGTGAGACCGAACGGGACTGCTGCACGCTAGTTGCCGATCTGCCGAGATCTGTCTTGGCGCTTTTCTGTGCTCTATCAAGGCTGTTCTCAAAGTTCGTCAAATCTGTTGCCTCAGTACTCAGACCTGGCTGCAGAAAAAACCTTGAACCCTAAAGTGAGCTCTAAATACTCGCTTAAGTTAGAGCGACGCTAGGGTTGAAGCTAGACAATAGCTTATACGCGATAATTTGAACTAGATTTTAGTACGTCTAGATATGTTCAAATTCGATATAGAGAATATTTTAGCAAGTTTTCAATTTTTTTTTGCAGCAAATCTAAGAGCAACATAATTTAATTTGAAAAAAAATCGACTTTCTTATTAATAAATATATCAAGATTGCTTTCTTACAATTTGAGAATATTGTTAATCAATTTTATTGCGCAATACAATATTAATTATAGTTATTGTAAATATTATTGTTTTTTGATTTGCTAGTTTTGCTTATACTCGATCTAATAATGCTAGAATTAAATATATATTATATTTGATATATTCTTATTGTTGTTTTTAAATCGTAATAATCAAAAAGATCGAAAAATTTAATATTTATTATGCAATTTCTAAGCTCGACTAGATTCTACACTTTATATTCGAATTTTTTTACAATTCTACAATTTAAACAATCGATCAATTGATAATTTTATAAATATTTAAATTTACTCAATTATTATTGTTGTTACATACTAGATATTTTATAAATTAACGTAAAAACAATAAACGCATCTAGAAGTAACAAAAGTATCAAAAAAATACAAATAAATTAAAAATATATTAAAACAATTGTGCAAAATTGTTTTAACTTCAAAACAAAATAAAAACAAATCAATAGATTGACGCAAACAATAGTCGACAACTTAATTGTTATAACAAAGACTAATTTTAAAAAAAGCTTGCTATTTTAGACAACGTTATTTATATTCGATATCTCGAAAACTATATTAATTATTATATTGTTGTTAATTCTAGAAAATAATTAATATAAAAAGTTAAATAGTATTTTAAAATATAAATAGTTAATATTAAACAATAACAATAACAACTTAAAAACGCAAAACAAAATAAAGTTGAATATTTTTATATACAATTAGCTATATTATTAATATTAGAACAAAAAAAAATAGCTAAGCTAATCTTGTTTTAATATTTATTAGCTTAAAAATTGCTATTAGTTAATACTTTAACAACAAGATATTAAAATACAAATCTTTTTCTTTCAAACTATATATACTAGCTATTAACAAGTTTTATTTAATCGAAAAATAACAAAAATTTAAAATTAAATATACAAATCTTAATATATTTCGAATATAACTATCGATTAAAATTTTAATATTAAAAATATTTGCTATCTTAAACAACAAAATCAAAAAAATAATTTAAAATTAATATAAATTTGACAAACAAATTATAATACTACAAATATTATTAAATTGCTCTAAGATATTCTTGCAATTTATCGAGATAAAAAAAACAATCAAAAATATATTAAATTTTTAATTTTTTCTATTAAATATCTTAAAAAGCGTATTTAATATATTAAAAACAATAATATATATAGATAGTATCAATTTAATACTTTAAGCTTGCAAGTTCTTTCGACAATAAATAAGAAATCTTAAATATCTAAAAAAAGTTGTTTAATAGATATTTCTTTTAGTAGCGTCAATAATTAAGAATAACAAAAAACGTATTTAACGCATTTTTAAAAAAAGATTGTATCTATATCTATTTTTTAGAATTCTAATTTATATTAAAATCTATAAAATAAAAATAAACAATTCAAATATTAAATAAGTTATTCAATAACTTGTATTCAAAAATATTAGTTAAATATATTAGTATCTTAAATGCGCAAATCGATATATTAAGAAACAAGTATATTTTATAATATTGTATTCAAAGTAATATATAGAATCTCGAATCTTTAAAGTGTTAATTAATTTCGAAAATATTAATATTAATTTTGTCGCAATTATCGAAAAAGTAGATAATGCTAGCAATAAAGCATCTAAAAAAAACAATATTAATAATTAAATAGTAAGTCTTAATAGAAATATTTTGTAATTAAAGCAAGATATCGATAAAAACAATATAATTGTGTTAATAAATAAATTAGATACTATATATTGTTGCAATCTCGAGAAAAATATATAAAAGCTAATTAATGTTTTAAACAATTACTATCGAAGAATTGAATTGTTGCACTTTAACAACAAAATAATTAATAATATAAGTTTCGCAAAATAAGACAAAACTTAGTCTAAATTATATTGCTCAAATTGCAATTTAAACAAGCAAATATTTATTATTTTTTATAACAAAATTAATATCTAAAATACTTGAATATCAAAGAAGAAAATCTAATTTAAAAAACAATTAAAAAACTAAAAAATACAAAAAGTTTGTATAGTATTTTTTAATTTTTATTTTAGATTCTATTTAAACTTAATTATATCTAACAAGATATTAAAAAATCTAGTAATTTGAAACAAATATATAACTAATAAAGCAACTCTTAAGAAAATTACAAAAAACGTATAAAATAACGCAAAACAATATAGTGTCAAAATATTTGCAATCTTAAAACAAGATTAACAATTAAATATTAAATCGAATAAAATAATTGCAATAAGATTGCGTAACAAATACAAAATAAACAAAGAATTAATAAACAAAGCAATTATAATTTTTAAACAACAACAAATTTTCTATCTAATTAAAATTGATTATAAATCTTCAACAAAAAGTAACAAAAAACAAAAGAAAAAAAATAAGCAAAAATCGAATACAAAATTGTCGAATACAAATTCTATCGATTAAGAAGTAAAAAGAAATATTATATCAAAAACTAGAGATTAACAAATATCAAAAAACAAATAAGATAAAAATTTCTCAAAAATACTCTTAAGAATATCTAGAATCAAAAGACAAGAATTGCTAGAAAAAATTTTAAAAAATATTAATAGAAATCTATTGTTATCTAAAAAAAAGCAAAAAATTAAAAAACAAAAAAAGAGATTAAATTATCTAGACAACTATAAACTTAGTTCGATTGTTAAATATATATAATGCAATTTTAACAATTTGACAAGTTTTAATAGAAATAGACGCGACAATCGCAATAAGCAAAATTGTGCAAATATAAATCTAGAAAATTGCAAAAGAGACTAGAGTATATATTCTATATTGTTAAGTATCTACAATAGCAATATATTAGAAATTAAGAGAAATCGAGAGCTTTTGTTTAGATTTAAAGTTTTTTCGAATTTAGATTTGTTATTGTTATTTATATATTCAATTTTTAGAATTTTATTATTGTTTATATTTTCTATTGTAACAAAGAGTTTTATATAATATCGACAATTATATTTAATATTGTTTTTGCTTAATTTAACAATATTTATTATATATAGATTTACAATAAAATTTTTAAAGTATCGATTAATAGACTTTTTAATTAATAACGTTTCTACTAGATACAATATTATACTTTATATATTTTTCGATTTTTTTTTTAAATATTTGTTTAATTTAACAATTTTAAACAATTTCTTTACAAATAAATTAAGCTTTAACAAATATAAACTTGTAAGTATTTAATTTTTAAATAATTTATTGCTATTTTAAAAAAATATTAAATTTTTTTTTTAAAATATTTTTAGATTTAAGTTTAGTAACTTTAGCAATTAATTTATTTTAAAATTGAAGTTTTTTTAATTTTAAAAATTTACTAAATTGTTAGTTAATATTGTATCTTGCAATTTCTTTAATATTGCTAGTATATTAATTATATAAAGTATATACAATAATAATTAAATATAGTTTAATATATTTGTTGTTTTTGTTTGAAAAACAATTGCAATCTTTCTAAAAATATATTTTAAAAATTCGATATCTATATATTTAATAATATATCGAAATATTATATATAGCTTTATATAATTGCCAAAGTTTTAATAGTTTCGAAACTCTTAATCGAGAATTAATAAAATTGCAATAATCGATTGCGCAAATAATAGTTTGTAAAATTAATTCTTTATATATCGAAGTAATTTTATCTAGATGTTACAACTCTAGCTTGTTATAGCTGATATATATTCTACAGAGTAGTCTATAGTATATAGCACGATTATTTGTATACTCGACGACTTAATAGACAAGTATTGCTCGACATACTAGTAAACAAATATTGTTCGATATACTAGTAGACAAGCTCGATATATTCGACAACAAACAAAACAAGTAGAACTCGATATACTTAATAGCAAGCATAACAAGCAAAAAGAATCTTTTTAGTATATAGATTTTTTAGATACAACTTTCTTATAGATTGTATTTAATTTATTTTAAATCTTAATTTATTGTTACAACTACTTAAGTTGCAAATCTTTGTTATCAAGTAATTGTTTGTATTGTTTGAAAATATCTATAAATTTCTTTAAAAGTATTAATCTATTCTAATACTTTAGTTGTCTAAATAGCAACGTAATACTTTAAATACTCTAAAAATATCTATATTAGATTAACGCGTCTCTATTTCGAGCACTAGCTTATTAGTATTATATCGACTCTCTAATAATAAAGATAATAAGATCAAAATCAATAAATCTGATATCTATTATAAAGATTGTATCGATCTAAAAGACTAACTTATATAAATAGATATCTATTTTATTTTCTATTCTATTTTAGCGAACAAGAAGACAATTTTTGTATTAATATTTCTTAGAGAAAGAATTTAGTATTAATTTAAATCAAACTTACGCAAATATTTAAAGAATTATAACAAAAATTTCTATACAATATTTACAAACTTCGACAACTTCAAAAGAAAGCTTCGAAAAATCTTTAAAATATTTAACAAAAAACAAATTGCAAAAAAAATAATTTAATATCTAACTTAACAAATCTTTGCAACAGACTACGCAACTAGATTTTAGAAATATATTAATCTAATTAAATAAAACAATACTATATTTATAACAATATTTCGACAAAATCTTAAAAACAATCTAAAAAACAAAATTATATATAATAGAAGAATTCTTAGCAATATATTCGATTTTATTAAAATAGCTATCGATTTCAACAACAAACTATATAAAAAAGCTATAAAAAAATACAATCAATTTTAAAAAAGAGTAGAAATTTTCTTTAAATTAACAATCGAATATTAGCAAAAAGAATCTTGTTTTAATTAGAAATATAGTAATCTTAATTATTGTAAATCTATATCTATAAAACTAAATTTTACTTAACAATATAAAAAAAAAAATTCTAAAAAAAAGCAAAATAACAAATTTTAAAAAATATACTATTTATATAGCAAATCGAGTTATTTTGCAAGAAATTGTCGATTACAAAACTTAATAAATTGTTGACAAATCAATACTATATTAAGAGAGATATTCGATAGTTAGAACAATATTAGAAAGCAAATCGATACAAAAACAAACGCTCTCGAAACTAAATCGAACAACAACTACTATCTAATAGAAAACTCAAATTAGTTATAGAAAGTTCTAGATAGAATATTATCAAACAAAATATTTGTATCTACGCAAAAAATCAATTAAATACTTAATAAAACTATAAAAGCAAAACAATCAAAAACGCTATACTTTTATCTAGCAACAAACTTAGACAATAAGTATAACTAAAAAAACTTTTACAAATATCTAGATAATATTACGAAATTTCTCGAGACTTTAGCTAGTTTATCGAAAAAACAACAAATTAATCAAATTGTAAATAAATGCAAAAAAGCGCTAGAAAGCGACACTACTATTAAAAGAGAAATTTTCGATAAAATCGAACAACAACTAAGCAGTATAAGTTTATTCCAAAAAAAAATAGAGAAAGTTAAGAAATATATAATACTTAGTTAAACTAAATACTACAACAACTTCTATTAAACTTATATAAAGAACAAGAAAGAATTTAAATAGTTTTCTAGAAAATTATTTATTTTTAAACAATAGTAGAAAGAAACTTAGTGCAAACAAACGTTTAAAACAGAAATTGTAGCACAAAAACAAAGAAAAGTTCAAATTTCTTAATAAAGAGTATATTAGAGAAATACAATATATTAGTTTAACAATAGCAACTAAACTTAATAGTATATATATAATATTTTATTATATTAATTAAGATTAATAGTTGTTAATTTATTGCAATAGTCGATTCTAATATAACAAATAATTTTATAGTTAGAACTCTTATTAAAAAAAAAGTATTCTATTTAAAAGAAGTCTAACATATACAATCTAGTAGTTATAGATAGAAATCTATTACTTAATAGAAATAAAAAAGTAGATAAAAAAACAAAGCTACTATCAATAGCTATTTAGCAACACTATAAGAAACTAATTTTTAATTAGACTGACCGTCGGGTCGAATTTCGGTTCCAACTTTTGGAATCGATTCAATTCGACAGTTTCAACATTAGAAATCGATCCAAAATCCGATTCGATTTCTATTATTTTGAAACCGAATCGATCCGATCCGACTCGATTCTTGGTTCCAACATTAGAAATCGAATCGAATCGCCAAGAACGCCAAGAATACTAAAAATAGTATAAAATAAAATGTTAAATTTAGATTTTTTATTATTTTTTACATCGGCAATTCCCTTTTAGAATCTAACTGAATCGAATAGAACGGAAACTCTAAGTTCTAGTTAAATATTCGCTATATATTTGCAGAGTTCTAGTAAGTCCGATTAGATCGATAGATCGACAATCTTTCGCAAAACTTCTCGCGTCAAATAATATATTAGTCGATTGTCGATTAACAATACAAGCTTAGATTGTTTAAATTAATTGAATAGATTATTATATTCGATATTTAATACTAGATCGAACAAGTTTTACAGTTTAGTAATATTAGTTAAGTCTATATATATAGATAGCTTAGAGAATTTGTTTATATTAATATTTTTAAATATATTGTGCACTCTTTAATAGAATTGTAATTATTATTATATTTGCAACTTCTAAATTGCTAATTGTTTTTGTAATATTTGAGAGTATACAAAATTTAAGATCTATTTGTACTTTTTAAAAGCAAATATTCTTAATTTGTGCAAAAAATATTTTGAAACAAATATTATTTGACAGCTATTAATAGAGTCTATCTAGCAAAAACTCGAACAATATATAGTATACAAACAATTCGACTATATCGAAGATATAGATAACAATAGTAACAAACAAAAAACAAAACAAAAAATCTATTTAATTTCTTCTTGTTTCTAACTTTTTAATTATTCGAACAATAATTATTTTGTTTTTATATTTTGTAAAGATCTTTCTAATTATATTTTTTTATTTTGCAATATTTGATATATATTAATTATTCTTTTTATTTAAAAACTCTTTGTCGATTTTCTTTTTAATAATATATTTTAGCTGTTAATTGCTTTTTAAATCTAGTATCTTTTTAACAATTGTTTAGTTAATATTTTTTTGTATTATTAAATATCTAGAATATCTCTCTTTTTTATTATATCGAATTATTATTTACTTGCAAGAGTTGTCTATTAGCTCTAATATTGTCGACTTAGTATTTTGCAAGACTAGTAAACTATATATATAGTATTGTTAAAAGACGTCGAAATATCTAAAATATTTCGATTTAAATAATAGATTTATTTCTTAATATTTGTTTGTTGTTTCAATCGAAAAAAGAGATAGAAAACTATATTGCAAAATGTTAGCTACTATAAGTATTAGATTTCTAGAGATATATTTTATTGTTTTCTTTATTGTTTGTTTTATCGCTAATAGACTAAAATAGCAATTAGTTTTCGATATTTGTTGTTTAGAGCTATTTTACTTTTTTGCTATTTGTATTGTTAGATTCTCTATTTTTGTTGTTTTTGCTAATTGAATAATTTTCAATCTTCGATAGACTATCGACAGATTTTGTAGATTAATAGTATTAGTATAGTTAGATAATTGTTAAACAACAATATCTATTAATATATCGATATATTTTGTATATAGCAAAAATTATCTTTATTTTTCTCTATATTATAATTTTTTGAAGTCTTAATATTTGTTTAAACGTATACAAATATAATATTGCTTTTATTGTTAAAGAAAATATTCGACTACTAATATTAACAATTGTTAATTGCTAATTTAATCTCTCTCGATTCTAGCAAATATTGCGTATTATTTATATAATAATTGTTCTCAATATTAAGAGCATTCTTTAGATTTTGTATTTGTATTACTATTAGTCAAAGAATTTGTTGTTTAAAAATTATATTTATTAAGATATTGCGTTAACAACTATTTCTATTTAATCTTAAACTCTCGATTCTCTTATAATAGATCTTTATATCGAAATCGAATTTGTTAAACAAATTGTTTATAAAATTCTTAATTAAATAGTCTATTTGAAGACTATTGTATATAGATCTTATATATCTCTTAACTTTCTTTTATATTGTTAGTTCTATATAAAGCAATATATTTTGTTGTTTCTCGAAAAATTGTTTATATTAGATCTTCTTAATTTTGATTATTTTTTTTGCTTGTATTAATCGACGATTCTCTTATTTAATATTAGAAATCTATCTTTTGCAATATTTTTCGCGAAAAATATTTTTTCTTTAGTATTGTTTTCTTACTTTTGTATAGCTATACACATATTAGCAACAATAAAAAATACTAGTTTGAAATAGATTGAATTAAATAATTAATTTGTGTTTTTTTGATATTTAATATTCTATTGTTTGTCGACAAAGAATTTGTAGAAAGAGTAATATATTATTTTTAAAAAAATTAAATGCAGAAATTGTTCGCAAAGATTCTATATAGTTTTAGTTATTGTTGTTGTTCTTTTTAAATTTTTACGTTTTAATATATTAAGCAAGTAAATATATTATATTTTAGTAGTTTTGCAATATAATTTATTGCATTGTCTTTGTCGATATTATATATTCGAACAATTAGATTGCAAATCTTTTCTATAATATAATTGCGAAAGTAGTTTATTTTGTTGTATAACTGTTTTTGTGTTAATCGAATTCTAACAAGCTTAAATATTAGCGTCGATCTATTATTTTTTATTTAAAAATATATAGCTCTAAATTAATTCGTATTTTTGTAGATTTTTGTCGCTTTGTTTATAGATGTTTTATTAGTATCGAAAACAAGCGTCGATTATACTTAAAAAAATAAATAATATTTGCGTTGTTGTTATAATTTAAGAATATTATAACTTTAAACTATTTCTCGATCTTACTATATACGAAACTCTTGTTATTTTTATCTATACGAACGTATTAGTAATGCGTATTTTACAATTATATAGTTTTTTTTTGTTGCAATTTAGAGATTTGATTAGATTTGTTTTTGTTGTTGTTAAACAAGAATTTTGTATCTAGAATATTGCTATATTGTATATATATTAATAGAAACAAGATAGCAAGACTTTTGTTGTTTCAATTGCTTGTTAAATTAAACAACAATTTGTTAATTCTTATCGAGCTTTTTTATCGCTTTTAATTAATATACTTTTAATTTAAATTTAAGCAAACTTATATAATTCTTAATACAACTAGATTTGCTATTGTATACAAAATAATAGTTAATAGTTGTTTCTACTATAGACTTATCGATTTGTTTACGCTTTAAAATTATTATTAATTTTTTGTTGTCTTTATTATTATTATTAATAATATTTTTTTTGTAAAATTAATTAGAAAGTAGTCTAGAAAAGTTCAAGAATATCTAATTTTGTTAACAATCGAACAAATTAGTTTTTATTTTTTACAATTAAATATAAAACAAACACTTGCTATCTTAAAAAGAAGTTGTATAAGTTTTGCGCATTTTTTTTTTGCGCTTTTGTTAATACTTATCTTAAGTTGTAGTAGAGAAACAATAAAATAAATTAAACAATATAGTATAACTATAAAATATGCTATTTATTTAACAATATCGATTGAAAATTCTTTAGAACACTTAATAAAATAATTGACAACTAAAATGCGAGAGTTAATAAAAAAAATTTGCGAAGAAAAGTTTGCAATAAAAAATTATACAAATTATAATATATTAATTTAGTATATTTTCAATATATTAATTAACTATTATTTAATTATTAATTAATTATTAGATAACTATTTTAAAATCGATTAATTATAAATCTAATTTTGTTCGAATTGTCAACTATAATCTTATAGTAATTTTGTTCTTTTTGAAATTATTATAATACAAATAGATTTTTGTTTAGTATATAACTTTTAATAGTATGCTTGTAATTAATAAGTAATTCTATTGTTTGCAAAGTCGATAACTAAATATTATATATAGTTGTAAATTGTAGATATATATTAAATATATTTTAGATAAATATAAAAATCTTTAAATTTAGAAAATTAATTAAAAAAACTATTGAACAAGTATTTTATACAATATATTTATCGATAATGCAAGACATTTTACTTATAAAAATATTCGATCTTAAATACAAGAAATTTTAATAACATAAAATAAAACGCTGCTATCTTAGATCTTATCAAGTAGTCTCTAATATTTTTTTTTGATATTTGAAATTTTTTGTTGTACAAAATTATTATAAAGATCTCTTGTTTAAGTTATTGCTCAATAATAGTTTATTTCTTAACATTCAAATTATATACTAATTTTTAGATATAGTAGATTTCTTTTTAATCGATACAATATATATATTTTTCGATTTGTATTTCTATATTTTTTATAAAAATTAATTTGATAATTACAATATATCTTGTTTTAATTAAGATTAGATTGATTAATAAAATATTAATTATTTCGACTATAAAGTGCAATCGAAAGTTTTGCTTAAACAATACTTTTTTTTCGAATTTTATTGTTTTGTTATAGTTATATTTTTTTTGAAAGTTTTCGACAATTTTGATATATTTCGATTAACTTAGATTGAAATAAAATAGTATTAATATTTCGAAAAATATATTTTCAATATACTAGATTCGCAATTAGTTGTTGTTCTTTTTTTTATAGTATTGCGTTATTGCGATTTGAGTTATAGACGTATTAAGACTATAATAGAGATAGAGAGCTATAGTATTTATATTGTAAAATACTACAACTACTAATAGAAACGCAAATATTACAATTATTTTTTGACTTTTTAATAGCTTCGCAAGTCGACAAGATAGTATATCGATTTTTAGATTGTTTGCTATTAAATTTGCATACTTTGTATAATATCTAATATTTTGTAGCAAGATTTTTTTTTTTAGTATCTTAATATTGATTTTTTTTAGTTTTGACTTTCTAATATATTTTAGATAATTGACAAAAGAAAAAGATATTATTACTTGTAGATTATAAGTTTTGTTGTTAAACTTCTTATTTAAAATTGCAATTAATTTATTGTTTTTTTTGTTATTTTTAATCTATACTTTATAGTATTTTGCTAGCAGCTTTTTAGTAGTCTTCGAGAATTTTGCTCTAATTGATTAAACTTTCTTCTTTTATTAATACAATTTCGCGATATAGATAATTTGTTTGTAGAGTTTCGAAAATTTTACTATTTTAAAATCGAAAAAGTTTGTTTTATTTGTTTGTTTTATTAGAAGTAGCTCGATAATCTTGCGAAATTTGATTTCTATAACTTGAATATTTTGTATTAACTTTTTGAAATTTCTTAGTAAAATATTAAAAGTCTTTTGTAGTTTTGTAATTGTCGCTCCAATTATATTACAAAGATTTTTGTTATTTATTTAGTCTATATCGATTTTTAGCACTTCGATTTATTTAGTTAAGTTGTTGAGAATTTCGCAAAAAGTATTGTTGAAAAACATAAATTTGCAATCAGAATTTGCAGCAAATTTAATAAATTTCTTAATTGTAATACTTTGTTGTTGCTTTTTATAGTAAAATTTATTTTTAGTAACTTCGAAAAAAATTAATATATTAAATATCTTCTATTTATTTTTTCTATTTAAATATTGCAACAAAAAGATCAATGTCTTAATTACTTGATTTTTGTATAATAGAGAGCTAATAACAATAATATAGCAATCGGAGTCTTCTTTAAATAGATTAGAAATATAGAAGTATATATAATTATTATCTATTTTTGACAAAACAATATACTTATCGCGATAACTTAATAGAAATCTCGATTCTTTTAATATATTGCTATATACAACTTTAAACGTTATTTTTAGCAACTTGTAATTATAATTGTACAATAACTTTTACTTTTTTAGTATAAAATTCAACAAGTTCGACTAAGTAACTTGTAGCTTAAAATAACAAATTAGCAACAAAAGATTCTGTATAATTCTATCAAAAATATAGAGACATTTAAAAAGTCAAAAATTAAATTTTTTAAATAGATATTTATTGTTTTTAACATTCTATAATAGATATTTGTATATTGTTGAGAAACTCTTTTTTTAAGACTTTTAGATCTTTTGTTATACAAGCGTAAACTATTGATTTAGAACAAAGAGAGCTATTTGTTGCAACAACTTTACAACAACAAGTTAGTTAAAAATTATTTTTTATATAATTTCTAAAATCGAGTATTATATTTTATTAGTATCTATTTTGTTACTATTAAAATTATCTCTAATTTTAAATTGTTGTATCTATAGTATAATAACAAGTTCGAGAATTTAAAAAAAGTACAACTTCTTTTTTAGATTAGACAATTCAATTAATAGATTTTTGTATATTTTTGTTGTATTTTTTTGTTAGAATTTATAGAATTTGTTTCGATTCTTTAATACAATATATTTGTATATCTTTGTTTTGTTAATATTTAGAATCTAAGTGTTAAGTATTCTTTTTCTAATATTTTTGTTTATCTTGATTAGATCTATTTTTGTTTGTTTATTTTTTTCGATTTTAGCAAGATTCGATTGATTAACAATTGTATTGTTGTTTTTTACTATATATTTTTTGTCAATTGTTCTATTTTTGTTATTAAACAAGATATTTAATATTTTTTTATTAATTAATCTATTATTCGATATTTGTATTTTATTTTTTGATTTTGTAATTTTTTAATATTTGTAATAGAAATTCTTGTTGTTTTTTCTTTTGAATTTTTATTTGTTTTGTAATTTCTTGCTATTAAAAGAAAAATTCTTTGTTTCAAATTGTTTGTCTAATATTGTTTTTTGTTTGTATAGAAGTCTTTTCTTTTTATTTAATATTGTTGTATATATTATTGTTAATATTGTTGTATTTAATATTGTCGAAACGCTTGTTTGCAATATAGTTGATATCTTAATAGAGAATACAAATAATGTTGTTATAAATAATGCAACAAATAACGTTGTAGATTGTATAATAGAATAGAACAAAGTAGTAAGCTCGAACTTAGATTTTGTAATAAAAGTATAAAGATTTGTAGCAATAAAAGACTATAATTAAAAGAGAAACTTTTTGTTAAATAATATTAATTTGTTGTTAATGCGCTTGCGAGCTATATTCGATATTAATTAATAGCAAAAATAATATTAATATTTAATATATCTTTAACATTATATTTTGTCAATAGCAAAAACTTGTTAATATCGAGAAAAAATTGTAGAATCTAAGATAGATACAATAGAAACTATATTGTATTAATACGCAAAACAATAAACAAATCAAAATCTAGATTAATATTTTTAGTTATTAATATTAATATACTATTCTTAAATATAAATTTATTACTTTTAGAATCGATCGAAATAATTTTGAATTTAAATATTGTAAACTTATTTATAGCAAATCTTCTTAATACAATTTGCAATTTTTTTGTCGAATTAATAGAAACGAAACAACTTTCGAGCCCAAATTGTATAATATTTTTGTTGTTTTAAATTATTGTTTGCTTTATACAAAAATTAATCAATATTTTATAATCTATATATCTCGATTTTATTGTATTGCTCAATATAAATTTATCGATAAAATTGCTAACTAGCTATATAGATATTTAGATATTTTTAAGTTGCAAAATGTTATTTCTATATTTGTCTATAAAACAATAATCGAATTTTTAGATCTAAGTATTTGCAAAATCGAATACTAAAAATAGCTTGTAATCTTTTGTAGTTTCTAGCTTAATACTCTTTGATTAACTAATAGAAATTTTTTTCTTTTTAATCGATATTTTTGCGCTCTTTTTGTTTATTAATATTGCATTGCTTTCTAATCTAGAAATTAAGAACTAATATTGTTTTTCTCGACAATTCTATAGTAGAACAAAATTCTTTACAATTAGTATTTTTTTATTTTTATCAATTGTAATATCGAAACAATTATCAAAAGCTTTGCATAGTTTAATACTAATTTTTATTAATTTGTTTTAATCGATTTTTGTTTTAAATTTATTGTCGATTTTTTCGATATTTTTAAGTAGAGATTAAACAACTTTTTCGATTTTAATATAAAATTTGTTATTAATATCTAAAGTATTTTTAATATTTTTCTTGTTTTATATCTTCTTTAGATTGATTATATTGTATAATCTACAAAACGCGTATATACAAAGAAAAATAGAAATAAATAGAAATAAGATATCTCGAAGTAAGATTAAATTATTTGATAATTTAGATGCGTTTATTTATAGAAATCGATTGTTAAACAATTATCGACAATATTATTTTATATATTAGCAAGTAAACTATAATAAACAACAATTAGCAAATTATAATTATTTAAGAGCTGCTATTATATTATAAATTGCAAGATTAAGTTAATACAATAGTAGTAACAAGAACAATTTATTCTCTTTTATATTGCTAGTAGCGCAAATTTTTTTTCTATTTTTTGATTTTTATCTATATAATAATTTTGTGCACAAACTACTCTTATCTCGATTTAATATCTTTTATAATATAGAATTACAATATATAGTAGTTATAATACAATATGTGCGTTTTGTTTAACATAAACTAGTTATAAAATAATCTAGTTACAATTTGATTTGTTAATAAGATTTTGAATCGATTATTTGTTAATCAACTATTAGATAATAGTCGATCGACTATTAAATAATTGTCGAATAACTAGTCTCTAATATTATTTATTTTATTAATTTGATTGTTAAAACTACTTACTCTATTTTATATTAAGATCTCTTAACTTATAGAAACTATCTTGTTGTTGCTCTATAGACTTGCAAAATATACAAAGAAAATATTTAAAAATAGAAAAAAAAGATAGACTTATTAAATTGCTTAGTATTAAATTAGATTGTGCAACAATAAATTATTATTACATTATTAGCAATTATAGTATTTTAAATAAATTGTTGTCTATTTGCGAAATTATCGATTGTCTTCTTGCTTGTATACAAGAATCTATATTGTAATTTTTTAATATTAAAATTTTGCATTTAAAATAGCTTTTAATAATAATATATTTCTCGACAATTAAATTATATACAAATCTCTATATATAGTATACTTCTTTCTATTAGATTCGATAATTTTGTTTTTAGATCTATATATTTGTATTTTTTATAAAAATCGATTCGATAATTAAAATATTTGTAATTTTAATTAAGATTAGATCGACTTCTAGAATGTCGATTGTTTCGACTATAAAACAAAATTAAAAGTCTTGTTTAAACAATATATTTTTGTCGAATTTTATAGATTTGTTAAGATTACATTTTTTCTAAAATTCTTTTACAATTTTTGTACGCTTAGATTAACTTGAATCAATATAGAACAATATTAATTTTTCAAAATAAAAAACTCTAATAAACTAGATTTGCAATTAGTTAGTAGCTTAAATTTTAACATATTAGATTGTTGCAAACTTAGCAATATATAATAGATATTAGAGTAGAGATAAAGAGCAATAGTATATATATTGCGAAAAATTATAGTTATTAACAACAATATAGATTTAACAAGTGTTTTTTGTTTCTTTAATAGTCTTGCAATTTAACAACGTAATAATATTATTCTCGAGTTGTTTGTTAAATTATTGTTGTGTTTTGTATAATATTTAATATTCGATAGCAAAGTCTTTTCTTTTAATACTTTTGTCTTTATTTTTTTCAAATCTATCTTTTTGATATAGTTTAGATATTTAGCGTAAAATAAAGATATTATTACTTGCAAGCTATAGATACTGTTGTTAAACTTGCTATTCGAAATCGCGATAAATTTATTGTTTTTATTGTTATTGTTAATTTATATAGTATAATATTTTGTTAGCAGTTTTTTAATATTTTCGAAGAACTTTGCTCTAAACAAATTTATATTTTTTTATTATTAATATAGTTGCTCGATATAAATAGTATATTTATATAATTTTGAGAGTTTTTTAATCTTAAAATTAGAAAAGTTTGTTCTATTTGTTTGTTTAATTAAAAGCAGCTTAACAATTTTTCAAAATTTAATTTCTATAACTTGTATATTTTGTATAGACTTTTTAAATTTTTTTAATAAGATATCGAAAATCTTTTGTAGCTCTAAAATAGTTGTTTCGATTCTATAACAAAGCTTTTTATTTTCTATTTAGTCTATATTAAACTCTAGTACTTTAATATATTTAATTAAGTTCTCGAACGTTTTGCAAAAGATATTATTAAGAAATATAAACTTGCAATAGAAATGTTCGACAAATTTCTTAAAATTTTTGATAGTTATACTCTATATTTGCTTTTTGTAATAAAATTTGTCTCTAATAGTTTTCGAAAAAAACAATATATTGTATTAACGCTATCTTAATTTTCTATTTTAATATAGTTTTGTAAAGAGCAACGTCTTGACTATCTAACTATTATATAATAGAAAGCTAATAATAAGAATATATCGATTGAAATCTTTCTTAAATAGATTTGAAATATAGAAATACTAGTAATTATTAGCACAATAAAATATCAAACTTGATCGATTGTTTTTTAGACTTTTTAAAAATATTGTTGTATACAATTCTAAATATTATTCTTAGCAATTTGTAATTTTTGTCGTACAATATCTTCTATTCTCTTAGAAAGAAATTTAGCAAGTTTGACTAAATATTTGTTAACTTTAAATTAGTATTTAGTAATAAAAGATTTCGAGTAATTTTGTTAGAAACGCAACAATATAGAAAAAGTTAGAAATTGATATTTTTAAATAGATATTTACTATCTTCGATATTATTTGCAAGATACTTGTGTGTATTTAAGAAATTCTTTTTTTAAAATTCTTAAATTTTGCGACAAGCTAGTATTAATTAGCAATTCAAAATAAAGAGAGCTATTTGTTGTAAAGTCTTTTCGACGTAATTATTAGTCAAAAATTATTTTTGTAGTTTTAAAAATTAAGTATTATATCTTGTCGATATCTATTTTATTGTTATTAAATTTATCTCTAGTCTTACTTTGTTATATTTAAAATATAGTAACAAGTTCTAGCGTTTAAAAAAAATACAATTTCTTTTTTTGTTTTGACAATTTAATCTTTGAATCTTTACTAATTGTTGTTGCATTTTTCTGTTAGAAGATACAAAATCTGCTTTGATTTTTTGACATAATATATTTGCAAATTTTTGTTTTCTCAATATTTAGAATTTGAATTTCGAGTACTTTTTTTATTTTATTTTTGTCTATTTTTAATTTAGCAACAAATTCTACTGCTAATATAGTATAGATATTGCCGTTAATATTGTTGTACTTAATACAACTAATATATTTGTATACAATATAGTTAATACAATTGTAGACAATATATTTAATACAATTGTAGATAGTATAATTAATATAGTTGTAGACAATATAGCTAAATAAGATAAAGCAATAGTTTTGAACTTTAATTTCAAAACAAGAGTTTTGAAATATAAAACAGACAAGAACTGTAGTCGAGAGAGTAAATTTTTGTCGAATAATAAAATTTAGATACTAATATATCTGAAGTTTGCAATCGATATAAATCGATAATAAAAACAATATTAATAATTGATATATTTTTAATATTAGATTCAATCGATAGCAAAGACTTATTAATATTAGAAAAAGATTATAAGATTTGCAACAAATATAATAGAAGCTTGATCGCAACAATATACAAAATCTTAATTAAATCGAAGTCTATATCGATATTTTTAATTAATAGTATTACTATATTATTCTTAAATATAAACTTACTGCTCTTAAAATCGATTAAAACAACTTTAAATTTAAATATTATAAATTTAATTATAGCAAGTCTTATTAAAATAGTACGCGATTTTTCTAAGAAACTAATAGTAACAAAACGATTTTTGATCTTAAACTATACAATATTTTTGTTGCTTTAAATAATTGACTACTTTATATAAAAGTTCAAATATATCTTATAATCTATATATCTTGATTTTATTGTATCGCTCGATATAAATTTATTAATAAAATTGCTAATCAATTGTATAGAAGTTCAAATATCTTTAAATTGCAAAGCGTTATCTTTGAAGCAATAATCGAAATTCCAAACTTAAATATTTGCGAAATTAAGTACTAAAAATAACTTGCGATTTTTTGTAATTTTTAGTTTAATACTCTTTGATCGATTAATAGAAATCTTTTTATTTTTGATCGATATTTTTGCGCTCTCTTTGTTTATTGACGTTGTATTGCTTTCTAATCTAGAAACTAAAAACTAACATTGTTTTGCTTATCGATTCTATAGTAGAACAAGATTGTTAAAAACAAGTAGTTTTTTATCTTAATCAAATATAATGTCTATACAATAATCAAGACTTTCGTATAGTATTTTGCTAATTCGATATAGTTCGATTTGATCGATTGTTGTTTTAAATTTATTGTCGATTTTTTCAACATTCTTGAGCAGAGATTGAGCGATATTTTCGATTTTAATATATAGCTTGTTATCGATTTTCAAAACACTTTTAATTATAGACGCGTTCTACAACTTCTATTTAATTATACTTGATATTGTTTGTTGCAATAACATTGTTAATAAAATATCAAATAAGAAAGATAATATAATACAAAAAAAGAAATATAGAGATTAATAGAAATAAAAATAAAAATTGAGCGAAAATTAAGCAAATTTCTTTATTATAATATAAGATTGCAAAAATAAAGTTTTGTAATTGTAAAATTAGTCGATATTAATCAATATTAGTCGATATTAGTTTGTTTATTATCGATTAATAAAACAATGCGTCTAGACTATATATTACTATAAGTACTATTAAAGAATTTCTGCACGCTTTTCGAAGTAACAAGAGACGCTCTCTATTATATTAATTTTTTTCAATTTACAATGTTAACGATCGCATATTAGCGCAAAAAAACAAAAAAAATCTATATTTAACTATTGAAGAATATTTTTTTTGACAAAATTACAAAGATATTTATATCTATTGCGCGTACTCGCGTCTTTCTATTAAGATAGAAAAGATTATTGCATTATTATATCGATAGTATTACACAAACAATATCTACTTATTCTAATAGTACTATGCTATTAAAAATCTTCTTTATCGAAAACTATTGCAGATTACTTAGTTTTGTATTACGTGTTAACAACAACTATACAACTAATAAGAGTTGTCTATAGTCAAATCTTTTTTTCTTTTTAGCAATATGTTTGAATACAAAAGTGTAGTTCGAAAGAAAAAAAATATTGTTAATCGATACTAGATATTATAGCTTTTATTTATAGCAAGATAATTTTAAAAAAGCAAACAATATAATTGCAATATTTTAAGACAATATTGTTTGATTTTAACTAATTAAATTGCTCGAAATCGAAGACAAATCTTTATATAGCTCTTAACTATTAATATTATATAGAATTGCTACTTTAAATATATTTTTAAACAATTTTTTATCTAATTTGTCAAGTATAGTATTAGATAGTTAGAACAATCCAAATATATATAGTTTGAAAATATTAAATTAACAATTTATAGAAAAAGAGAATCAAAAACAATGTTTGTTTTGCTTCGATAGACTAGATAATATATAAACAATCGAGATTATATTTAATTTTTGCAAAAATCGATATATAATTTTTGTCGATTGTAAAAATCTAGTTATAAATTTGTTTTCTCGAAAGAAGCAATCTATATTTGTATCGATTTCAAAAAAGAGTTGATTATTAAATATATTGAAAAAATTTATTTTCTCTCTTATATGCGCGAATTGTTGTCGAGCAAAACTCAAGATATTTCTTCTAAAATTGCAATCAAAAAAAAAGATATAAATTCTAAGAAAAAACAACTTTTGTTAGAAGTTGTTTCTCTATTTTTATAAAACTCTTTTTCTTTTTTTTTTAAAACAATTGTTATAATTGTTGCTACTCTTTCTATAATTGCAAAGCTACTCAAGTTAATATCAAATACTTAAGTCGAATTCTCTATTTTTTTCTTTTTTTTGTTTGTTTTTAGTATATTTTATTTTTTTTAGAACGCAATAATTCGACAAAGTTTTGCTCAATAATCGAAATATATTATGGCGCTCTATTTTTGAGATTTTTGTTATTTGTTTAATCTTTGCTATTAATGCATTAAATTCTGTGTATTTAACAAATCTATAAAAATAACTTAATATAATAACTTAATTAATTATAACTTTTTAATAACGCAAATTTCGATTTAGAACTTTTTTTCAATATCTTTCTTATACAAAGATATACGATTTGTTTTATTGTATTTAATTATAAAAGTAGAGAGAACACAAGCTACAATTTTGTTTTTTGTAATAAAAATATATTGATATAGTTTGTCGATTTTAATTGTAAATAGAGAATTTTAATATAATATAATTTTAATAGAGTTGTTTGCAAACTCGATTATTTTGATTTTTTTTTGCTCTTTTTAGATTTGTTGACAAACTTGTTAATATTAACGTTATTAATAGTCGAGATTTTGCGAACTCGATCTTTCTTAAAAAAAGTAATCGACAAAGTAATAGATATATCGATATCGATTGTATTATTGTTATTCTTGTTATTAATAATAGTAGTTTTTTTTGTTTTAATTGAAATGCGCTTCTTCTAAATAGATATAGATATATATATATATATACAAAATAATCTCTCAAAAATTTTAGTTGTAGAAAAGAGTAAAAGAGAAAGCAATCAAAAATAGTATATTCGCAAAAATTTTGCAATTGTTAAATTGTCGACTAATATTAGTATTGTCGACAAACAATTGGCAAACAATTGTCTAATACAATCTTTTTTTTTATTTTTTAACTTTTCTTCTTCTTTATTGCTAGAAAAGCAATAAAAAGAAAATCAAATTTTAGAATCTTAAGTAAAAAATTCGTTGCGCAAATTGTAATGTTTGCAAGAAATTCTATTATATTGTTTTTTAACTATTTTAATCGAAGTTTATTATAACTACTATATAATCAACTAAAAACTCTTAATTGTTATATTTGTTATTAGAGCAAAAAATTTAGCTTTAAATATATCTATTTATCGCTAGTATAGTATAACTAGAATAGAACAAAAGTGCAACTATTGTGTTAAACTTAAATATTGTATTACAATTGCGTTGTATTAAGTACTATTTAAGTTTTCAAAATATATAAGTTTTAATAAATCGAATATTATATTTTTGCTACGCGAAAATACTTAAAGAGAGCAAAAAAATAAAAATATACAAAAATTATTGCAAAAAATTGATTAAACTAGAATTACAAGCATTTAGTAAAAATCTTGCAATTAAAAAATAGATAGAGCAAAGACGCATATAAAGAATTTGCAACTATCGAAATTCTTAACTATTAAATTATATTTTTGAGTTTAAGAATATTTTTTTATTTAAGTTTCTATCAAATCTCGATATCGAAACAAACTTTGCTATAGATAGCAATATAAACGCAAAAATAGCAAATAATAATATTTTAATAAATTTCGATATATTAACAAATATATTAGACACAAAGTTTATTCTATTAGAGTTAACAAAAAAAGTATTGTATTAGCAAACTCAAACAGAGTTGCACAATATTAATAAAGAAAAAGATCTAAATATAGATACAAATATAGATACAATTACTAATAGTAGATACGCAAATTAATCAAGAGACAATCTTCTATTTATATTAATAGTATTGCGAAAAGAAATATACAAAGAGATTACAAACAAAAAAATCAAAAAATTAACTAAAAACTTAAACAAAGTCTAGCAAAAAATATATAGAATTTTTTTAAGAAGCAAAAAGCATAACAAGAAAATATAATAGCAATTAAATCGATTAAAGCTAAAGAACAAAAACAAAATATATATCTATTTTTTAAATAAATACTACAACTCTTTTTACAACAAAACAGATTACGCACTTGTCTATTAATTTTATATTTTACAATATACAAAAGACAATATAGATTGTTTCTTCAACAATAAACAACTGAAATTGCTATATTATTTTATATTTTTCAAAAACAATTAGCAATAGTTTACGAGACTCGAGCAAATCGAATAGAGTATTAAGAACAATATATAGAAATACAAAAAAATTAAACTACGAAAACGCAAAACAATTAGATCGAAAATACTATATATAGTAACAATTAATTGAGAAAATTATTTGTTTTTTTATAGATTACAAATTGCATATCTAGAATCTCAAATATACGTCAATACAACAATATATCGACAAGAGAAAAAGACTATAAAATTAGTATTAAATTGTAGATAACTAATAGAAAAAGCAAGCAATTTATTTGTTAAAAACTACAGTTGTTCTTATATTTATTGCTATAGATAAAACTATATTTTTTAGACAATAGAGCAATTAAAGTATTTGATTTATCTATATAACTATTGATAATCTTGATTGCATAGCTTGTCAACGTTAAGAAAATTCGAATATAATTTTGTTAAATTATATTTCTATTGTTTATGTAGAAAAAAATAATATTAGACTATTAAATATAGAGATTTATTATTATACAATAACTTTTATAACAAAACGTAAATATATTTTAAATATATTTTTGTAAACGTTAGCTAATCTTCTAGAGATATCTTAACACTTAAACAATTGTTTATTTATAATTTGTTCGATATTTGTTGTGCTAATAGTTAATTCAAATATTGTTATTTAGTTTTTATTAAAATAATAATTGACTATTTAAAACAAATTTTTGTTACAGATATTAAGCAAAATATTTATTGTTCAATCTACACAATATCGTCGAACTGTCGAGAGAATATTATAAAAATATAGAAGACTCGAATATATTAAGACACAAAGACGCAAATAGACAAATAAAATCGATATATAATTAATTAAATTAACAAGAACTATATACACAATATCAAGAATTTTGTTTGAAATTTTTCTTATATTAATATATATACTATTATAATAATAGACTCTCTTTATTAGTTGAAGAAAAATATTCTTATAAATCTTATTTAGTAATTGAAGAAGATTCTCAAAAAAACTGTTTGAAAAAATTGAACAACAATTAAATATATACAAATCGAAAAAGTTATTAGCAAAATAAATATTATTTTTTAGTTTG
>JAABUW010002488.1_pt1 | contig 27984 bp, 31 predicted proteins | sample 5560081 | NCBI WGS metagenome assembly JAABUW01 (sample SAMN10711882, study PRJNA513363) | rock metagenome | isolation source: Antarctica rocks | place: Antarctica: Victoria Land, Knobhead sud | reverse complement strand
CTCAGACTTGCGATCGAGCTCGGCGTTTCCACAGGGCGCCGCATAGTGCTTGATAGTGTATGAGAGAACGGTTCTGCGGGCAGAAATGGCTTACTTGACAGTCGTGGTAGGGCCAGATGACCCTGGGATGCACTGAGAGTAGTAGTCGTTCGACTTGACACATTGGTAGCCAGAAACACACTTCGTGCTGCCCGTGAACCCTTGGCCACCACCTGGAAAACCCATTAGCTAGGAGAATATGGCTAGATGCTGCGGTACGTAGTCGTACATTGCCCGTATGCTGCCTGCTGGGCAACGGCAGTGCCAGCTGCCGCTACCAATGCAAGTACTGATCCCTTCATGATGAGGTTGTTTGGAAGAATGAGAAGCGTGAAAAGAGTGGCACGCTAATGATTTGATGAACGAGAAAAACGAAGTCACAGACTTCTAGAGATATCGAACGAGTACGAAGATCAAGACCTGTCAAAAGGATGAAGAGACAGTAAAACGAGCTTGGCAGGTCTTATACTTGACCTCGTTAATAAGGCAGGAGGCCCATTGATCCGCCCATAATCACCGTCCCGTGGCACGGGCGTAGGAGGAAGAGTAGATCTGTATTGAAACCAAGCCTGGACCGGCGCTACGATCTAACATCCTTGTATTGCATCGTGGCGTGACAGCAGCGGGGAGTCGCTTATAAATGCTTGCTTGTCTTCTAGATGGCTCGCGTGTCAACATGAAACAGGAGCCGTAGGACGGGCACACCATCGATTGCGGCACGATCACCAGAACCGGCAGAATGAAGCATGTTGCTTTCGAAGGAGTACGATCATGTGGCCGCATGACAGGCCAACGGGAGCATGGAAGATGTTATGCGACCGGAAAGCAGTGGTAGGAGATGCTGTGGAAGCGATATCGATGTCGTTCTCATTAAAGCAAGGGACAGTGGCGGCCGGATCGGGAAGGTGCCGTGCCGTCTCATTAACGAACGCGTCGAGACATCGCTCTTCGGAGGTCTGAAGAGTTCGTCGTCTTGTATCGATGGACTCGGGCAGGTCTTGCCAGTCAACTGAGCGAATGAAATCCAACACGTTGTCTCGAGCAGACGTCCAAGGCCAGGCGAAGATGGAGCTCGCATGCACTGTAAGCGGTTTGCCGTAAGAGGGGAAGTCACGAGGGCTCCAATGCCGACCTCACCTCTTGTCTGTACCTCCATTCTTTTCATCATCCTTTCATTACTTCTCCTACACCTTGCAGAAACTCCCAAGCCGACACAACAATGCCTCAAAAGCTCAAGCTCGCAGTTTCGCAGTCCCGAAGCCTCTCCACCCTCAAGCAGACTCTCGCCGACCTCGAAGATGTGACCCGGCGAGCAGCTTCTCAAGGAGTAGATCTAATCCTGTTCCCTGAAGCATATCTGGGTGGATACCCGAGACTGTGTTCGTTTGGCGCTGTGGTCGGCCAGCGTAGCGATGAAGGCCGCGAGCAATATCTGCAGTACTACAAGGGTTGCCCGGACCTGGGGGATACTCCATTGGGAGGCGGAGATGACTGGGTTGACCGGAAACTACTGGTAGGAAAAGGTCAAGAATATCGAGGCGATGGCACGAGAGAAACTTTGGAAAGGATTGCGCGTGAGACGGGTGTGTTCGTTGTCACTGGACTCGTCGAACGATGTGGAGGTAAAGCATTGATGGCCCTGATCTTGACTGAGATACTCGCTGACACTTTTGCTTTTCTGATTGCAAGGATCTCTATATTGCGGTGTGGTATACGTGTGCCCCAGACTAGGATGTCTGGGCAAGCGCAGGAAGGTCATGCCTACCGGATCCGAGCGACTAGTGTGGGCGCAAGGCTCTCCTTCTACGCTTCGTGCGGTCACTACTACCATCAAAGGTGTCAAGCTCCGGACGGCCTCGGCAATTTGCTGGGAGAACATGATGCCTCTCCTAAGGTACAGCTTATATTCGCAGAACGTCAATCTGTGGTTGGCACCTACGGCTGATGCACGACCAACTTGGTGGCCACTCATGCAGACTGTAGGCAATGAAGGGCGATGCTTCGTGCTGAGTGCTATCTCCTGCGTCAAGAAGAAGAATCTGCCAGCTTGGACGCATGGCATCGATCAGAGCTCATCTGCAGTAACCGACGAGAAGAGCGGTCTAGCAAATGGAGCCGGATATTCTCCTACTGCCTCGCCACGAAGCCATAACAGAAGACGCTCGACGATTACTGTACAAGAGAACCACGAACTCGTACTTCCAAACATGGACGAGGACATCGCTGAGGAGCCTTCGACACCAGCAGCTAAGTCAATGCCTGCCATGTCTTCACCAGAAACCTCAGGTGAAGAATATGCCTGCAGAGGCGGATCTTGCATGGTGGGACCGTTTGGCAATACTCTGGTTGAGCCACTGTGGGAGGTTGAAGACGGTGGATTGTTGATCCATGAAGCAGACTTTGAGGACTGCGAGCGCGGCCGTCTGGATCTGGATGTTGCTGGCAGCTACTCGAGGAATGATGCCTTTCATTTGACGGTGGATGGACTGGACATTACGCCTCCACCGTAAACGTAAGCTTCAGCAGGAGCCATGTGGGTCCGCACTTCGGTCCACGATTGTTACAATAGTACCGCCAGAAAACCATCAGGCTTCTAATCAAGGTGAAAAGGCTGAGAACGTTCATTAATTTGGGTGAAAAATTGGGCTTCAAACAATTTACATTCGACAGATCTAAAACACGTACAGCATCATAAGTAAGCAAGCTATCCAACAAAATGATACCGCTGTATCAGCCAAAAACAAGATACAACCCGGTCCAATCCGACAAAACAAGGCCCAGCATCACTACGCTCCAGGCACAGCCTCGCCAGGGCGCCCGTTGTATCGACCGACTGAAGGCGCCAGGCAGGAAAACCCAGCAATAATGCCATACTCCATCAACAAGTGCTTGTACCAAGAGGCTTATCCTCCTCCACCAGCGGCACTGATCTTCGTACAACCACTCATCTTCACATCCTCTTGAACAACGCCTTCCGCCCTTTTCGCCGGCTCGTCCACTTCCATCGCATCCGGATCCGTCTTTTCGCGATCCTTCGTCTCCTTTTCTTCTGCTCGACGCATCGCACGGAATGCCCGAAGGTCCCCGATGTTCTTCACGACGGCAATTCTGTTGACCTGAAGAACCTTGTCTGCAAGGTCTTGATTCGCGACGCGACGGTTTTTGCAGCCATTGCACCTTTCGAATTTCGCCACGCCCATGCAGGATGCATGAAAGTACTTCTCACACTCGGTGCACTGCTGGAGTGCTTCGTCGACTTCGCCCTCACAGATGCAGTTTCTGTCTTCTTCGAAGTACGTCCCATCAGCGCGGATGCCACGGGAGCCACCTTCGCCAGCGTCTTCTTCCTCATCTTGATCGTCGTCGCCGAAGTCCTCGCGAGCCCGTGGGAGCAGCTGCTCGTTTTCGAATTCCTCAGCGACCGTCACACCATCCTCTTCCTCCATGATCTTCTTATGGTCGGTTTCCGGAATGCTGGACATGCCAACATGCTTCCTGCGAGTTGCAGACTGGCCGTAAGAGTGCGGCTTCTCGCCCTCGGCAGGTTCGAGCCGACGGTGATCCGGTAGATTGGACTCGAGATCGCCACCATACAGCTGCTTTCGAGCCAGCTTGTAGCGGAGAGCATCGCTTCCATCCGTCTTGAGGTTTTGGAGCTCGCGATGGAGACTTGACTCCTTGGCATTGTCGATTAGCTCGGCTGACAGCGCGTAGCCTCCATGACGAGTCGACCGAGTCCGCATCCGTCCTCCTGCTGAACTTGCTGCTAGAGCGGCGAGAGACGGATCACGTGCCAGATCTGCATTGAGCTCGCGAGTGGTCTTGTCCAGGTACTCCGCTGTTGTCGTAGAAGTCGCAAGGCCCGAAGGTCGACGTTGCGTCGCCATCCTCTGTCTCTTCGCCACACCGTCCTCGGGAATGAACAGGCTCTCCTCCTTTGGCGCACCGCGTTTCGTCGGCTGGCGCTTCGGTGGTGCCATGAATGGTGACGCCTCGCGCCGATGCTTGATGACGCACGAGTAGCAGGCGATGTCCTTTCCGAGCGCCTTGCTCTCCGCCTCTGGCAACAGCCTACACGTTGGGCCGCACGGTTGCGCTGTCTTTGTGACGCTAGCGTGTCCGCAGAAGAGCTTGTGCCTAAGAGGATCGTTTGGAAAAGCTTCCCAGCAGACTGTCTGCGGCTTCTCGAGGTCGCCGTTCGCGGTCTGGCTGTACTTGCGCGCGGCGGGCGGTGGAAGGATGTCCTTCGGCGAGGTGTGGATCTTGGCCTTCTCGCGACGCCCAGCAGGCGCTGGACGAATCGACAAGGTGAAAGTCGAGGGGAGCGCTGGTCTAGTCGGGTCGTAGGGTTCGACATCCGGGATTATGAAGGGGTCGTAGAGCTTTGGCTCGTACTCCTCATACTCCTCCTCTGCTTCGTAGGTTGGATCGGAGACGTGCTGAGGTCCACCCTGTGGCTGTTCGATTGACTGAACAACCGTCTGAAGAGATGCAAGGATGTCACCGAGGTGGGGAACAGGCTTTTGGCCGTTCATGGTTACGGGCTTTGGTCGTTGGAGATTCTACGTTGTTGTGGGTTTCAATGTCGAAAGAGGTCTGAATGTGCGGTTGGAATGTGCTCAAGACACTGGTCTTGCTGAGAAGTCTGATGCGGTGTTGAGGGATGTTACAGAAAGAATCAGCTGCTGGGTAATTGTTTTATGGAATCGACCGAGTGTCGTAAGTCAGGACTGGACCCGCCCAGGCAGCCATCGAGAACGTGAATCCGATTGTTCGGGACAAAGACCGCGCACAAACGGGGCGTGAAGGTACCGTCTGGTGAATGACCACAATGCGTTGTTTACATTGCGACGTCATGTGCCATGTGAGCTTTGGCCTAGCCGAATTCGGAAGGAGCGGGAGTTGGCCGGGACGAACACCGAAGCTCTGTCATGTGAAAATATACAGATTGCATCTTGCAGCTATATGAAAAAAAAATATTTGTTCACACTCCAACCTGCCATGGTCAGCCATTGTTCGCTCGGTCCATCGAGAATACTCACGTTATGAAACGTCGCCACCATCACGAACACCTCGACCTCCAGCAACCACCCTCGATGCAGTGGCAGCGTGCTGCCAGTGGTCGCAATGCGATGGACCTTCGACCACACTCGATGGCTTCCAAAGTCAGCTCTTTGTCGCATTGTGTTCTGGCCCTTGTGCGACCACCGGAAGACACTGTCTCAACGTAACAAAGCCGGAACAACCCAGGAGCCTGGTGGAGAGACAGTCTCGGGTGAGACAATGGCATGGTCTCGCCCTACCGTGCATATGTTTGGCACAGTGTGTAGAACATCGACTATATCGCAACCAGACGTACGTTGTACAGATTTCGTACTCCGCCCTCACAAACATTCAGCATTTGTCAACCAGCACAAACACGCAAAGAAGATGCAGGTCATCAGATCTCGTATCCCAGCACCACCCTCACGCTCTACACCACGTCTATCTAAATCAGACGGAACGACCACTGCCTCGCCATCTTCCAGCACACCGTCAATGCGGAAGGAACACACCATGGGCCAAGCGTCAGCGCACTTGGTCGGAGACTTGCCTCTGAGATCAGCCAATCCCCAGTCGCGCTCCCACGCTCCCAAAGTACAGAGCGCGTCAACTTACGCAACCACCTCACCATACATCTCAGCCCACCTCGGCGAGCCCTGCACATTCGGATCCCTCGATCATATCCTCGCCTGCGGCCACAAAGTCTTAACGCTACAGCCCGAGGCATGCGCCAGTAACTGCCATCAACCGCGATCGCCACTTGTCAACCCTAGGAGAGTCGATGAGCCCTTCAATTGCCTGGCTTGCATTACTGAGGACATCCGGACGAAACTGGAGAGGAAAGCTGACTCGTTCCGAGACGAGTTGGAAGTGGTGGCGAGGGAGACCGGCAAGCAGGATGAGATGGCGTGGATCAGGAAGAAGGTTGAGATTGTGGGTGTGGCGTGGAAGGATCAGGCGCTGGGGGAGATTTGTGCGAAGATCAAGGGTGGAAGGATGTGTCGGGCTTTCTACCTCGATCCGGAGTTTGAGCAGCTGGTGGAAACAGCCGTGCAGCGGAGGGTCGAAGCCAAGAAGATCGAAAGGCCTGTAATGGGACCTGACCGGCCCAAGGCGCAGGCTGTGGTACCACTGCAAGAAGATATATGCCACCTCCGACCACCGCGCACATCGTCGCCTTCATCTTCGAGCGGTTCACGTTCGAGCAGCAGGTCTGGCTCGAGACTGCCTGTGCGGAAGAGATGAGACTGTATCCTTAGCAATGACAGTCCGAGCCGCATCATCATGTAGTACTCACAATTAACCAATTTTTTTTATTGAAACCGAGCGTAAAGAAACTACATTTCCCATATTCCTCAGCTATCATCAGTATCAGGGACCGCAAGGTCTCCAAATATTCGTGCCTTATGAGCACTGTCAAATCCTCGTAACACTGGTACCCGCCCACCAGTGCTCTCAATGAACCGCCTAACCATCACCTCAACGAACCGCTCCTTCTCCTCCGCCGTGCTCGCTCGCCAGTAGCGCGTCTTTGCAAAAGTCACAACAAGACCTACATCACCCGCCCAGTCCCTATATCTGGCCTCCTGGTCATCTCGCGGAGGCAACGCCATTCCAGCGAAGGATTCGATAGACACCAGATCTTCTACTTTCCACGTCTTGCCAATGCTGAAGCTCTTGTTGGCGTTCTCCTGGCTGGTCACGGACGAGAGCGTGAGCAGGTTCTGGATGTTAGGAGGCTACGTTGTCGTACCCTCGCTGTGTGGGTCCTCCAAACGCCCGTTGAGAGATCGGCGATGATGACGAAGCGCTCACGCTGTGTGTCCTCCGGCCTGTCAGGGGGAGGTGAGGAGGAGAGGTCCTGTAGAGTACTCCTGCACGCGGATGTGGGTGATATATGTTTCTGTAGGTTGGCCGTCTTCAACTACTCTGGAGAAGCAAGATGCCACGATCCATCGTTTTTCGTCTTCGAAGCTTGCGGTGAGAGACATAGGCTTTCGATAGGTAATGGAGTGGCAATTATATCGCTCCGTTCGGATAAAGCATGAACGGAGAGTCCTGGGCACCACTTGGCGTTATGGCGGTGGATTGAACTCTGTGTCGAGCTGCCTGCGTTTAGGGATGTGAGAGAGCTGTGCCGCGGGGTACTTTTCGAGGTTGACCTGCTCTCTAGAAAGTCATGCTGTCGAATGAACGCGAGCTAGGAGGTGAACTGGTGGATGGAAGGGTGTAGTACCGCTTGCTACTAATCTATCCAACGGCTCGAACGCCTAGATGTACATGCCAACTATACATCTACATATCATCAGCAACAGTCTCAACTCATGCAAATGCACCATGCTCACCTCACCACCCCCAAACGCCCCGCAAAACCCCAAACCCAATCTACACAGCACTATACCCCCCTCTCGAGTCCCCCCCTCGTAACCTCTCAACCACACTGCTGCCCCAATCCTTCACAATATACGGAATATCCCTGATCGCATCTCCATGCGGAATCAAATCCCAACCCCTCGCCCCATACCGGTTGTAGTTCAACCACGACCCGAAGATAATATACGTCGCCACCAGCAGAAACAGCACAATAATAAACCACGTGAAGAAGCCCCAGCCAGCCTTCTTCTCGTCCTCAGGGTCCTTACTACCCCTCGCGTCCTCACACGCGTATTTCGTCTTCCACCGTAGTCGTAGAACCTCCGTGTCCTCTTCTTTCTTGTACGAGATGAACTTGAGATTCTTGCCCTCGTCCAAGTCCGGCAGCTCCGGCTCATCGCTATCCTCGTCGTCGTCTCTCCTGCCCATCCTACCAAAACCTTCCGTATCTATCGAGTTCTTCTCCTCCTCAAATCCCTCGTTCCCACTAACCTTCCTATCGCACAAAAGCTCAATAACAGCCTTCTGCGGCACCCCACTCCGCTCATTCGGATACTTCCCCCCATGCAACTCCACCCTCAACCCCTCCTTATCATCCTCATTCCCCGCATCGCCCTTCAGCCGCGTAACCTTCGGATCCATACCCCGTCCATGACTCGTCTTGAACTCTCCAGCAATCTCAATAACCTTCTTCACGAACCCTTTGGCCCAACCTTCGCCTTCGCGGTGGTAGTCCCATTCTTTCGCGCAGACTTGTGTGCCGGAGGCGCATTGCTCGTCTTTGTTGAGCTTCGGGTCTTTGGGAAGACCGGTGCAGATGTCGATGGTGAAGGTGGTGTTCTCGATGCTTGGTCGCTCCCAGCGGACTCGGTGGACGGTTTTGGGGCCGGAGAGCTTGGAGAGGTCCCAGGATGCGCCGGAGTCGCGGATGTGGTTGCAGTCGAGCGTTACGGCGGTGATGAGGGTGGGGAGGAGGAGGAGGGCGGTATGTCGTAATGATGGCATGGTGGGTGCCTGATGTGTGTGATGCGAATTGTGTAGTGAGGAGATTGGTGCGGCTGATGCGCTGGATGGTTGGAATATAGTGCGCTGGTATGGGGTCAAGGAGCGACGAGAAAGTAATGAAGACGATGGTGTCTGAAAGGTCGAGTAAATATGTTAGTAATCTGGTCCTGCCTGCGGAAGTGAGCTTGAAAGAAGCTCGTCACACCAATCAGGCTTCCAGATTTCTCCTGATACCGCCAAGAGTACGAGTAATATACAGATCAATGAGGCGGCATTATACCAGGACGATATACATCGTGTGACACTTGAACAGGAGATTACGAGGACAAAGATGATGGCCGAACTTCTGGATACTTTTGGTACGCTATCGACACCGGAAGCGCCGCTGCTATGCCTCCGCAAATCCTCCGCTCATATGCCTCCCGTCTCGCAGTCGCTTTCCGCGCCTCTAGTAAAAGAAGCCGATGATCTTGCCAGCGACGTGCTTCCTCCTCGCCTCCTCGTGGTCCATGATGCCGGCGGAAGTGGTGAGGACGATGTAGCCGAACTGACGCGATGGCAGAAGGTTGACGACCCACTTCTCCATGTCGCGGAGCTGGACGTTGAAGCGCGGGCTGATGACACCGGTCTTGTTGATGCTGGACGATATGTTAGCAGCTGCCGGGTGTCTGAGAGCTGGAAGACTTCGAACTCACCGGCCGTTGAGCTGGATAACAATCTTGCCGTTGCGGTGATCATCAACCTCCTCGAACTCGCCGATGTAGCCTGTGGAGACAAAAACGTCAGTGAAATGTCGCGAGAGATTTAAACATGCACTCTTCAGCAAAGTTATCAAAGGACGTGTAAGATCCTCGCAATCTCAATCTCCCGACTACTTAAAGGGCTTGTGGTCGTGGCGATGATCGAGACCATTGCCTAGTTATCAAGCCGGTGTTCTCGTCTTCTCACACGTCTTCTGACAAGTCTGCTGAAGAGCGCGGAAATAGTGTGTGTTCTTACCGTGCTTCTGCATCACCTGCAGGAACTTGACGATGACTTTTGAGCTCGGGCGGATCAGAACCTGGCGCTTGCCGGTCTTCTCGGCGTTGTAGATGCTGTTGAGCGCATCGTTGAGGACGGATGTCTTGACCATGGTTGTGGTATTGTGAGATTCTCAAGGCGCTGGGCGGCGTGAGGTATCTGTGCTGTCATATTAGCCTCCAAGAGCCATCACGAGCGGAGAGTGCCCTTCGGTGCCGTAGCATCGGGGGTTCTTCAACTCGGTCGTCGCAAGCACAGCAGTATCCACGCCATTGCTGGTGATGGAGTGCTGTGCCATGGCTACCTGAAGGGCATCTCTTTCTGTCGGCGACGTACCTCGATTGAGCGGCGAGTTTGTCGTTGGTGGTCGTGGTGGAAAACTCTTGTTCGATGTTCTTGAAGGCACTGTGGGCAATTTTGAAAGTCTCGCTTAGCGTGCCAAGCACTGACCTTTCACTGTCACAAGCTGCATTGGACCCACGTCCGCTTGCCCCCACCAACCTTTCTTGTCCTTCTCCAAATTTTCCGCGACTCTTCACACAACCCTCCACGTATATACACCTTCGACAAGCTCTATACCCACATACAAGTCCTCACGATGATTATCTACAAGGTACGTCAGATCCTCAGCAGATTCGTGCCCGCACTCTTCACCCCTCCCACTAACACCCCCCACCAGGACATCATCACCGGCGACGAGCTCATCTCTGACTCCTACAACGTCAAAGAAATCGACGGCGCCGTCTACGAGGCCGACTGCAAGAAAATCGCCGTCGGCGGCGACAACATCGACATCGGCGCCAACCCCTCTGCCGAAGAAGGCGGCGGCGACGACGTCGAGGACCAGAAGCAGCAGGTCATCGATGTCGTCTACTCGTTCCGGCTGCAGGAGACCAACTTCGACAAGAAGAGCTATCTCACGCATCTGAAGGGGTACATGAAGTCAGTCAAAGAGAAGATGAAGGCGAATGGGGCGGACGACGATGCGGTGAAGGAGTTTGAGAGCAAGGCGCAGGGGTATGCGAAGAAGATTGTGGGGAATTTCAAGGACTATGAGTTTTTTATTGGGGAGAGCATGGATCCGGATGGGATGTGAGTGCTATACTACCCTTTTGAGCTTTGGAATGCGTGCGCTAACGGGATTGCTAGGGTTGTGCTGCTCAACTACCGCGAGGATGGTGTCACGCCGTTCGTTACGATCTGGAAGCACGGTGTGAAGGAGGAGAAGGTTTAGAAGACTCGAGAGCGTGAGATTCGGCATGATACATGGCGCGATCGTGAAAAGCTGTCCCAGCGCTTGACGACCTGGTCGGTACTGCATGGGCTTGTGTGTTCTTCCGGCAGCTGCATGATTTTTGATATACGAGTTACGAGGCGGAGATTTCTGGCTTATGGTCTCATTACCGTGCACCTTTCGTTCTCTTGCTTGGTGTCCCACTCCAGTAATCGACGACGTGGCCGATGTTACAGGGACCGGACCTGGGGGCTGCAGGTTTGGTAGATGGTCTCTTCACCGCGCGCCTTTCATCTGCTCGCATGATAGACACGTTCTTCCCATCCTTTTTGCCATTGGGATGTCTCTGAGAGCATGAGCGGACTTCACACGCATACACCAAGATTGCATTCGTGCTCTCAGCGACAAGACGAAAAGCCACTATACGCGAGCCTGACACCAACACGTGCCAAAATCCAAGGCAGCCTTGCGCCGGATCGCTCAGCGGCCCATGCCGGCCGCTGCCCCGCTCGAGTAGCGCCAACTTTGTTCTTCTGATAACCTCAGGCTAACACTGATTTCTTGTCGTCCCACAACACCTCACTCTTTGCTTGCCATTGGCTTTTGTGTGAGGGTGTTCTGGAGTTGTCTTTACATTCTAGATCGTTTGGTTTCACAACTCCAAGACAATGGCTCCGCTCGGTGGTCTGAAGCGTCCAGTGACATGGGAGCCGGGACAGCCTCGGGGGCCAGTTTATCTGAACAATGCCAGTGATCATGCTGCAACAACACCTCGTCAATGGTGGGCCGATCACAATGGCAATGTTCAGGAGTTCATGGAGAAGCTGGAGAGCGACCTTGGTGTGACGCTTCCAATCCACAAGGCCGAGTCTCCGAGCAAGCGAAGGAAATCACCACTCCATGACGCTGTCAACCATATACGATTTCTCTACTACCACCAAATGGACGGCCTCTCAGAAGCTCTGGACCACTTCCATGTCAAGTCGCCGGCCAACTTGGAGCAGCACGACCGGAAGGTCAATCGTTTACTCGAGACGCTCGGCGAAGCTGTGAAGGCGGCGAGGCATTCAGGCGCGCCTTATGACACGCCTCGATCTTTGAGCCGACATGCAAACCAGCCGAGGGAACAGAGTCATACGATCCCCGAGCCGCAGTCGCCGAGTCTGGCAGTCAAGCATGCGCCTCCGGTCGAAGTGGGCATTGTCGTGTACCCAAAGCTGCCCTCTATCTCGAGTGATCGGGCGGAGCCACGACAGCACAGCACTACGCTACCTAACGGCGATGTCAGCAAGTCGTTCGGAGAAGTTTCAGCTGTTAGGTCCTCCAAGTCGTTGTTTGACACGACCCGTGCTCCGTCCGCTCGTGCTGTCGCCGCGCCCCCCAACAACAAGTCTACGACCTTGAACAACATGTCTCCCACTGCATCGACCGTCACCGCGTTCAAGACCTTGGGTCCAATGCCATCGTCCACTAACATTAGCAAACCTGCTGGCAGTGTGCCAAAATCCACAAGCGCAGTCACGATCAAGGCGGCCCCTAACGCATCGGCTAGTGCTCCCAATGTGTCCACTAAAAGAGCCACATCTTCACGATCAGATCCTCCTCGCGCCACACCCGTGGATACTGCGCACAAGCCTGTGGCAAGCACGACAGTGAACACTTCATTCACAACTACGGGCATCACATCGGCCAACACTTCTTTCACGACTGTAGGCACCACATCCGCCAACACGTCTTTCTGGTCTGACCCTACCGGATCGCAACCCATAGGTTCGCAAGAACCCGCGTCACCCGCAAGCACTATCAACATGGACGGCGCCAACGACCTAAACTGCACCCAGCAGACTGACTATGGTGGCTGGCCATCGTCCCAACCCAGCTCTCAATGCGTGGGCGCGAAGGCACCGGAAAGGATATCGGGTATCAGTCTCTACTCTGGGCCGTTGTCATCGATAAGCGTAGAGCAGCTTGAGGATCTGGTCTTGAAGCCACATATGCAAGGACACGCTCATTCGCGCGTTGCCACAAAGGCGTCAGAGAGAATATCAGATGCCAGCCATTATACCGGACCACTGTCGTCTGTCGACGAGCAGCAGCTCGAGGAGCTGAGTTCTAATGTGGGTAGACGGACACATGCACCATCACGTACTCACGCGAAGGCACCGGAGCGAATATCAGATGCCAGTCATTATACTGGACCTTTGTCGTCTACCAATGTAGAGGAAGTCGAGGAATTGGCCTCGAAATCGGGTAGGCAAGCACACGTACCTCCTCGTACCCAGTCGAAGGCGTATGAGAGAATCTCGGACGTCAGTGAGTACTCGGGACCATTGTCAGCAATCAACGAGGATCAGATCCAGAATTTTAAACACAATCCTGGTATGCAAGTACAGACTCCTCCGCTGTCGAGCCTTACCGTCAAAACTGCAGCCAAGAAGGAAACCCGAGACTCCTTTTGCTCACAAACATCGACCCAGCTTGGAGACGCGTCTATCTGGAGGGCTCAGAAGATTATATCCGATGGACTGATACCTGTCAAGCTCCCAAGGTCTTTGGAAAGTCTACCATGGCCATTGCCGTGGGAAGCTTCTCGTGTACTACAGACCAAGCAGCTCTCGGCCAAAGATCTTGTTAACGCATGGGAAGAGCCGCGCACGTTGGAGTCACTACAGACTCTTGTACAGCTTATGGAGCTGAAGATGAAGATAGACGTCGATGCCGACTTCTCCCAGTACTCATTCCCAGCACAACTGGAGCAGAACACCGCCAAGAGCAAGGATGCGCCGCTCCTAAGCTTAGTCTTGCTACCTCCAATCAAGCAAGCGCGAAACGAGTTCGAACGTGCATATGGAGGTGGTCGTGTATTTACACTTGACTACGTTCCGCCAGGTGACCTGCCCATCGGGCTTGGCATTGACGATGTTCGTGCTGCTGTGCACAATATGATTTGTCAAGATCACAGACTATTTGGACGTACTTGGGTCCAGTTCTTCACGCGCGAAAAGAAGGCAAAGGCCAAAGTCAAGCCTGGAACGATCGAGTTTTACTTCTTCGCCACCAGTGGCCATGACATTGGCATGGTCACCATAACCACATTTCTCGACCGGCTCATGCCGTTTCGCGAGAATGCGGATCAGCTCAGCGGCAAGTTTTACTCGAGGCTGGAGATGCTGGCGTCGAGAACTTGGGAAGGACCAAAGTTCCACCTGGATCAGATCGAAGTGGTTGACGACTCGACAGCTACCGATGAGGATGACGCCAAGAGCTTCCGCGACCCATCACTCACGTTTTGTGATGATTTCGACCCCAAACACGTCATGAGTGATGGCTGCGGTCTCATATCTGCACATGCTATGAGATGGATATGCAGAAAAGTCGGGTGGACTGGCCCGTTGCCATCAGCTGTCCGAGCACGATTCTTCGGTAGTAAAGGTGTCTGGGTGCTGCGACAGGATGTGAACCTCTCCCATATCGATGCATCAGCACCAAAGAAGCTCATCACCATCACCCGGAGCCAGCAGAAGATTCTCCAGCATTCAGGCCAGAAGGAGTTCCAATTCCTTGTGGTTGGCTTCGCACTTCCGCCAAAGCCTTCTGTCTTGCACCCTGGCTTCTTGCCAATTATGCACGACCGGCACGTATCTGCGGAAACGATATGCAACGCCGCATCCTTCCCGTTGAGCAACCTCTTGGACACATTCAAAGAGGCATCCAAAAATCCTGATGACCTTCGCAGGTGGATGCACGAACAAAACGATGTCAGAAAGACAGTCGATCGACATCTTGGTATCTCAACTGTCGGCGGCTTCTCGACCTTCGCAGGCGAGAGGATCATCAGGATGTTAGAGTCTGGGTTCGAGCCAAGCAAGAACCGGTTCCTGGCTCAAGAACTTCAAGAGATGATGGAGAAGACGTTGCAGATGAAGGCGAAGAGGTACAAGATTCCATGCCTGAACTCTACGACGCTGATGGGCGTGCTGGACTGGACTGGCACACTCAAGCCGGGCGAAGTCCACATCAGGCTGTCGAAGTCTTTCGAAGATGCGGAATTCAGCCACTTTGACCTTGGCCGGACTATCACGGAATGTATCATTGGACGGAACCCTGCCAGACGGCCATCTGATCTTCAGAAGCTGCGGATCGTGCAGAAGTCGGAACTCAACCATCTGGTCGATGTCGTTGTCTTCTCTACGCGAGGCCGACAAGCGGAGGCGAGTAAGATGCAGGGTGGCGACTATGATGGAGATACCTTTTGGGTTTGCTGGGAGCGCGAAATTGTGAAGAACTTCAAGAACGCACCTGCACCACGCAAGGCCGTTCGTGGCGATCCTGAGAACTACTGCCTCGAGAAGGATAGTACGAGGGTCGGTGACATCGTGAAGATATCAAGCGACAGGAACAAGCTACCGAACGAAGCAGAAGTGCGGGAATGGCTGAGCATCAACTCGAAAAAGCGGACGCGGCCAAATTTACTCGGGATGGCCACCAAATTCTGGGAGAGACTTGTGTATCACCACGGCAAGCTCACTTCGAAGTGCATCGACGCACTGAACGATCTATGCGACTATCTCATAGACGCACAGAAGCAGTGTCTAAAGTTCACAAAAGTACGGTGGTGGCAGTTTCTGAAGAAATGGGAGCTAGGTGAACTCCCAGATCCGGCGTACTTCACGTACACCCAAGTCCACGACGAGGATGAACAATTCAAAGGCAAGGAGAAGTGCAAGCCGAAAGACAGCAGCATACTCGACCGAGTCTACTGCGTATGGCTTCGGAACGAGGCGCAGGCGGCACTTCAGGTCGCGAAAGCAATGTTTCCTGACGTCTCTCTCCGCGATCACGATCTCGATCACATCTTCAATGACCGAAGGGACAGGGCCGCCGAAGGTTCTGCTGTGCGCATGGAGCTGGACAGCCTCTTCGACCGGATCGTCGAGGTCCAAAAGCGGTGGCACGCCGACATCAAGCCAGCGAACAAGGAGACGATCCACCAAGCTATGATTTCGGTGCGAGAGTTCTACGAGTCCATCCGGCCGCTCAACACCAAGAACGAAACTATTCAGGAGTGGATGGTGGGTTTTGGGAATGATAGGGTCACGCAGTGGGACTTCTTAAAGGCGTCGGCGTTTGCTTTGCGATGCAACCATCACGGTCGCGAGGGCACGACCAAGATGCAGTTCGCTGTGGCTGGACATGAGTTGTGTCTGCTTAAGGCGCAGGCGACGGGGTTGGCGCAGACGTTGACGGCTAGTGCGTACTTTTCGATGAAGCCGATGAAGCGGAAGGCGTTTGCTGTGCTCAGGGCGAAAGATGGGGATGTTGAGGTTCAGAAAGATGAGGAGTTTGATGAGGAGGCGGAGCTGGATGATGAGTACGACGACGATGATTTTGGCGATATCACCGACGTCTCCTTCATGAAAGCGGCGGAAGCGTTCGATAATGCCGATATGGTCCACGTTGTCAAAGAGACGCCGACCGATGTTCAAGGCCGGACTAGTCAGTACTGGAGAATGGCTCCCGGTGGCGGCTTGGAGAGGATCGAGTGATGCAAGCAATGGCAGTCGGCTTGCGCTCTATGAAAGTGCACGGAGGCGCGGACCGCAAGGTGCATCGTCGACCGATCCTGATATCTTCGGATGGATCTGAGTAAGACCATGGCTGATCAGACGATGAGTGTTGTTGCGACGACGAGACGGGGACAGATTTTCTTATTATACAACATCCTCGGGACCGGGGACTGTGGGAGCGGCGATAGAGATACCCTGTATATTTAGCTGCATATATTCGGATTTCATGCAGCGGCTGCAAGCTGCAGTGTAGAAGCAATCAAACAAAGAACTGCAAACGACCTCACTTTCATGAACCTTTCTCCTCACGTCGTTCGTCTGATTTCTCATCCTTAATCCTTTCTTCCACCACCATCGTCGGCCGTCCACCTGACAACCTTCACTTTCACACTCTTGCCTCGGCTGTTGCCCAAAGCAGTGATTTTCCACTTCGAGAAGGTCCAATACATCTTTCTCTACGAACACACAAAACAGGAGAGCAAGAGTGAACGACCATCAAGATGTTGGAGACCATCTACATCGTGAGGCATGGGGTGAGTTCAAGCATTTCCATATATCTCCTTGTCAATTGAAGCAACAAGAAGAGGACGATGTCCCGACTTGCCGACTTCATCTCGTTCCCTACTAGCAAGCAAAAGTCCTAAGGCAACTTCAGGCATAATGCAGAGTGGCAAAAAGATCGAGATGAGGTGTCACCAAGCGCCATCATCACCATCCCACCTCACCTCTCAACTTCCCGCCACTCCCTCCCTCATCTCACCACTAATCCCAGGTCCCAGTACCGCTCCAACTGGACCGTCGACCCCAAAACAGGCACCTACGCTACCGCGGTCCCCACCCCAACCGGCATCCCCTCCGACCCAGCTCTCGCCTCCTACGGCGTCGCCCAAAGCGAACAACTCGCCACTCACCTCCTCTCCCTGGACCCAGCACCGGAAATCCTCGTCTCCTCGCCTTACTACCGCTGTTTGCAGACTCTGGCGCCGTACGTCACTCATCTTGCCACACCATCGGATCCCAAGGACCCGGCCTCTGCGAGCCCCGTCTCCGTCACCGTAGAGCCGGGTATAGGCGAGTTCTATGGCCGCGCACGGTTCACGCACCCCGGTCCTGCTTCCCTAGAGGTGCTGTCAACGCACTTCGACCACCTACGCGCGGAGGGTGAGCCAATTATTGTGCCCGCACCGTATGGCGAGAGCATACCCATGCTGCACGACCGCGTCGCCTACTGCCTTACCCGACTCATCGCTCGCGCGGACGCGGACCCCAACGGACCAAAGGCGATCCTGCTCTGCACGCACGCGGCAGCCATCATCGCGATGGGCCGGGTGCTGACGGGGCGGATGCCGGAGGAGGTGGGGGAGGAGGATTTCGGGTGTTTTACTTGTGGGCTTAGTACGTTCAAGCGGCGAGGGACGGTGAGGCCGGCTGGTGGAGTGGAGGCGAGCGCGGCTACGGCGAGCGACGGGCTGGTGGCGAAGTGGGATCCAGCGCAGCCAGACGAGGTGCCTGATGTAGGGTGGCGAGGCGGGAAGGGGGTGCGTGGTGGGTGGGAGTGTGTTGGGGACAGTGATTGTTCGTTTCTGGATGGTGGGGAGGAGCGTGGGTGGTGAGTTCTCCCTTTTTCTACATCTTACCCTTCCCCCCTTGCAACTACCACTTCCCGGAGGACGATGATGTTCTTGATCTGGCCTGCCTTGTACACTAACCCCTTCCACCCTCCTTGGCCTCTTGTTCTCTGGCCTGTTGCTTTCTGGTCCTCTTGCAGACTTGCACTGGGTTTGAGCACACTTACGATCCCCCCTCCATCTACAGGCACTTCCACATGGAGGCCGAACGCATCGTGCACGAGCAGGCCAAAGCAGACGCCGAAGCTGCGGCCATTCCGCTTCCCGAGACGCCACCTACGGACACGAAGGCTCCAGCCACAGCAGCGGACCACGACGGGAGCTCACCAGCAAAGCCAAAGCGATAGCGAAATGGATCGTTTAAGCAGGAATGAGATTGACGGGATGAGAAGATTTGCTTACGACTTTGCTTTCACGACACAGGCGGTTCTCCGGCGACGAAAGCTTCCTTGACGACCCGAATGCGTTTAATGATGTGGTGAACGACAAGCGCGGGAATGGGGCACGATTATGACGTTAATAATGGGCGACGAAGGATGGTGATGATTGATGGATTTGCATAGATTTCTCGGATGGGATAGAGCAGCTATAGACTTGCTATCACTGGCAGAGCCTCGAGACACCGTCGATGATGCTTCTCATAACGGCTTCCACAAGTTTTCATCCATGCCGTAACGCCGCACTCGTCTTGATGCTTTCATCCTCCGCCTGCCGCAATGCTGAACGTGACACCTTCTAACCCTGGGTGATGGCCTTGCGCACACGCTGAGCACGCTGCCTGGAGTTGAGATGCTTGCCGGCCTCGCGGTTGGCGACCTCTGGGGACTTCTGCACGACCTCCTCGCCCTCGGTCAGGATGAGCTCGATGTGGCATGGGTTGGACCTGCGTGATTCTGATCAGTCCCACAATTCCACGGCAGACTTGCATTGACGTGAGCTCACATGTAGGGATTGATACGACCATGAGCACGGTACGTGCGTCTCCTCTGCTTGGGCGCCTGGTTGACCTGGATGTGCTTGACAATCAAGTTGCTGGTATCGAGGCCCTTGGTGTCGGCGTTGGACTCGGCATTCTTGAGCAGCGAGGACAGGAACTCGGCGGACTTGACGGGCCAGCGGGCGCGGGAGACGCCGAATTGTTTGCCTGTATTCATAACACCCGGTCAGCATTTCCCTTCCTTCTGGTATATGTTATATGTGTGTGCATTCTCGCCCTCCAGCAATACGGTCTTTCCGCTTCTTGTGATCTATGGACGTACCTTGAGAAGCACGGCCAGTGCCGCCAGCATACCGCCTCATGGGGACGGCTTCCTTGTGGTTGAGGACATTGTCGAGGTAGGCGAGGGCGCGGGTGAGCTTCCAGCCGTTGATGGCCTGCGCCGTCTCGCGGGTGTTCTTGAAGGAGACGCGGAGGTAGGAGCCGCGAGAGCGCGCCGATTTGGCGGGCTCGAGGTGTGTCGCTGCGTATCGGACCTGTGAAGGTGTTGTTAGTGGTGAGATAGGTGGTGGGTGCCGTGTGCGCTTCGATAGCGGCGCTGAGGAGTGGATTGGTGCGTATATCGTGTATGCGTCGGCAGAATTGGATTGTACGTACCATCTTGACGGTTGTCGTGAGTTGTCCAGATGCTCGTCGCTGTCGTAAATTCCGCTGATGAAGTTGACGTTCGATATCGTAGTGGGCTTGGCGCTCGGCAAAACTTTCGTCATGGTCCGAGCTCTGCCAGTTTTTTCTCGAACCTGAAGCTCGGAATTGTGCTTGCGATTCTACATTCAAATCACCACAACACCATAATTCCTACGACATGTCTTTCCCACCAAGAGGACGTGGCGGCGGCGACAGGGGTCGGGGCGGGTTCAGAGGCAGCAGCAGAGGCGGCGACAGAGGTGGCTTCGGTGGTGACAGAGGACGAGGTGGTTCGCGAGGTGCGCACGTGAGTCAGCAACAAGAGACGGCGGGCAGCTAACGGTATACAGGCGGCTTCGGCGACAGAGGTGGACGTGGAGCATCAAGAGGTGGCAGAGGCGCACCGCGCGGCCGTGGCGGCGATCGAGGTCGAGGTGGAGCGCGAGGTGGCCGAGGCGGTGGGCCAGGCGCGAAGGGCGGCATGAAGGTCATCATCGTGCGTGCCATACTACACCCACCGGTACACGTACATTCTGTCTAACAGCTCCCTCCAGGAACCACATCGTCACCCCGGTGTCTTTGTAGCCCGCGGCAAAGAAGATCTCCTCGTCACCAAGAACCTCACCCCCGGCGAAGCAGTCTACGGCGAGAAGCGCATCTCCATCGATACTCCCTCCACCAGCACCGAAGCGAACGGCGATGTGGCTCCCTCCACCAAAACCGAATACCGTGTCTGGAACCCTTTTCGCTCCAAGCTGGCCGCAGGTATCTTGGGTGGTCTGGAAGACATCCACATGAAGCCCGGCTGCAAAGTGCTCTACCTCGGCGCCGCATCCGGTACCTCTGTCTCTCACGTCGCAGACATCGTCGGACCCACAGGCACAGTCTTCGCAGTCGAATTCTCCCACCGCTCTGGACGTGATTTGATCAACATGGCTACGCACCGCACGAACGTCATCCCGATCATCGAAGATGCCAGACATCCGCTCAAGTACCGCATGCTCGTCAGCATGGTCGACTGCATCTTTGCCGATGTCGCGCAGCCGGATCAAGCACGTATTGTCGGCCTCAACGCACATCAGTTCTTAAAGGTTGGAGGCGGCGTGGTGGTCAGTATCAAGGCCAACTGCATCGACTCGACCGCGGCGCCAGAGGCCGTGTTCGCGCGCGAGGTGGTGAAGCTCAGGGAGGAGAGGATCAAGCCGAGGGAGCAGCTGACGCTGGAGCCGTTCGAGAGGGACCACGCTATGGTGGTGGGTGTGTACCAGAGGAGCACTGCGACTTCGTGAGAATATCTTGCCCGGTGATCATGTATCGATACGCCTCGCGGGGACAAATGGCATGACAGGCGCGAAGGAGTTAAGGGCGCTTGGTGCGTAACGAGTACGTAGGTCTGGGTTCTTCACACATGTGCGCTCATTGCTGTCGATTAGGTTCACGGTCTGAGTATTTCATTCCATTACGTATCTTTCTTCTTTCACACCAGAGTAAGTTGGTGTGCTCAATTTCCGATCACCACCCTTCACAAACACTCACCTTTTCAGGCTAACCTCGGGTTCATTTGACATCTTGATTTCACATTAGCCTCACACTTCTCAAGCACACTTGGTCATTCTTGGACCTTGAAGTCTAACAACTACGGGCGTGGCCCAATCGACATATCTACCCGGCGATGAGTGCGCCGACACAGAGACCAGCTCGAAACAGGACGTTCATCCACAGCTATGCAGAAGACGAATCCTCCGACGAGTCGATAGTGGTTGCTCGTACGTCCATCTATGGTATCAGAAGCCTTGTCATTGAGCTAATGCAGCCAGAAGGATCGAAGCGTACTGCGCTCGTGAGAGCATCAGTGGAGCCGGTGCCGGTCGCTCAATCCGCGACGATGTTGCAAACCACCGTCGCTCCGCCTCTGCCTCCCTAAAGAGAGCAAGGCCGCGGAAACGGTTTTCATTCGACACCTGCTCGGACGATTCAGACGATTCAGAAGTCCCTCCTCCCAAAAGAGCAAGGCCGCGGAAACGGTTCTCGTTCGACAGCTGCTCAGACGATTCAGACGACTCAGAAGTCCCTCCACCCATCAATAAATGTAAGCCTGCACTCCGTGTCTCTGGAACTTACATATTTTCGTCCCAGAGCTGACACGGCTAGTGAAAGAAGAGCCCCCACAGCCGGAGAGCGCTCCCCAGGACCCGCAAACTTCAGAGGCAAAAAAGCCACTTGAGCCAACCATCCCGAGCACCGAAACGGCTGAACAAAGCGCGAACGACAACACAGCACCGCACGATGTCGATTACGCTCTAAGTCTCGTCTCACGCACCGTCGCTGAGAAGATCCGCGCGAGCGAGGCCAAGAACGCTGAGCTTCAGGCACAAATTGCTCGACTGGAGGAGGAGAACGACAGCTTGATTTGTCAGCGCAGGTACTCGAACGGAATCAGGGACTCTATTAGGAGCGCGATCGACGACGGAAGGACCGAGCTGCCGAAGCGTGACAAGGTGGTGTCGGCGGCCAAGAAGCTCACGGACCTGGGTAACAGGGTGACCTGGAAGCGGCGCGAGGAGGCTATGGATGTGCTCAAGGAGGCGGTCGATGAGCATAGCGGGACGGTAGACGGGGCTTGAAGCGGCCAGAACTCTCAATTGCAAGGAAGGAGGCGCCTCCGCCACTATCCTGTGGCGTGCGTTGCCCACAGCAGGCCGAGTAGTCGAGATGAAGTGAGGTTTGAGGTGAGGTTCCGACATCAATCCCGGATTGGTACACAAAGCCCGATTGGTCGAGCTCATCATCCGATCTTACGCCTTTCATCGCTTTCTTGCTCTGCAACCTCTCCCGTACAATCGCTAGATACCACAATACAGCCTCGACCTGCACTGCACAGGTCTCGACACCACCATGGGACTACAGCACATGGTCGATAACGATGCGGACGACTCGGAGCACGAGCCACATCCTGCTAAGAAGGGTAAGCCTCCACCTGCGGTGCTTGAGTGGAGAAATCTTTGTATTAAGCTGACAGTGGCAGTGAAACGCGAGTCTATCACACCTGCCCGGAAGGCCCCATTCTTCCCCGAACTTAGATTGCCCAGTTCATTCGGCACCTCGACTGAACGCCGTCTGCTGGGAGACTATGAGGTGCCGAAAGATGCGAGGCCGATCGCTTCACCCAACAATACCTCCGCCCACCGCTTGAAGTCGTTCAATACTCTATCACGACCTCCAGTCAAGGCCACACCCGCTCGCCCTAGACCCTGCGACCGGACCACTCGACCAGCCGAGGACAAGATCTCCAAGCTCCAAGCCCAAGTATCTCGGCTGCACAAAGAAGATCGGGAGCTGAAGTTGCAAGTGGCGAATGCCAATGGGCTGAATGGAGAATATCGCAAGCTCAAGACGCAAGTGGCGGAGTTGAAGGAGGAGTTGTATGTGCAAAAGGCTCACGCACGGATCTACAAGGCGAAGTTGAAGAAGCGTGAGAACGTGATGCAGGCGGCTCAGGAACTGGTGGATCTGAGTCCCAGAGTGGGCTGGAGGAGGCGCGAGGAGGCTACGGATGAGTTGAGGGAGGTGATTGATGAGTACTACGAGAGCGATGATGATGAGTGATGTGGTCGGAAGCTTGCAATGGTATGTGGTTGGGCCAGAGATACTGAGGCTTGAGCTGGGGTAGCTTGACGTCTAAAATGCTTGTATGGGCTCAATGAAAGTAAGTTCTTGTCATCGTCTTGCATGCAGAACCACGGTTGACAGCCACATTTGTTAGCAGCTTAACTCGGTAGAGTGAAGATGGAGTGAGGTTCTGTGATTTTCCTCAGATCTTTCCGGCAGGGCACCGATTGGACGAGCTCAATCCTGCTTCCGGAGTCTTCTTTTGCTTTCTTACCGCTGCTAGCTCCTCGACATCGAAGTCAACATCGCCCCAAATTTGACCGCGTTGACACACGTCTCCAGGCACGATGGGGTGGCAGGGCATGGCCAACGATGACGGAGACGACTCTGAGCATGAGCCGGAAGGTGTCAAGCAAGAGGTCCTCAAGAAGGAGAAGAAGTCTTCATCACACGCCAGAATCATTCGAATCGCCGAAAAGAAGCTGACACGACCAGTAAACATCGAGCCCATTGAGACTACCGGAACGTCGGCAAAGCGCTTCACCGCCGCGATATGGGAAACGGATCCGACGCCTTTAAGGGGCGTTTGGTTGGAACTCGCAGGGTGTCGAAGCGTCGCAGGGTGTCGAAGCGTCGCAGGGTGTCGAAGCGTCGCAGGAGAGTCGTCCTCAACACCTCTGGGCACCACAAGCTAGCAAAGGCCACTACAAGCAAGGTAAGCGTCAATGCTGCGTTAGATGTTGCGTGGCACTGCGTAGTTGACGATTTTCAGGCGCGTGCGCGCAAGGAGGCGATCGAGAATTTCACATCACATTTGTCCACGAAGAGCCTTAACTTGGAGTTGGAAAAAAAGCTGGTGGTACTTGAAGAGCGACTGCAGCGGACTGGCTTAGAGCTGATCAAGAGTCGCAAGGTGTTGGAGGCGGCGAAGAAGCTGCAAGACATGCGAGCAGGCCAGGAGAAGTACGCAAAGGCTGAAAGCGAGCTGTTTGCTACGCTCGATGCATAGTTCGGCTGTTACGATGGAGCCCAACGTGGCTGGCGCCTTCTGCGATCCTACTGCGAGGGCAGAGATCTTGGTGCTTGCCACTGGCTTATCGAAGATAGGATGATCGACAGATGACAAGATCGATCCGCTTCAGCTTGCCAGCCAAAACAATCTCCCACTTACTTATGTTTGCCTGCTCTCTTATATAAAAAGCCAACAGGCCATTGCATTTTGGGTCTGGATGTACCACACAACTGGAGAACACCGTAGGAGTACAGTACCTAGGTTCAGGAAATGGACGAATCCAAGCACGAGCCGGAAAGTGTCAAGACAGAGGGTGTTGAGAGCGATGATGTTAAGAGGGAAGGTGAGTTGCTTGTCGCAGTCTTGAGCACTGAGGACGTCTCTGGCAGCAGGCTGACGCAGGCAGTCAAACGAGGGGACGTCGAGCCCAGCGGAACAATGGCGGAGCGCTTAGCAGCAGTACCGGAGCTGGAAGACAGAACGCTCACCAGCCAACGCCGTCCTAACGAAGCATCGACACCTAGCCAGGAGCCCAGGCCGGCCACTGCAACAGGTGTGCAACCAATGGGAGCAGACAATGCCACCGCCTCTCCTACTTTCGAAGAGCTGGAGACGGTGCTGCCTAACGAAACCCTACCAGTCCACACGTACAGTAACAACGTCGCCGAGCTACACGAAAAACTTGCGAGCTTCGAGGTTGAGAACCGTGACCTGAAGTTCCGGCTTATGGTAATGGGGTACAAGGTCGATGAGCAAAGCACGAAATCTTGCTTCAGGATGAAGAACAGGAGGAAGGTGTTGAAAGCGGCAAAGAAGTTTGCGGACCGCAAGAGGGATGGGCTACACTTCTTGTGTGTAGATGACGAAATGCTCGAGGTCGTTGATGACCAACCAGAGGGTCTGGACAGAGCTCCTGGGTATCAGGCATGTCTCACTTGGGTGGAATTTATAAGTAGGGAGGATGGAAACCCGGCTCGGCAGCGTTCAGTGTATCTGGGTCAGACTCGCACCTGAAGTCGTCCATTGACACCAAGGATCTTTGGCCCAGAATACGATGGATGAGGGGCTGTGCTGCTTCACAAACCACCTCGTGAGAAGGAAGTTCAGGTGAATACATTGGAACGGTGAGTGTTCACTTCAGCCCGTGCACGTGACCGAGCAATGAAAAAGAGCTTCCAGATGATACACATGCTTCCTCACCTCCACACCATTCTTCTTCATTACAACTACTTCATTGCAATCTATCTCTTACACATACAAAGCTGGTCTTTCCGTAGCACCATTGCTCACCTTCCTCTCCATCACGACAACTCCGCGACAATCTACCCACCACACTACAAAGCAACCCTTTCCATTGCACCCCTTCCGCACACATACTGACAGCCACAAAGCAATGCCAGACTGGGGCAGGCCTTCGTTAATGTCGCCGGGGAATGGATGGGGCGGTGATCCATCGAACAGAGGTTGGGGCGGTGCCATGGTCAAGGAGAAGTGTGAGCCTCTCCGCTACCCTGACCCTCCTATGAGACTGCCTTGGTGCTGACATATCTTCCAGCACAGGATATCGTGGGCGGTGATACATGGGGCGCCGAGACTACCATGAAATTATGGCCACCCGTGGGGGCGAACCAGACTACATTCCAGACGCCGGTCGTCGAGAATGGTAAGCCTATCGTCCTGCCATGATCTACCGTACAAGACTACCCAGACACTGATCCGCCCCCTAGCGAGAGGGGAGAACGGCGGTCATATGTGGCACATGCAAGACGGGACGAACCCGTGGCCACCTACAAGATCGGACCGCCGTTCTCCCCTGCGCGACGTCAAGTCAGCGCTACAAGGCGTATCAAGAAAGGTCGCTCGTGCGCTCGACAGGAGTGAGAGGGAGAACCTGGAGCTGAGAGATCGTGTTGCTCGACTAGAGGCCGACAAGCAGAAGTTGGAACGGCAAGTCTCCGCGCTGGAGACCGAGAAGTTCCATCTCTTGGACGAGCTGAGCAGGGTGTGGATCAAAAAGCCTAACAAGAAGCACCAGCAGAGGTCGAGCTACGTTGATGAGGAGCATAGGGGGCTGCTCTGGGAGTGCATGTGGTCGTCTGAAGTCTACCGCCGGCCGGTGCTGACGTAAGGTCTGGGTGTCTCTGAGATGGAAACGGGAAATGAGGTGACGTCGAGCCTGCAGGTGGCGAAATTTTCTGTTTACACAGGGGAGAACGCAGCTTCGACCTCGACTTCGACTTCAACAACAAAGCCACACGACAGCCCAGCCGCTGCCGACCAACGCGTTCTCTCAGAAAGAGACAGCTACTAAGCCACTACAGCAACAGATCTTTCCACACGTCGCCTCTCCGCAAGCTCGAGATGGCTCCCAACCCGACCCCGGCGAAGCGTGGGTTCTCCGAGATCGATAGCCCGGCGAAGAAGCCAGCAGTCGGTGTGTTGGCGGCACCCCTCTTGTGGTACTCGAGAACATGCTAACGCGTCCAGTCGGCCCAAAATTCCCACCGAAGCCGCGTCCAGGAGCCACCGTGGCGACCCGTCCGCTCTCCGCCGCGGCACCAGCGTTCGCGCCACCGTACGTCCTGATCTGAGCATGAGTCCCCTTTTGAGATCTCGGGGACGTTTGCTATGTTGAGGTTGCTTGCTGACACGATCTCCTCGCGGATACTAGGGCCCCCGTCACTACAGTGGCGGTCGTGGGCACCGCGGGCCGTCCAGCGCTCGGAGATGCCACCGGCCAGGCAGTCACGGCCGCAGTTGCTGGTGTCACGGCCTGCATCACTCGCTTGTCGGGCCTGAAGGACGCTGAGATCGCCACGCTCCAGACGCGCAACAATCAGCTGACGGCCGAGACGGCTGATCTCACGGAGCGCCACGAGGCTCTCCAAGGCATCAGCGGTACTTTCAAGCAACGCAATGGCGAGCTCACGACGGAGAAGGCTGCGCTCGTCAAGCAGGTCAAGAAGTTACAGACTGTGTTCAAGGCAGAGAAGGAAGGGCTCGTCAAGCGCATCGGCGTTCTCGAGGGAGAGAAGTTCCATCTTCAGGGTCAGCACGGCGACTTGAGCGAGCGCTACAAGATCATCGAGGCGGAGAACGTTGACATCAAGGAGAACTACGACATCATCAAGGTGGAGAAGACCAACATCTCGGAGAGTCACGGCAATCTCGAGAAGCGCAACACAGACCTCGAAGCCGAAGCTCTCGAATTGAGGAACCGCATTGAAGCTGCCGAGATGATGAACGTCAAGCGCATCAGGGTTCTCTTCGCGGCGGATGAGTTGGCCGCTTTAAGCAACAGAGTGAGCTACCCAACGCACATGGCGGCTATGGAGAAGCTAGGGAGGCCGTGGATAAGTGCAACGAGCAGTAGGTCGAGTGTCAGATGGCACCGCGAAGCCGCCCAGAGAGGTGAGCTGATGATTGATGACTGTAATGCGATGAGGGTTGGATGTGCACATGACGGTGGGTTTGATGAAGCAACGAGCCTTCACTAGAGCTTGTTCACATGAAATGCAAGCAAATGTGAGTGATCAGATGACATGTGTGCCTCCTCTCATCTTTCTGAATCTTCTACTAAACTATCCACTCATCAACACGACAACCTTGCCGTTACTGACTTACAGGAGACGATGACAACATCACGTTCGGTCAGCGAAGCTTTTGACGAGGATTCAGATCATTCCATCTCGGAATGTTCTCGTTACTGTAAGCTTCTCCTCGGGACTTGGAAGATGACCATCTTCCGAAGCTGACATAGCCAGCCGAAACGCCGTCAGAAACGCGGAGTGCCAAATGTCGCAAGACTCTAGTCGTGGTCCTCCCCGTGA
>JAABUW010002486.1_pt1 | contig 28006 bp, 39 predicted proteins | sample 5560081 | NCBI WGS metagenome assembly JAABUW01 (sample SAMN10711882, study PRJNA513363) | rock metagenome | isolation source: Antarctica rocks | place: Antarctica: Victoria Land, Knobhead sud | reverse complement strand
TTGAGCCTTCTGTGAGAATCTGGTCCTTGGGACTCCCTGTCGTCTGACTGTAGCAAAAGGGGTTCTGCATACCCTTACCTTGTTCAGGCAAATTGGCAAAGAGTACCAAACAGGCAACAACTACGATGAATGAAAACGACAACGACCTTCTTCCTGTTTGTATAAGGTACTGTAGACTGTAGTAGCACAAGTGGAAGACCACCTCAGCATGAGGTAGTAAACGATTACGTAATCGAACATACCTAGATTTTATTGAGATGCACGCCGAAATTGAGTGAAAATCCGACATACGTACGAATGGATTAGCGACCTATCCTGTACTCGATATCAGTGTTACCTCACACTGTAAATCTTCCATTCAGTGCTTCGCCCAGTGCTCCATCGAGTGCTCCATATATGCTCCATCCAGTGCTCCACCCAGTGCTCCATATTTGCTCCATATATGTTCCACCCAGTGCTCCACCCAGTGCTCCATATTTGCTCCACTCAGTGCTGCATCCAATGTTCCATTCAGTGTTCCATTCAATATAGTCATATAAGCAAAGAATAAGCAAAGACAAAAGAACGGAAAAGACGCGTGCAGACGTGATGTTCGATCACCTGACTGCGGGACGGGAAGTCACGTTACTCTACTGCCTTTTTGTGAACCAATCGGATTGAAGATTCACGTTTCTATGTTCTATTATATTATAGATATTGTAGATATATTGTAAATATAGTATAGATGTATTATAGATATGTTATAGATGACGGCCCTGGGCCCCTTGACAGCTGGCGAGAAAAGAAGTCATGTCCAATCATGACTAAGCGTATCTTGGCAGAGAAATTTTGTAAATCCGGATTCGGGTGACTTCATTTCCCGTTAATGAGTTCATCCATTCACCTTCCTCAATTCAAAGCTTCGGAAATGTCTCCTTTCTCCATAAAACGAGCCTGCCCTACCGCCGAAGCCCTGACAACATGCAGCGGCTTTCTGCGCGTGTGATTGCGTTTGTAGGGTCGCCGGTCATACCAAAGTCACTGTCATGTTGTGGGGATGTCTCTACCTATAGTGGCAGAGCTGCAGTACAACAGAAGTCGTGGAGCTATGGACACCTACAAACGCGTGCATTTGGAAAAAGTGTAATTCGTTCGAGGAATGAAAACTATGCGGAAGCGGCGAAAAGCCTGAATCAGAAGGGTTTCGAACATGAGGAGTCAGAGCTGAACGATACTCTTGCACATGAGAAAGAAAGGCAGACCAGAGCGCCATGGCATCGGGAAGGATCGGATCTGCCGCCTGTTGCACGACAGCGCTCAGCTGGGGCGATGGTCAAGGGTGCGAAGCACTTTCAACTTTCGGTACTCGGAACATCTACTAACCTAACTCTAGGCAAACTATTGACAACGCCTTCCCGCTTGCTAAAGCTCATACTACCTCTCACAATCAATGACAGGAACTCGGACCGAAAAAACGTCGAACCTCTGGCGCTGCTTGTACACTCTCAGCAACCCTTGTCCTACCTAGAGCGCTTGATACAGTCTGAGCTACCGACTATTAAGAATTCAAAGGGAGAGGAGAAGGTCCCCGCTATACACTTCAGAGCGGAAGACTCACAGCAGGATGAGATCAAGCCTAAATCCAAGACTGCACATGAGGAAGCTGAAGCGTTGGAGAAGGAGCAAAAGGAGCAAATTGACCTGGAGGAAACCCATTTTGACGGACAAATCGAGAAGACTGGAATATTGAATCGAAAGAAGGAAAATGAAACGAACAAGACGGATTTGGGTGATGGAGGGGTTGAGAGCTTCAGTGGGCTGGGTCACGAAGCGCCTTCTCCACAACAGCAAGACCGGCGGTTCGTTCGCTGGTCTTCTTCTACTGAGATCGGAGACTTCATACGTGACGCGGCTCGAGGCAAGGAATTTGCTGTAGAAATCGAAGGCGCTCCGGAAGAAATTCGAGTAGCCGTACCTTCGTTCAACGACAGAACACACTACCTACGAATGAGACTACGTAAGACATCGACAAAATTAATGGACATGGCTAGTGTCAAGCAGGAGTGCGACATGGCAGCGCACCGAGGTGCACAACGCGCGGCTTTGGGAGGCGCAGGTCTGCTAGTCGGATACTGGTACGCAGTTTACCGATTAACATTCGAGACTGACCTTGGCTGGGATACGATGGAGCCTGTCACGGTAAGCTTCCATGGTATGTGAATCAATGTAGTGTCCTGACAGGTCGTCAGTATCTTGTCGGGCTGTCAACTCTGATCTGTGGTTACCTATGGTTTCTCTATCATAACCGAGAAGTATCCTACCGCTCGGCCCTCAATCTCACAATAAGCCGACGGCAGACCAAATTATACCAAAATAAAGGGTTTGACATACAGAAGTGGCAAACCTTGATAGATGAAGGTAATGCTCTGAGAAGAGAGATTAAGGCAATAGCACAGGAATATGACGTCGACTGGGATGAGACTATAGATGAGAAGGACGAAAAAGTTACGGAAGCCTTGAAGCAAGTTCGAGATGAGAAGAAGGGAAAGCGAAGTGGGGAGAGTAAGAAGGAGGATCAGGAGGATGATTAGTAGCAGCAATTGGCGTCCAGCATCCAGGCATGGTAGCATAAGCGTACGTCGGTCTGTCTACTGATACCCACAGTGCATTGTTTTGGAGTTATCGGTACAGCCAAATGTGGCATTCACGGAACATGTTTCTCAATGGTGACCTTCGTCAAAGATAGTGCGCAGGTACTTGTTCCTTCAGTGGTGTACGCCGAAAACTTTACACATGCACAGAGATACCGATTCGGCTGAGAACAAGCGATGCTTTCTGAAAGTCTTTTGGGGGAGTGTAAAGATTGGATGAAGCGATTGTGCTATGCATATCGCCGGTATGCTTGATATGGACCACCATCCCCTTGTAAGCCGATTCTTCGATGTGAGTCGTTATTAAAAAGATGTCAAGCGAGGTTTCGCTCAGTTTTTTATAGATTGTATCAGATTGGACTTTTTGAGCACTTGGAAGAGTAGACTGAGAAAACCTCCGCTGAAACGCCTCTGTAGCTTAGAATTAGGCCACCCTCAACCACAAAGAAAGCCATAGGCTTCTCCGAGCCTCGTCTATCGCCTCCATCGGTCCATCCAACACTATCTGGTTGAGCGATAGCCGTTTCTGGCTGCGTCATAGTACACAGAAGCTGTATATGTAGTCGCGGTGGTGTGTTGTGTCGTGGTTGGGCCTATACATGTCAAAAATCAACCATACGGGAAACCTCAAGCCATATAGACATATTGCTTACCTTCGCTTGCGATATCATCTAGGTTATCATCGTCATGGAAATTACGCGAAGTTGCCCTGGCCTTGTTGCGGTTATCACGATACCGGCAAACATGGTATAGCATCCACAGAATGACCCAGTTGTCTCCATTCTGGGCTTGGCCTAAAGCATACCATCCTCTCGTGTCCTGGCTTGCATTCGTCCAAATCAGACGGACTATTCTGTGAAACGCCGCTTCCGTGTACTGTGCTGCAGCGAATGGTGGTGGTTTGTGTGCGTGTTCTGGTCTTAAGAGGGCACGGTTTTCTTTCATCTCGGTTTCGTACGCGCGGATTGCTTCTTCCTGGAATCCCTTAGCTTCGTGGGTCTTCCTGGAATTTTAGAGGCGGTTGATTACCTTCATCAACCAGTAAAGAGCTTGGTGATTAGGATCGTTGCTATTCAAATGCAGTGCCTGAAGATATACCCCTTTCGACGCACTCTTAATAACGGGCATGTATGTCATGACCTCGTTTGAGCGGCTTCGGAAGATGTTGAGAATACTTCGCTATGCAAAACTTGGAGTCGCATACACTATGAATAAGCCTCTAAAGCAATCTGCTGTGCCGAACGCGTTAAAATTTTCTATCGACTCTTCACGGCCACTATTACTATATATGTTCGAGTATACACACGCTAAGCAGAATCCCGAGTCCGCACTACCCGGACAGTTCGTCTGGTAGTAGCAAACAATACCTCGATAAGCTCAGGAGTCCGCAAACACCGAGTTCTGTGCCTTCAAGTTCTCTCAAGTCAGAAAGTTTCAGACAGGATGCAGCCGGGCAAGCGCTCCCGACCCAGGCATTTTCCGTATATTTCCAGCAAAGGTAGCACGGCACTCCCGCTAACGCAACGCACTGGAGATTGCTTTGGCCTCATCAAGATTAGTCAACTGTGGAGTTCTGCTCGATACAGAACATTTCGTGTTGGGTGTTTTGATATATCTTGAAGCTGCTGGAGGGGCTGCAAGTTGTGATATCCTAAGCCAAGCTCATGGAACATCGTTCTATGGCGGTAATCTCGCAAGGGCTGATATGACTGATATGGCTAGGCTTGAATGGAGCGTCAGTACGACCTGTATGTCTCGGTTCGGCAACATTGTCCTTGTGTTAGGTTCTCATGCATTTGCCCGAAGGGCACGCAGCATGTGGAGAAAGCTAGAGTATAAGTCTTAGGAACTTTCCAGTTCCTCTGACAAAGAATATCTGAAAACGCTTCTGATGCTGGAAAAACCGGTGCAGTCAATGTGATATGCATCCTTAAGGTCACATGACGAGGCCCGGAAGTGCAGGATATCATTCTCCAAACCTTCTTCGACTTGATCCAACTTCCATAGCTGAAGCAATAAAATAGCGAACAGGGATGCCTTGCCCTGAGAAAAGCTGTGACACACGTCATGTGTCTGTCAATATGCATGCAGCCGTGCATACCCGGTCTCACATCAATTCTCAGGTTTTCTTCCTCACCATAAACCACACTACAAACCATGCTTCACCGCCATCTGAATGTAGCACTTCAATGCCGTGCTCGAAGCGGAAAGGTACTCTGGGCTCTTTCATCTGTTTACCACGTGTCGGAACCCTGCACTGAAAGAGCGGTGGCCAGAACTTACTCAAGTCGCCATGGAAAGTGAGAAGCACCGTCGCAAATCTCTCATACTGATGTCTGAAAGCCACCCTTTTCCATAGACTTCCAGATAGCTCGAGGACCAACCTGAAGGGGAGAAGGGCTTCAACGGCCATGCATTCGGGTACCTACGATACGTTACAGGACAAAACGCCTGGTGTGGCCAGTGTTCTCGTCTCACCATCAGTCAGTGTACAAACGCGGGATTACACAACATACGCGGCGGCTCGGGACGACGGTTGAATGAAGGATACCTCTGAACCCATGGCTTGCAGCATGTATTCATAGCCAAAGAAGATTTCGAGACCCGCCTTCGAGAAATGATTTTATGTTGTAGAAGGCCGGCATGTCTGCAAGTTCTTGCATATTTATTCCCGCTTGCGATACTGTACGCCGAACAATCTGAACTTTCCATGAATTGTGCATTCCGGTGCTTAAGTGGGTACTGGACACCTAGCCAAGAGTTGCTGCCCAATGACTGCCACGCAAGGCATCTCATCAATTCTAGTTGACTGCTCCAAGGTCTTTGCACTGTCTCCGAAAGTCATGCTCATCGATGTATGTCCACTTAGCTTACAATACGTAAGATTTCTTTAGCCGCAAAGCATTCCGACCAACAGGAGAGTTAAATTGCTGCTTTGAAGCTCTGCGAAGCCCTAAGGGACGTCTCTCTTGGCGCCATGCCTGCTAATGTATGCTGCACTCAAGGTATTCTAGATCTAAGAGATGCCATTTATGGAGCGGAGGTGACGAATTCTAGCTCGGTGGTTCTGCTCTGGTCGTGCCCTGCCAAGATGCATGAAACTCAGGTGGCTCAAACCGACATTGTGCAAGAGATCTAGTATTTTTCCGCCGCAGGAGTAAACGTCAGATGAAGCTGGTTGAGGTCGAAGAGCGAGTCCAGCACAGGCGCTACTCATGGGGACCTATGCGACTATCGATCTCCTTAGATTATATGGCAGAAGTAGGTCTATCATGTCTAATATAGCGAAGTAACTCTGAGTGAGTGGATATGACCAACGTTAGGCTGCTATTGAGATCCAAAGAAGAACTGTCTGATAGTATGGCCTATGCAGAATCGACGAGCAGCAATCACCAAGGCGATATAGTTGTTTGTTGCCGAAAGAGGATCGCAACCAGTATCTGATGGATTGGCTGCTAGAACAATGGGCAGATCTATGAAGGTCGTCCCCTCTCCCAAAGGTATCCTTTTTCTCTTTGTCACACATGCTCTGGATTGGAATTTGATTCGCTGACTTTATGTTTTCCAGAGTGTCCCAAGGAACGACAGAACCCATATTCTGACGTGAAACATAAGAGTATTGCAACAAGATGGCGATGTTGCTCCTTGTTTCTGTAAGCAGCCTGTTAAGCGAGCATCAAACCCTAAGTGGCAAGTAAAAGTCTATGGGTGTCGAAGAGTAGGGATTCATTTGGTAAGCACAAGACTCATGCAGTTACAGTTGATTCCTTTGTGTTAAGATACCCCCCCGTCATGGTTAGCCTCACCCACTAAGATCAACATGTCAACGTCCTCATCTTCGCATTTCTGAACCCACCTCCTTTAACTTCATCACAGCGGAATCAGTTCCGCACCTCCTTAATCCAGATACTTAATTCCGTTGCCCATCATGTCGTCGGACCTCAGACCTGGAGCAGAAGACTTTGGAATCAGACGCCAGGCTGATCCCTACCGCCTTTCTGACCCACCTGAAGCAAGGGCTGCATACCTTTCAGGATCCGTCCTCTTGGTTACGAAAGCAGTTGAGCGAGCATGCCATATCGATTCAATGATGCTCATACACAAACAGTTCTTCTACCAAACAGTTGGGGAAGATGGAGAAGTTATTACAGCCCTCAGACATGGCGCCTTCGTGTTTCTGTACAACCCATTATCCGGTATCGTACGGACCCTTAAGAGCATAGACAGTAATGTGAATCGCTATGCATGGTTGATCAAGCGTCTAAAGATAGTTGGGAACTCTGAGCTAAGTGAGCATTCGCCATCCCATAGTTGGAGACCGAGACACTTCAGCTTGCTAATACAATTCTCTTCAAGAGATGCACTTGGATTCTGGAGAGCATACCGACGTAGAGAAGCTTTATCAATTAAAGCTTTACTTGGACCTTTATCGTATTTGAATACTCAACCCCCTGCCTGACCTTCTTACTAACCCCTTTCTTTAGAAGACGTGGAGAAGAAACCTTACTCCGATGTTTTTCATAAGCTAATCAATCAATTCGATTCCTCGATCGCTGAAATTGAGACCCTTATATCCCTTCTCAGCTCGATTTGGGAGGAAGGCAATAGGCTGCCCGTGGCTAATATTGCTCCGACAAACTCTCCTGCCGACGCCATGATCACAGATTCTAATGCCGTTGATCTGGAGAGCGAAGGCAATGGAGCCGTGGACTCCAACGTCATCGACCTTGAAGACGAAAGCAAAGTTGAAACCGAAGGTGATAAGGGTCCGGGGTCTCCGCAGTCGCAATCAGGATCCACCACACCTACGCCTACCAATCCAGGGGCCCGTGCGCCCACTCACGGCTACGCAGAATCATACTGGAGCGAAACGTCTACCGTCCGCCCGCGTCTTCCATCCCCGCCGTCGCCCTACCGCCGAACCCCCTCGCCCAAGCTGTTCGACTACGCCTCTCAGTCCCCACCTCCCACCTTACCAAGGACTGGCTTTGGCTACGGCCCTCTCCCCCAATTCCCGCGAACCCCGTCCCCGCCCCCTGGTCCCAGGACCCCCTCCTGGAAAATCTACCTAAGTAAGAAATATCGAATCGAAGAGCTCTATGTTACAGAGCGTGACCTCACCATCTTCGGCGAAGCACTTCGACTAGCGCATATTGCCCTAAGGGAGATGCAGAGGGTTCAACGGGTATGTGTGCGTCTTGATAATTGGTACTGGCGCGCCAATGAGAGTTACGCCAAGTTCAAAAAAATGTATAAGAACGCGGACCCAGAGCTCGTGGAGCAGGTGTGGGAGCATTTGGAGATGGAGAAAGAGGCCGAAGAGAGGAAGAAGAGCGAGTCGCAGGTTCGGAAGCAGCTGGGGCTCGGTGCGGTGGGAGCCGGAAAGGGGAAGAGGAGACAGCTGGAGACGGTGGTGGAGGAAGACGAGGACGAAGTGGAAGAGGATGTGAAGATGATCGGGGAGGAGATGGAGTTGGAAGAGGAGCTGGGGTTGGAGGGGGAGGACGAGATCGATATGGACGACGAGGAGGCGCAGTTGGCGCACGCCCTGGACCAAATTGCCGCCATGGAGGCACGTGAGGCTGGCCAACCAGCCAAATTGACCGCCCCCAAGTCCAGGTTCAGCCTGGATGAATAGCGGAACGGCTGGGTGTCTGTTGGGGCTTGTGGATTTTCTTGTGATAGGATGAGAGCAAAAGTTTAGCTAAATCGAGCAGGATGGTTGTTTTTCCTTTTGCAATTTTCGGTAGCTAGGACAATGAAATTGATGTTTTGCAAGATGTTTTCATGCGTAACGCTGACTGTAGAAATTTGTATGATGAGATGAAGGATGAGGAAGAAGCAGGGAAAGAAGAGGGGAGAAGGGGAATAGTGGATCTAGTAACCCCGATCAACTACTTGATTGCTTCCAGGCCAAGATTGAGACTGAATCGATGGGCGAAACGACACAGTGTCGTTAAAATACGTCGATTTCGCAGGTGAGAATAAGAGATTCTGTTTCAAGAAATCAAAACTAGTTATTGATGTGTGATTTTCAGTACTAATGAGAATATTAAGATGAGAAATAAGTGACAGATTTTTGACTTTTACGTTTGCATATAGTGAAATTCAGACCTGTAAATTCTTCCGCTAAAGTTTCTACCTATTCATGATTTCTCTATAATTTACTCACTAATCCACTTACGCTTTTCCCTTCATCTTCAAAAAACTCTTCTCGCTCTTAAATCAGAGAAACAATTTAAAAATCCTTAAACCCCGAGCTCTCATACATAGCACTCATGCCTTCATTGTCAGACTTAACATCAATCTCGTCGTCACTTCTAACAATCACAACCATCGCCGTACACCTCACTGTTATTTGCCTAACACGTCAAAGGGAACGAGGATTGAAATAATGAAAAGGCCGAAAGGGTCGTTAAAGATGAGAGAGAGTAGATTGGTGTGATGGGTGCGAGATGCAGTGTGAAAGACACAGAGAAGCGAAACAGACAGTTACTCTATCGACTGAGGCTGTAGAAAAAAAAAAGAAGGGTGAAAGCTCGGGATACTCGGGTGAGGGGGAAGATGAATGAGGAGATGGGATGGGAAGGAAGATAGGAGTTTCAGAATGAGAGATAGAGGTGAGAGGAATGGATGTTGTAAGCCTGGAATAAATGAATGGGATAATATTCTACAACTGCCTACTTGATAAAGTGAGGGAATGAGTTATCCATCATGCAGAGAGACGAAGAGCGTTTTGTTTCTTTTAAGCCGAGTCTTCCCATCTTTCGGCTGTAATTCGACTATCATGGCACATGGTCAAAACAAACAAAGATTACTGCCTCTCTGTGCAGGGCTTATGACTCGTTCTCTTGCAATTATTAACAAAGCCGATATCACATCAGTCTTTCCAAGCCAGCTCAACAAACCCTCATTTAGACAGATCAAGACTCTAACGATGGTTACTAATATTATTTTACAAAAGTCGTTTTCGAAGAGCGTTCTCTTGATAAGTCATTATCGATTAGGAAAAGCAAGAACGGGGAATGGCAAATTCTCTTCTTAGTAGGCTTGTCCCATTACTTCACCCTCTCAGGGAATACTGCTGCGTAGAACTCTCGCACCCTAGCAACGTCTATGATCACGTTTCTCGGACATGAACTGGGTAATGGAACGAGGTGAGGCGGATTTGTGATTTCGGAAGGGAGGTCGGGGTGAGATAGAATGAGATAAGTTTGATTGCTCTGAGGTGAGGGCGGGGTTGTGGATGGGTATGATCGAGACGGGAGCGATGTAGCACAAAAGACGAAATAAAGAAAGACAATACATACTATGTAAATAATTAAACACTTCGTATCAAACCTCCTCAACAAGGTAAGAAGAGTACAAGTTGATATCTTGTTGTACACAAAAATTCGACATGTACAACATGAAACACTAACACGGATTTTTGTGTGCAATGAATAAAGTGAGGTTAAGAGATGATAAACAAGTTCACATTGTGCGTTTCTACGTCAGAAAGTACCCGATTTTTAAATCACAAGAAAGCAAAATTTCGATTACTAAGAACCCCTAACCCCTTTTATCTGCCTTCGTCATCGAAGTACAAAAGCTCGGTGTCGGAAAAAAGTAAACCGAAGAGATTCGTCGACGCCTTCCGGAAGAGAAGATGTAGCTAGCTAGTTACGCTAGTAGCCAACTCGATCATCGAACGACCCAGGGTAAGACGGGATCTGGTAGCCGTAACAGTCGATATTATCGAGACATTCTCGCACAGTAGGTTGATTTGAACCGAGCACCATGTCTTCACCCTTCTCCCCAACCCCCATCGCCAAGTGGTCCACAGCCTCTGTAAATCCCCTGATTCGAACGCAGCTTCACCCACCACGGCCTGGACTGCTGTGTCGAATAACTCCTCGAGTACTTTCGTGGCTTCTTGCTCGGCGTCTCCCTTGTGACGCTTCTCCGCCCTCACCGCTGCCCGCTTCATATAAGGTATGGCCTCGGTCGCTGCATGTCTTGTCGCTCCTTCAACCTGGAAGTTAGCGGCGCCTTGGGGGTCCGTGAGCCTCCCTACGATACGGTTGGCGATGCCACGTTTTTCAATTGCTGTGAAGCGCACGTTTTGTATACCAACTGTGGAGGGGTCCGGATTGAATTTTCGTAGGATTTGACGTCGTCGCTGGCAATGACAGTAAGCTGCCTAAGATCTAGCATTCGGAAGCGCATGATGCCATTAAACCAACCGGCATCGACTTCGACGGCGTCGTTGTCTCCGTTGATGGCTTGGCGGCGTCTCGTAATGTTGGGGCAAATGTTCAGGGTCTGAAGACGCAAAGCATTTGAATGTGTGCCACCTTGAGGTGCCGAGTCCAGTCCCTCGTCAAATTGCCCGGGATGTACCTCATGTTAACCCAAACGATGTTGAAGTGCAGATGGGCAACAAAGCGCCATGAAACCATTCGCCATGGAAGAAGAACCAGCCGTAGTATCTCCCATCTTCCTAGGTGGGCTTTCAAGGGATACTAAGACTGTGAGAATCTTAATGCATACACTGTATCATTTGACTTTTAAAATATATTACTAAACTTTGAAAGTTTTACCCGGATAGTGGGACACGAAAGGTTTTTTCTCCAGTTCCAGTTACGGTCGCCAACCTGAGCTGCTGCTGCTTTACCCTGAGCTGAGGGTGAGGCTGCCTGCGCAAGGAGGCGAGCCATTTCCGGCCCCCCGTTTCTGCCCCCAAACGGCCCATTTTTGACAAGACACAGCGAAAATATTCTTCTTTTGTTGTTCTTCCTAATCTAGTGCTATACTCTTGTACTTTCAGCAAACGAATGTAATGATGTTCTTTCATCATCGCGCAGACAAAATGAATCTCATGACATGAATATTAGATTAGTTAACGATCTTCTTTCAGACTTTTTGATTTTTCGTTGATATAAATTGCAACTATAAAGCGAACTTGAAAAATGCTGATTTAAATTTGAAGCTGAGTAAAACAAGTTTTGTTAAAAGACATCATTAATTCTCAATCAATGTTAAGTACTCAATGATTAAAGAGACTGATCATAACTCAGTCTGAAGAAGAAACTTGAATTAACTGAACGTAAGTTCCGGGTTTGTCAGCAGTGCCGCGTGGCGCAACGTTTGATTGATATGATGTGCCAGAGTAGTGGAAAGCTTCCTGGAACTCGAACGTCATGTTGAGTGATATTATGGAAAGGAGCCAGCTTGCGATCATTGCACATCAGGCCGATCTATATTTGGTGATACGAGCTGATGAATCGCAAAGGGACCTTCATTCTTTAAGTCTGGGACCTCTTACCATTCAACATTGCTTCTTGTGCTCTTCCCTGCGCCCTCGTCCTGATCTCAACACTTGGGAAGAGAATCAAGTTCACCAAAGATAGGCAAGCTGGTGAAGCCGAGTCAACCATGGGGTCTTACTTCTCAAAGTCGTGGGATCCGTCGACGGGTATCCCGGACCTTAGTGGGAAAGTGGTTATTGTGACTGGAGCAAAGTTCGTGATTGACCCTGACGGAAGTTGTTGAGTGCTAACACACGCAAACAGCTCAGGAATTGGATACACCACAGCCGAGCAACTGGCTCGTCATGGTGCCAAAGTGTATGTGGCAGCGCGAAGTGAAGCCAAAGCGCATGCGGCGATAGAGAAGATATATGTGAATAATAAGAAAGTCAAAGCAGGAAAGCTGATCTTTTTGCCGCTTGACCTGGCCGACCTCGACAGTGTTGCGAAAGCGGCGGAGATCTTCCTCAAGCAAGAAGACAGACTTAACATCCTCGGTACGTTTTACGAATCAACCTGAGGATTCAGGTAGACGCTTGATATTGTTAGTGTCTCTAACGGAGCATAGTTAACAATGCTGGTCTGCTCACATGGGATTACCAGACCACCAAGCAAGGATTTGAGCTAGCCACTGGAATCAAGTGTGTTGCCTTCCAACCCATCACAGACGGCTACCTCAGACTAATACTATTAGTCACGTCGGGCATTTTCTGTTCACTGCCAAATTGTTGCCGATCCTGAAGGCTACAGCCAACGAAAAAGGTTCAGACGTGCGAGTAGTAACGGTACAAAATTCTGTTCCCCTCATCAAACCGCCACTAACCACCATGCTCCTCAGGTCTCCTCCGCCGGCCACGCAATCATGATGCCGGACCTCACCTTCACGCTCACCTCCGACTTCACTTACCCCGGTGTCGCGCCCTCCCCGCCCGATAGCACCGGCGTCCGCAACCAAGTCTCCCGTAACGCCGTTAGCAAATCCGCCAACATCCTCTTCGCCTCAGAGCTGCAGCGCCGCATGGACGCCGAAAACATCCCCATCATCTCCACCTCCTTGAATCCCGGCATTATCGCTACTGAGGGGCAAGCGGGACTGAATTTTGGGTTGTTGGGGCCTGTTTGGTGGCTGATCAAGACGTTTGCGAGTGGGAGTCCAGAGAAGGGCGCGGTGCCGAGTTTGTATTTGGCGGCCGCGGAGGAGGTGAGGGAGAGAAAGGGGGAGCTCGCGGGGAGGTATTTCGAGACGAGTTTGAAGGCGGTGGCGCCGAGCAAGCTGGCGAGCGATCCGAAGCTTGCAAGGAACCTGTGGGAGTTGAGTGAGGAGACGGTTGGGAAGTGGACGGCGACCTAGGATGGAAACGTGAAGGGTCAAATGGCTCGGGTGATTCCTTTGCGGGCGTGGGAGTGCTAATGTGAAGAAGTGACGGAAGATTCTAGATGCTAATCTCTTTCCTTCCCGCGTCTATTGTTGACTCTGCTGTTCAGTCACGAACCTAGCACAAAGCTCTCAAGTGTACTTGTGACTTGCTTCAGGAACTACCTGAATTTTGATCCTTCGAATATTCGAACGTATCCTTCGCTTGCTCAAATGTGAACCCAGCGGCGGCGGAATTATCTAGGTTGATGGCGTACCTGGATAATCAAGACCTCTGGTATGAACTTTTCCAAGCTGGAGCCGGCAACGCCGTCGTGGTGGGTTGAGGTGCTGACAAGCCTGGCGAGGTTCACTCGGGCGACGTCGACGCTGCATAATTACTCTCTTCTCGAAGTGAGCGAAGGACGGTATAGTCTACACACGTGCGCTCATGATTGGGCGCTAGAGTATCTCAATCACCAATTTAATGCGGAGAGGTGCGGGATTGCCATTCACTGTGTGGCGGCCAGCGTGAGCTGGGAGTCAGAAGCTGACTACTGGGTGAGGAACCGCCGTGTCCTACCACGCGCGGCGGTTCCAACACGTTAGATCCAACGGATTGATTGATTGTAGTCAAACCGAGCCTGAGGATCTGCTTTCTTCAGCGGCTCTGTACAACGAATATGACCTGAATGTGGAGGCGGAGGAGATAGGTATGCGAGCACTGCGAGGAAAGGAGAAGGCATGGGGACCGGAGCACACGTCGACGCTGGATACGGTCAACAATCTTGCAAACCTCTACGCTGATCAGGGCAAGATGGTGGAGGCAGATGAGATGTATGTGCGGGCGCTGCGGGGATACCAGAAAACAGTAGGAAATGACTGTCCGACAACACAAAAGATTTCCCGCAACCTACAAGCCTTACAAGCTCGTAAATGATGTCGTGGCTGATCAAGGGAAAGGAGGTGTTGACTTTCCGGAATGATAGCAGATTCGTTGCGCTTCCATATTACAATGAACCACTGCGTCACTTTATCGTGAAAGTTATGATCGTCCCAGACCCCATTCAATGCTCTTGACTTCTTCGATTTGAGATCGAGGTGACGCTTTGTAAAACGCTTGAGACCATGTCTTGCCCGGCGGTCGAATACGGTCGATCATGATAGGGATCTGGAAAGAAGAGACATGCTACCGTGGAACCAGGAGTGCCAGGGCAAGCAAGAATCTGAGGTGGTGAGAATCTGCATTTTTGAACATGCTCAGAATGCCGTGGGTGTGGCGCCACACAGTAAATTTGCTGAGTTCTGACGATGTCATACCGTATCAGCCTTACGCTTCGTGGCATTACTACGTGTAGGTGTGAGAAGGTTTGTAAAGGCTATGATCGCCAAAGAACGAAATTTCAAGCCTTAGTTTCATATACAGCGTAACTGGGTCAAATATTGATTAATTAATTTACTGATTTCCTAGCATCAAAGATTGACTATAATCAAACTTCATTTTGTTCTGAAACTCTTTCTTGACTTTTTTCTTCTTAATGTTATTCTTGTTTTTTCAAAGTTTTTGCTTGACTAATGACTCTTGAGTTTACTTCATGAATCTTTCAATTGAATTTTACTTCATCCTTGAGAACAAAAGAATAATGACAAGAGCAAAGAAAGTTTGATAAAGATATAAGTTAAGAAGTTAAGAAAAAGAAAGAGAAGTAGCTTGCAAGTAGTGATTGAAATTAAAAGTCAAGAGCAAGGTAAAGTATGTTGAGAAACGACGTCTCAGAGACACAAAAAGAAAAAAGACACTGTACAGCGTGACAAAACAGCTTGTAACAAGAAAGAATAGCATTTCGAGTGTGCGTCTAGAGTGAAGAAATAATCTTATCTTTGCTTGCGTGTGCATGACGCACTTCGAAGGGTTTTAGTTTCGAAATCTCGATTCTCGAAGTCTCAAAACAGAGCGCTCACGCACTGTCGTCTAAAGTTGATCAAAACGACCCTCGAGGCTAACCACCTTCGAGACTGCACGATTGATGCATCGGAGTATAAGAGACGAGACGTCTGAGTAGAGGGTGAAGAGCAGGAGCGATGGGTGAGCGAAGGGTGATTCGCGCCTGCGCAAAGGCGGCCAGGCTGACTAACCGCGACGGGACTCGAAAGTACATCAGCCGAATCATTCAACCTTCTTTAAAAACTGTAATTTACTTTGAATTAGAAATCTTATTAGCATTACAGGTTGCCCGTTTAAAGTTTTACAACCCAAGTAAAAAAGAAAGATGCAAAAAGAAATGATGAGAAGAGTGGGATTCGAACCCACGAAGATTTCTCCACATGAATACACACTAGTCACACTAGTGTAAGCTTAAAGAAGGCTTGAGTCATGCGCCATAACCGCTCGGCCACCTTCCCATTTAATTTATGTACTATTCATTATTCAATTTTTATAGCAAAGGTAAACGCAAACCTCAACATAAAAAAATTTCTCTAAGGTCATCGAAGAGACGGTGACACGACCTGTGTCAGATCATTCTGATCTATGTCAGTACGACATCTAGTCTGACACACTGCTATAATGAGAACAGCTTAAGCTTATGATTGCTTCTTCTGACCCTCATACCTCGAGATAAACCATCTGCCCCGAAATGTGAAATCGATGGGGTTGTGCTCGAAAGAACTACCCGAGAGATGTACATGAAGCGTATATCAGACTATGGTACTTGAAAGATATACTGAAAGATGTGTTGCAGCAATCGGGATAGAGAAAATTACATACCGTAGAATAAAGCCAGAAACCTTCTCTTCAGCGATCAGCTTCTCGCCTATGACTCAGGTCTCTTGATGCTAAGGCCGAAGTTTGGCACCGAGGGCTTTACCTGGCTTACAGGGTTCTCTCAAGAATGAAAACTTCGCTGGTTGCAACCATCTTCTCCGTAGGTCGACTTCGACTCGTGAGGCTGCTTGATTATGGATAGTACTGCTGAAACCAGTCCTTGGGGAACCGCTCATAAATCCTGCCATCTTCGCATGGTCAGTACAACACTGCTTGATCAACCAGCTTTCGTTTCACCATCGCTTACCGCTTTCTTGTCTAGATCGTTTGTCTTTCGCTGTCTCCTGTACGTCTGATTGCTCTCGCAGGATGGAAGCAGAGTCAAGCCTTTTAAGCCAGCTTAGCACAGCGTGTCTATATGCAGAGAATAAAAACGTGGGAGGAAGGACCACTGACGATATCCTAGAAGCTACGATCAAGGAGGCTGAGGCTGAAGATCACAAAGAAGAAGATCAAGTCCCGTGCGACCACAATAATCGGATCTTCGAAAGTCTTTCTCTCCAATTGTCTGAGATCCTAAAATACCAAAGCCCAAAAAAATTCTTGTTAACTTCGAGCATAGTATCTTCAAAGCCAGTTAGCGGCTTAGGCTGCTAATGAGATGTTTCCAATTGTCGCAAAGAAAACAGCGCCTCCTGCCTCTGCATTTGCCCAGACTGTGGGTCGAAACCCTATCACAAAGACGCCTGGGAAAATATCACTAGACACCAACTAACAGATGATTCTGGAGTCTGCGGACCTCCATCGGACTTCCTCCAGTATCTTCGGATATCATACCTGCTATATCCGAAACAAGCCCAGAAGAACAAGCACTTCTTTACCGAAAATTTATCTAGTCTACTTGGTTTGGTGTTCCAAATCAGCAAAATGTTTCAAACCTTTAGATCTAACCTAATACTTAATGCCCTTATTAAACAAGCCCAAGTATTGCGGGATAACAGACCAGTAATCGAATAATATCCGCCACTTTCTTAAGTCAAACTTGCAAAACGCGATGGTTCTGCGGGCTCCGTGTACTTAGGAGCTCCTTACACTACCCCTATTGAGAGGCTGAACCTATTACTTTGATCAAAGTAGATCTCCACTCAATCATGTTCAGAAATCGCCTTGATCCAACTCCAACTAAACTCATCCTATTCAATAAAATGAGATCAAGAGGCGCAGCTCTTATAAGCAATAATTCTACAGCCTCTGTGTGGGAGCAAAGGCTCCGTGCCTATCAGCAGGCAACTCCCACCGCTCGTGGCCACTCAAAAGCTCGTTCGGTACCGTGATAGCATCTTTCTCTTGGATTGGGTACCTCGTACTATTTGGAGGCGTAGCCGCTGATGGCATGCGAACATCTTGCTCCGATAATCTTTTTTTTCGCTGCCATCGAATCCAAAGCATGATAAGGAGAGCTGTAACGAGAATTCCTAGGATTATGCCGAGGACGATGCTGACGATATAGCCACCTCGAAAGGATGAGGAAGTTTTGGCGGTTGACGAGGTGAATGTGGGTGGCTGAGGGATGGTGGAAGATGTGACGGTATTTGATAGGGATGAGAGGGTCGTGGATGATGGAGAGGTGGTCGGTGCAAATGGTGTTGATGTTGATGCTGCCTGTTGAGATGATGTCGTTGATGGTGAAGAGCTAGTGAGGGCATTCTGATTCCATGTAACGGCTTTGGGCTGTGTGGGATCGTGATTGATAGTAAAGATTGTGCCCAATATTTTTTGGTGGCTACCGTCTGGATCGACGTAGTTTAAATTTAGCTGGCCGAGACCGTCCGAATCGATATAATTCAAGGGTACTATTTTCGTGCCGTTGAGAGATACGGTTTGGTTCAGTTCTAGCCAGCATGATATTCCTCGGTTAGTTTTTAATTCTAGCATTGGGCTGAGAAGACGTTGCTGCAAGGGAAGAAGGTTTTCGAGTACGCACGGCTTATCCATTCAGCGCTTGGACTAGAGTAGTTATAGAAATATAGCGAGAAGAAGCAAGGGTCTTTGCAGAGCTCGGGAGTTACCCAGGAGGTCGCGAAACTATCGATGTAGTTGAAGTGGAGTTTAAGGTCTCCTGGTGGGAAAGAAAAGTTGGCTGACGGTGGTGGTACTTGTACTGAACTCATTGCCCTCTTGTATTCACATAATGTTCCGATTCGTAAAAGAAGAAGAAATCATCCCGGCGGTGGTTGTTATAAGCCCAGATATCCAGCTGTGTTCAGCCATGTTTCACATTCATCTGTTGTGCCACATTGGCACACCTGTAGAAATCCTGAAAATGATGACTTAGGGAGATGTATCCATAGAGCGTTATCTCGCTCTGTTCTGAGGTCGGCGACGCAATTTGCCGCGTCCTTACATTGTCAGCCTTTCACACAACCGAGCCAATTACTCAGTTTCTCCGCCCTCCTCAGCTGGTACCCGGGGATTCAGGGATTTGAGACAGAAATTGAGAAGCACTACTGCCAATCGCCCACCTCAATTGTATTTTGGCCAGGTGGGCTACCTGGGCTCTGGTACAGCATCAAGAGCGCGATTTTGTTAGATGCGAAACGCGGTCGGTTCCTTGAACCATCTTTGGATCGCGGCTCATGCAATTCCTGTCTTGTTCCTCACTTTCGCCTTCGTTATTCTCTGCATCGCATCATCGAAGGCATTGAGGTTTGTGAGAGACTTTGACTACCCTATAGCTCCATCTAAGTTGAATTATACCGCGCCGTGGTAACGCTATGAAAGTTGTAACTCCAAGCCGTACGTGCTGGCTAAGCCGATGTCGATGTCTGTACTCACATTTGTTTTCTTCCCAGTAATATTGACCATTTAGCTGCCTGAGAATACAATGGAAAGATTTTTGGAGTCAAAATAACATAAAGTGGCCGGTCTTGCTTGTTACATTTATATTGCTGCTTCTTCTGGATCGCTGTACTCTAGCTTTTATAGCATTTTTCACTGCAATGATCTCTGTGCACCTCGCCGCTCCCAAAAGGCCTGTCAAGTACGTCTCGCTGTGCTGTGAATTCGGCACTCCGACTTCTGTCGACTGCGCTGAGGAATCACTCGACGGGTCGAGCTCATATTTAGAGCCCAATGTTGGCCAATACAAAGCGGTCCAGGGATTGTGTTACTGCTATGTGAGCTACACATGCCACAACGCTCTATAGGAATATGCTAACATGTTCACAAAGTGTCCTCTTGGTCGGAATGCTGGCAATCCTTCTATAGAGGTATCAGCGAAGATCGTCAAATACCATGTCTGGAACCATGACGCAGGCAACAGGGCTGCATGAGATATGAAATCAGGACAACAAGGGTATTTTCACATTGTCCGTTTGCGGCCCAGGATAAAGTCACCCACCCTCATCTCGAGATCTAGCTATTGGTATATGAGGTGCAGATGCCCCTATAGGGCGCGGAGCGGAGATTACTAACCATAAGGGTAACGGCACTGTTCCATGTTTCCAACACCAGCATAGGCTGAAGAACAGATATAGGAATACAAGGATTGTGTTTAAGAGACAGAAGAGGGGAGGGAAAGCATGCGAGATACCTAAGAAGAGAGTGTAACAGGTTGAAACCTGATTTGGACTTGGCACTGCTCCTTTAGTTTTAGTACCTTCTTGGCATCGACGATATTGCTTGTGCAATAATCTCATATTTGCCTAGTTATCTCGACAGGGTTTCTACTTCTCTCTCAAATGGAATCTTCTTGTAAGTTGTACATAGGGATAGAACCAATCGAGCACATTGTTCTAAACCTTCACAATTATATGGCTTTGCGGTACAACTTGCGCAACAAAACATTTGTTGAGATGCTTATACTAGAGATAAGTAATATATACAACTGGAAACCACTTCATATCGATTCAAGCATGATATGCTCAGATCTTAATGGAGAAGAATGTGATGCTCCCGGCAGCAGGCGCCCAGATCCTCGATTAAGATTAATGTGGGGCAAGTGCGCTCCTGCACTGTCGCATGCGGCAGAGGAGCTCAGCTTGACCTCGCGTGCCTTGGTTACAAGGAGAGGCTCCTCGCTTCATGCTCCCCTGCTCCCTCGGTGCTCACTCAAAAGCGGCCATACTCCCTTCCTTCCCACAACAAAAATGGGCAATTACCAATCCTGAGTTTGAGGTGTATATAATTTATATATATCAGTATCTATAAGAATGCTGTCACGGAGTATGAAGAAGAAAGAGACAAAGCAAGTCAGTGCAGTATTTTATATTGCTTGGTTGTTGCTGGCTGTGTCACGGCAACAGCGGATGTCGGCACCTGCGGTAGGTGACGGTGTTGAATGGACTGGAAGAGACCGTAAAAGCATGATGCATGGTGCGTGGGAAGGTGCTTCCATAGCTCTCTTCGCCCTGCTCTGTATGTCGTGCGACAGCATGGTTTCTGAGGGCGCGCGTAACACCCTGAGCTCGGCATACGAGGGGGTCGCCATTTTCGATGGAAATTGCTCTGCACTACGTCTTGTTAATTAGCGAAAATTGTGCCGTTTTTTAGAATTTGCCGAGAGCCCCACCAAATTTAGTGGCGAATCTCCAAAAAGTGCACCAGAGCTGTAAAATCAACCCCACTGCCCTTCCGATGCTTCATATGTAGTATATTCAATGCTCCATATGTGGCCTACCCAGTGCTTCATATGTGGCCTATCCAGTGCTCCATGTGTGGCCTACCCAATACTCCATATGTAGTATATCCAGTGCTCCATGTGACCTATCCAGTGCTTCATATGTGACCTATTCAGTGCTCCATATGTAGTATACCCAGTGCTTCATATGTGACCTATTCAGTGCTCCATATGTAGTATACCCAGTGCTTCATATGTGATATATCCAGTGCTTCATATGTGACCTATCCAGTGCTCCATATGTGACGTACTCAGTGCTTCATATGTAGTCTATCCAGTGCTCCATGTGACCTATTCAGTGCTTCATATGTGACCTATCCAGTGCTCCATATGTGACGTACTCAGTGCTTCATATGTAGCCTATCCAGTGCTCCATATGTGACCTATTCAGTGCTCCATGTGACCTACCCAATACTTCATATGTAGTATATTCAGTGCTTCATGTGACCTATTCAGTGCTTCATATGTGACCTATTCAGTGCTTCATATGTGGCCTATCCAGTGCTTCATATGTGACGTACCCAGTGCTTCATATGTGATATATCCAGTGCTTCATATGTGGCCTATTCAATACTCCATATGTGATATATTCAGTGCTCCATATGTAGTATACTCAGTGCTCCATATGTGATTTATCCAGTGCTTCATATGTAGTATATTCAGTGCTCCATATATGGCCTATCCAGTGCTCCATATGTAGTATATCCAGTGCTTCATATGTGACCTACCCAGTGCTTCATGTGTGGTATGTCCAATGCTCCATATGTGACGTACTCAGTGCTCCATATGTGACCTATCCAGTGCTTCATATGTAGTATATTCAGTGCTTTATATGTGACCTATCCAGTGCTCCATATGTGGTCTATCGCAAGCCAATGAGAAAGTTAATGGGGAAGTTAATGGGATGTAGGAAACCCGTTATCGTTATTCCAAGCTCTTCTTCATAACAATAGTTGATGTAGTCCTTTCTTCTATGCGAAACAGGTAAGACGAAGGACTCGATGAAGCTTTGCGATGGGGAAGCAAACGGGGGTGTAAATAGGGAAAGCAATGAAGAAGCTAATGAGGTAGAAAGCCATGTAGGAAGCATTGTTTGAAGCACTGTTTGACGTGTGTTATGCGTCCGACCGACGCGTATTTTGAAGCATGTAGGGAGTTCGATAGACAGCTCGATAAGGAGTTTAGTAGGGAGTTTGGTAGGTAGGGCGTTTGGTAGGGAATTTGGTAGGAAGTTTGGTAGGGAGTTTGGGAGGGAGTTTGGTAGGGAGTTTGGGAGGGAGTTTGGTAGGGAGTTTGGTAGAGAGAAGCCATGAAGGGTGCTTTCTATCGAGCTAATTAGCATGTGCTATGAAGCATGTACGGAGCATACAGTATGTACAGGTAAGCTCGATAGGGAGTTTGTTAGGGAGTTTGGTAGGCAATTCGGTAGGGCGTTTGGTAGAGAGTTTGATAGGGAGTTTGGTATCGAGCCATGAAGGGTGCTTTCTATTGAGCTAGTTAGCATTTGCTATGAAGCATGTACGAAGCATACAGTAAGTACAGGTAAGCGTTTGGTAGAGCGTTTGGTAGTGAGTTTGGTAGAGTGTTTGGTAGAGCGTTTGGTAGGGAGTTTGGTAGAGAGTTTGGTAGGGAGCCATGAAGGATGCTTTCTATTGAGCTAATTAGCATGTGCTATGAAGCATGTACGAAGCATACAGTGTGTACGGGTAAACAGGTAAACAGGTCAATGAAAATTTGAATGTTCGGTCAGGTGATTTCTGATCACCTGATGAAACACTTGACAGATTTAAGCTTAAGTTTTTAAGCTTAAGTTGTTTCAGTTTATTGAGGTTCAATCAAGCTCGGCGGAATCAATTCCGCTCCTTATCGATAAGACTGTTCTGACGGCACAATGCAAGTTCGGTATTGTGAATCTAAATGTTCGTGTCTCTTCATTCTTGGTCATCTCATAGTCTCGAGGGCTAGAGTCTAGAGTTCAGCATCGATTATTGAACCCCCCATATCGCAACCAAAATGCCGCTCACTGTACTGTCCGATTCGGATATCCGCTCGCTGCTACTCTGCTTGACGCTCAACGATGTGCAAAGGTTCCAGACGAATCTTGCAGAAGCCCTTCATGACTACTCGACAGGTACTCAAGAGACAACAGCTTGCTGCAGTGCCAACCAACCTCAGCGGATTTCCATCCCTGCTCCGAACAGCCAGAATACTCTCTTTATGCCCGCCAGTACCAGCACCAGCAGAGGCATCAAAATTATATCTGTCTCTTCTGCACCGCACTCATCCCCCTCTGCTAGTACTACCACACTCACTCCAAGCTCCACAGCCAGCTCTCATTCGTCTCAACCCTCTCTCACCAAACCTCAATCCCCCCAAGCTTCTATTGCCTCTTCGCAGAATACCACCCCGCACGGCTCTCTTACACTCCTTCATCCCTCCGGAATACCCTACGCATTCCTTTCTGCGTCTGAGCTCACCGCTTTCCGTACCGCCCTTGCCTCCACTCTCATCTTCAAACGCCGCTCTAACGTTCATTCCATCACGGTGTTTGGCGCAGGAAAACAAGCATACTGGCACATTCGCCTTGCACTGTTGCTCAGAGGCTCCGAGATTCATCATATTGACATCGTCAACCGCTCTTTTGCTCGGGCGCAAACGCTCATGCAGGAGATCTACACGTCAGAAGAGTGGGCGGACCTACGCAATGCGAATGAGAAATTGAAATTCAGCATCGTAAGCGCCGACTATGGCGAGTACAACCGCCTTCTCAAAGAACATGTCCGCAAAGCAGACATCATATTCCTCTGCACCCCCAGCACAGTCCCCTTATTCCCGGCCGAGCACTTGACTCACTCCGAAGGCCGCCGCAAAGGTCGTTACATCAGCGCTATCGGCAGCTACCGCGAACACATGCTGGAGCTCCACCCCGACATCCTTCGCCAAGCTGTTGCTCCCGAGCACAAGAACCATCACCACAAGCACGCTTCCAAGGGTGGTGTCATTGTTGTCGATAGTCTTGAAGCTTGTTTGAAAGAAGCCGGGGAAATTATGCAGGCCGGACTGGGAGCGGAGCAGTTGGTCGAGGTGGGGGAGCTGTTGATGGTAAAGAAGGCGAGTATGCGGGAGTTGGAGATGGGGACCGGAGAAGGGGAAGTGGGCCTGAAGAGGTGGTTGGAGGGAGGAAATGTGATTTACAAGAGCGTGGGTTTGGGACTTATGGATATTTGTGTTGGAGAAGATCTGGTGAGTTTGGCGAGAGAGAAAGGGGTAGGGACTACCATACCGGATTTCTGATTAGTCCGCTTTGGGAAGACGACGAGAGTATGGAGAGTCAAAGATCGCACGGGAGTTACCCATATCAGCTAGCGAGCAAATCCCATACCTCTGACGCTTGGGATATGGAGATATTACGAAGAAGATGAGGTATGGTGCATGATGCGGAACGAGAATACGATGCATTACTGGACCAAAAAAATGTTATTCTAGGACGAACATGATATGGCGAGTATGATGAGCTTCGATCTCCACGCCACAGTAATCAGAGAGTCTATCATCAAGCACAACAAGAGGAACCACGTGGCCGCCGATGCTCGATGATGGAAACATGGGATCTACAAAAAAAAAGCACGGTCATGGCTTTGCATCAAAGGACATGTATCTGGAAATAGCCAAGTCCATGCAAAAGAATTCCTTGGAGGGAAGAATGGCATTCGGAAACGCTCCGGAACGAAAAAGTTCGACTGAGGGGAAGCTCAACGTGGAAGGTCTTCAAGAATCTGGGAAGTAAGAGGTCTATTGGAGATATTTTGCATGTGGAAAAAAGGCGATGAGTTCCATGTGGAAGACTGGGAGATCTTGACGCAATTGGTCTACCGACACATTACTTACATGTGAAAAGGTGAAGAGCCGCAGTGGTGGGACATCTGGCAGAGCAAGTCCGTGCAGAAGCTGGCGGGGGAAGACGCAAGTTCATATGTCTGGGTTTACCATACAACATGCTAAATTATATCAAACCCACAATTTCATGCGCTACTGTACTAGAAAACTTTTACTCAAACCTCTTCTCCGCCGCTTTCCAGTTAATGACATCCCAAATCGCGCCGAAGTATTCCGCTTTCCGATTTTGATATTGTAGACTGTAGGAGTTAGCAACCACTCATGCTCATCTTCAATCTTCACGCTTACTAGTAGGCATGCTCCCAAGCGTCAATCCCCAGCAGCGGCACAAACTGCCCAACGACCGGATCTTGATTCTGCATCCATCATCAGCAGCAAAGTTCTCTCCGCCCTCCCAGATCCCAAACAGCAGAACTCACAGCATAAGTCCTCACCCCAACGCCCCCCGTCTCCTTATCCTTCACCAACCAAGCCCACCCACTCCCCTGAATCCCCGCCAGTTTCATATTCATCACCTTCTTCAGATTTTCCACGCCCCCAAACGTCGCCTCAATCTCCTTCCCCAACTTCCCGCTCGGCGGCTCCCCCCCACCACTGCCCTTGGGCGCCAGATTCTCCCAAAACAGGCTGTGGTTGATGTGCCCGCCGCCGTGGAAATTGATGAGGGGCTGCAGGGCGATTTGCTGGGCGATGGAGCCCGGGCTGGAGGAGGAGGAGGAGGATTGCAGCTCGCCGAGCTGGGCGGAGAAGTTGTTGAAGGAGTTGACGTAGGTGGAGTGGTGGTTTTTGTGGTGGAGCTCCATGATGCGGCCGGAGATGGAGGGCTCGAGGGCGGAGTAGTCGTCTGAGTTGCAGGTCATTTAGCTTGCCCTGATTTTGAATGGGGGGGGAAAATATGAAAAGGCGGAGTTACATGGAAGGTCAGGAAGTGTAGCTTTGCCGCGGGTGAAGGTTGTGCTGGCGGGTTTGGCGTGGGAGAGAGCGCGGAAGGCCGAGCGGGCGGTGGAGGGGCGGAGGAGGGTGCTCGACATGGTGGAATGGTCAATTCAGCGCTTTGAGGTAGTGTCAATTGGTTGGTCGATGGTCAGTAGTTGATAATGCTTGTTGATGGTTTGAGCGGAGCTTGGGATGAATAGCTCCGAGAGTCCGCTTCCTTCCTACCCCTATTTCACATTGACTGTTCCGGATTTTAGAATTTCCAAAATCAAGGGTCCACCCTCTGCAAATTTTGCACTGCAACCAACCAATTCGCTGGAGAAGCCTAACCACCACCCCACAGACCTTTAACTCCTTCCATTTGGTATGTAATATGAGTTTATACAAAGACGGCCCCTTCATGTAAATCTGACGTGTTGCAGGATCAATTCCAGCGCGATTCCAGCGCGATTCCAGAGCTCTATGCCCCCCCCACTTGCCTCCACCCAGAAGGATCGAATAGCAGTGCATCTACAGCAGGGACTGTCGCCTAAGGTCATTGCCGACGTCGAAGGGGTCACTGATAGAACTGTCAGAAAGATCAGAGGTAGATTAAAAACATACGGTCAGCACTCACCTCCTAAAATGAGTGCTATGGGGCAGGCGCCCTTGATTCATCCTGCTGCCAGGATTGATCTTCGGCATTTCCTAGAAGGTCAGCCATGATCATATCAGAATGAGATGCTATACTACCTCTTCGACGACTGGGGCATCACCGTCGCTCTTTCCACCCTATCCAACGCTTTAAAGGCCATGAAAATCAATCGAAAATGCCTTAAACGGGAGGCTTTGGAGCGCTCGCAGGAGTGTCGGAATCTATACTTCCTAGACGTCAGTCAGTTCACTCACGAAATGCTCGTGTTTCTGGATGAGAGTGCAGCCAACGAACATACGATGCATCGTAAACGTGGCTGGGCTCCCTATGGCATATCGCCTCGTATAATCCGACCAGTCAAACGAAGCGAAAGATGGAGCATTCTACCGGCCTACTGCTCTGACGGCATTCTGGCCAGACATATACATCAGGGGGGTATTTCTGAAGCTCGCTTTGAATGGTTCCTGGCGAACGAGATACTCCCGAGATGCAATCGCTTTCCAGGGCCTAAATCGATGTTGATTCTCGACAACGCTTCTGTGCATCACACTCAGATGAGTGACGTCGACATCGAGCTGAGCCCTGCTAACTATCAGTAGGAAGTCAAAGATCTATGCCGTCAGGCCGGTGTGATCTTACTATATCTGCCACCCTACTCCCCTGACTTCAACCCCATTGAAGAGTTCTTTTCAGTGCTTAAGGCCTGGCTCAAAAGACATTACAAGCTGGCTGAAGACATGAGTTTTGAAGCCTATTTGCACATGGCGGTGGAAGCTTGTAGCAAGGGTCATTTTGCAGCCGGTCACTTCAGGCATGCGGGCATAACAGTAAATATAGATACGGATTGATTTGTTTTCTTGTCAATACTTCGTATGTCTACTATTTTTGCTGGTATGGCAGGTACTTTCGAGTAAGTGTATACTTAATAAGATATATACTCTATATAGTCCACGATCACCAAATATACTACTTTTCTGCTCTGGAAGGCTTCGCATCTTCGCCGAATGCCTGCGTTTGTTTGCTGACTGTAGTCTAGCCATGACTAAATGGAATGAAGATTTATATATATGACTGTTTGGTTTGTGGGGTGGTGGTTAGGCTTCTCCAGCGAATTGGTTGGTTGCAGGGCAAAATTTGCAGAAGGTGGACCCTCGATTTTGGAAATTCTAAATTCTGGCCTACCCACTATGAAATAGGGGTAATAAAAACATAACGTGCTTTATAATATTGTGGCTAAATGCACGAACGCCGCGTGGAGAACTTTGCACCTGCTCATGCAGAACAAGTGTCCATCTAGCCAACAATCTAATACGTCCGCAAACGCCAGCATGCACATCTTGACTCAACTGCGATGAGCACCATCAATCACCCGCCGCTCACTCGCTCAAGCGGACCCCAACCCCACAATGGGCTCTTACTACGACATCGATGCCATCCTGACCGACGCCCAAAAAGTACCCTGCACCTTTGAACTTGAAGTCCCTGGCCTAGGCTACATTGACGACAATGCTGGCGCTGATGTGAGTATAGCCTCTACAACGAGACGTCGGCTTATGCGCCCCCACTACCCAACATCTCTTCCCGCGACTCCACCCCCGACAATTCCGTTAACACCCCCCACAGATCAAACCCGGCACGCACCTCTCCCTGCCCCTCTGGCTCGGTGAGATCCTCGCTGTCCAGCGCCTCCGCGCCTCTCCCATCCTGAACCTCGATCTACCGCCCTCCATTGCTCCTCGCGTCCTCAACGCACTGAAAGCGGATCCCAGGACTGTGGAGTTGAGGGCGCTAGCGAGCCATTTTTATGAGCTGGCGGCTAGGGT
>JAABUW010002479.1_pt1 | contig 28045 bp, 8 predicted proteins | sample 5560081 | NCBI WGS metagenome assembly JAABUW01 (sample SAMN10711882, study PRJNA513363) | rock metagenome | isolation source: Antarctica rocks | place: Antarctica: Victoria Land, Knobhead sud | reverse complement strand
ACGTATATTGTTTTTCTTATTTACAATAAAGCTTTTATGTCGAACGCGTTTTTTGAACTTAATATTAATATTTTTGTCTTCTTTATTATTGTTATTAATTGCGAATTTGTTTAGTTTAATATTAAATACATTAGCAAACATTATAATCTTCTTATATTGCTATTATATATGCGTTAGAATTGTCTTTAGTTAAATTTGCAACAAAATTTATTAAATTATTGAACAAAGACATCAATATAGCTCTTTTTTTTTATCGATATTGTTGCTTATAATAAATATATATTATATAAGATTCTTATATTTTGAAAGAAGATTTGCGAATAAGTTTCTTGTTAATATGCGAAAAAGAATGTCAATTTAAGCAAATAAATTAATGTAAAAAGAAATAGAAGAAATCTAAAAAATTAAAATTGTTTATACAAATTATAACAATTCTTTTAGCATATTTTTTTTGTACATTAAGCTAAGAATCTTATTTTAATCTAATCGCTTAACAATATATTTTAATAATTACTACTTAACAAAGATTTCTAATTTTTAAAATTATCTACTTTGTTTTAAGACAAACGTTATTAATTTGTATAAAAGATATATTTTATAAGAGTGTCTAATTATCGTAAATTACTATTTAATTCTTTGAATCACTATTGTATAGAATTCTTTTAACATTGTTTTTATCTTTTTTTTTGACTTTAGAAGCGCAATTAATATAAATTGCGAAAGACGTAATAATGCGATTAATTTTAATAACAAATTAAGTTTTAATTGTAATTTTATTTCTAATCTTTTATTAAATATAAATGCAAACAAGATATTTAATCGTAAATAATTACGTATTAATTTCGTGGAAATACGCTAAAATATATTTATGAAATCTTAATTAACTTGTTTAAAAAATATTTTTTTTTCTTTGGAATCGAAAGAGCAATTTGAAATTTATAAATTTAATTGTTTGCTATATTATAATTATTTTTTTAATTATATTTTTGTTAATATTTTTAATTGTTGCAATCTTAATATTTCAAATTAAGCTTAAAAGAACTCGCAAATGCTTCGCGTCAATTATTATAATAAAATAAAGAATTTTATATAATAAAGATACAAATTTAACAAAATTAGCAACAAGATTACTATTTTGTCTTTTAGTTTTATTAAAAGTACGCAATATATAAAAGCAAAAAAACAAATTTTTTTTGATTTTGCTACGTAATTTAATTACGCATTATATGCTTAAAAAATACAAACTTACACGTATATAATTTTGCGAAATTTTAAATTTTTCTTTAACTACAATTGTATTTGCGCTCAATTAATTTGTTATAATTTTTAAACAAAAATTATTAGAGACAAATGTTATAATACAAGAATTTTTGTATTTCGATTCTTATTATATCTTAAGAACGATAAAATTTCTTAAAGTTATTAATTACGCGTATTTCGCTTAATTATTAAGCGTCAATTTTTTATTTATATTGTTTTCGTTATAATTATTAACTAGTTTTAAGATTAATTCCTTTGTTATATAAATATAAATATTTAAATTTGCGATTGCTTTAATTACGATCAATTTTATATAATTTTATTTCGAAAAAGAATTTACGCATTATTATTTTTATTAAGTTCTATAGTAAAACTAATAAAATTTGCAACGTTTAATAAGTATAAATATTGCTTTATCGTCTTAAAAATGCGATATAAATAAAAAAACAAAATAAAGAAACTTTGCTTTTAACAAATTGTTGTACGCAACAAAACATTATTAATATGCAAAAAAGTAAATATATTTGTTTACGATCTTTAATGTTGTTAGCAAATTTTTTAATCTTGTAATTTCTATATTTAGTTACTTTATTAATCGAAGTTTTTTTTTTTTACTATTGTTATTTTGTCACTTCTTAAATCGTCTTTATTATAAAAATTAACAATTGTTTGTTTAATTTCGTTTTTTCGCACTTAGATAATTATAAACATTAAATATACTTAATTGATTTGCAATTAAATTGATCGAAGTTTTTTTTATATAACAATTAATGTTTATAAAATTATAATGTTAAAATATATATCTTTACAAATAAATATAATTATGTCGCACAAAATTATATTTATATTTTTATTTACTTTGTATTAATTAATTATTTTTTAATCGTATATAAATAGATAAACATTTAAATTGTTATTTAATATATTTATTAAAACTTATTATTACGCAAACGCAATTGCATTTTATTTATTAATGTGCTTTTAAAATCTTGAAATTTAATTATATATTTTTGCAAAAAACATTAACTTTATTGTAAGCAATACAACTATAGAAGTTAAAATAATGTAAACTTGTTACTACTAAAATTAATTAAAATTGCTTAATAAATATATATATAACATTATTAACTTTAGCTAGTGCATTTTATTTAAAAGCAATTTTTTATATTAAATCTTATTTTGCAAATTGTTTCTTTTTAATTGTGTAAACTTTATCGTTGTTTAAACATAAATTAATAACAATTTAAAGTATTAAAATCTTGAAATTACTTAATATTATTATTGTTTATTTTTAAGAAAACGTTATTTTGTTATAAAAAAAAATTTAAAATTCTTTAAATAAATATTAGTATAATTTTTACAAAAGCTTAAAAATACTTTTAGATTTTCTTTAAAAACAATTTATTTTATATTTTTTAAAATTTAAATAAGTTTTTAATCGAATTGCAAACAATTTTTTTTTTAATTTTTAATTAAGTCTCTTTTATATTTTACGAAACTTTCTTACTTTTTTATTAAGTCTCTTTAGCATTTTATTAAGTTTTTTCATTTAAATATTAAGCATATTCTTTTTATATTTTTTAACAACATAATTAATGTTGCAATTTTTTTAATAATTAGCAACAAACTTTATATTAAAAGTATATCTATTAATTTCGCAAAAAATGTAATCAAATAATATTAAAATAATGCAAATTCTTTATAAATTATAAGTTAAATTCTAATAATTTAAGATTATTTTCTTAGTATTACTTTTATTGTAAAGAATTTTTTAGTAAAATTTAATAATTAATTGAACGCATAAATTAATTAGAATGTTAATTTTAAAGCAAATATTAATTAAGATTTTAATTAAAAGATTTTTCGCATTTAAGCAATTAACATTGCGTAACAAAGAACAAAAAAGAATAATTAAACTACTAAAATTATTTTTAAAATTAAGAAACATTAATCGCACAACTTTGTTAATACTTTTTTTAAACATATTAACAATACATACTTTATAATAATCAAGATTCTAAAGCTAGATTAAAAAATAAACAATATCAATAAAGTAATTAAACGTCTTAAAATAATAGTATATAATTGTTATTCTAATTATGCTATTAATAATCAAAAAATTAATACGTTTTTTAATTTTTTAAGATTCGACTTTTAAGTTACATTTAATCGAAACTAATTTAATCAATTAACATTAATTAATCAAAAATTAGTTAATGTTAATTTGCGACGAAATTATATTAGTATCTTTTTTGTATTGCGTATTGTTAACAATTTATTTGTTTAACTTGTTATTTTTTGTTTTAATTATAATCGCTTTTAAATTGTTAAATTGTTTTCGTTAAATGCAAAGCTAAACTTAATTATACTTAAAAGTAATACAATTGTTTAATTATTAATAAAGCAATTCTTAATATTTTCTTTCTTAATTAAAAGATTTTTACGAAATCTTTATATTAAAGATTTTTATAGTTTTTTCTTTGCGTTATAACATCGATTAATTAATAGCTATATTTTAGATAGTATTTTATTATTATTTAAATGTTTGATTTGTAGTATATTATATTCTTTTTCGAAATTAAAATGTTTGCAAATTTTTAAATTAAAATCTTTGCAAATTTTAAAATTAAAATTTTCGAAATCGTTCTTAAAGTGCGACAACATTTATTGTGTATCTTTAAGAAAAACTTTAATAAATTAAGACTTTAGTTATAGTTAAATTGAATTTATATAAGTCGACAAATTAAATTTATTTAATAAAGATACAAATCTATTTAATACAAATGTAAATAACATTTTTTTTTTAAATTGTTGCGAAATACATTTTAACTAGCGTTGTTTTCGTTATAAGATATTATATATATATAGATATTAATGCAACGATTCGTTATAAAATTAATATAACAATCGTTTATATTTTAAGTTTTCTAAGAGTGCTTAATAGAGCTTTCGAAACTTTAAGTTAAAACAAAAACGAAAATCGTTTATGTTGTTTTTATTAAAATAGATTTGCAAATTTGTTAAACGTCAAAATAAATAGCTTTTTAATTGTTAACAAAACGCTCTAAAATATGTTTTTTAAATTTATTAAATTTTTAAATAGCAAACTTAAGATTAAAGCTTATATTTTTTGCGCTAATTGTTGCTCTTTTAATCTTAAGAAAGATCTTAAACATTACAAATTCTTAAAAATTAATTAAGAACAAATTACGCTTCTTAATTTAAAAAAGCTTAAAAATCGATTTTTTACATTTGAAGCATTATTGCTTTAAATAAAAAATAAGATTATTATAATTAATACAACTTTTAACTAATTATACAACTTTAAAATTTGATTAAATCTTAAATTTAAATTGTATATATATAATTATTATTACAATTAAATTAATAACAAAGAAGATTAACTTTGTATTAGCTTATATTCTATTTTATAATATATAATTAAAATCGATTTAAAATTATATTTGTTTTATAGTTTATTACGCAACAACTTACGTATTTTTTTTTGTTAATATTAATATCTTTGCGATAAAACGCTATAATTAATTTAATACTTCGTTACTTTAATTATAGCATTAATGTGCTTAAGAATTGCGTCAACATTAAGCAAATAAAATACTTTGTTTATTTAAATATCGAAATCGACAAATATTGCGAAATTTTTTTGATAAATTTTTATTAATTCTTCGACAAATAGACAAACAATATTGACGAATTTATTTTTAATTCGAAATCTTTTATTTGTATTTAATTTACTTAGCAAAAGTGCGATTGTAACAATTTATATTAAAGTTTAATAATATACAATATAAAAAACATTACGTTTTAAAAGATTTTTATTTTGCATAATAGTATTTAAACATTAAAGCTTAATTGTTTAATAATTTATTTTTGCTTTGTTGTTGTTTTAAACAACAACTTAATTATAAAGATTTTTAATTGCAATTTAAACAATATTATTTACTCTTATTAAGAAATAATTGTTGCGTTAATTTGTTTTGTTTATTGTTTATTTTTGTTAATTTGCGTCAATTAAGAATTTCTAATTATACAAAAGATTTTTTATATTATATATATCGACAAAGCATTGCTAAATTGTTGTTTGTAAATATTAAATATAATAATAGCAAATTAAAATTAATTATAAAGATAAAATACTTAAGTTTGCAACAAAACAATTTAATTATTGCGCAATCGCATATTAAATATGTTAAAAAATATATTTTTAATTTTTAAAAACAATAAAACAATAAATTTTGAAATTAATAATTATTTCGAACAATATATTAATTAACAATTAAAAGTTATCTTATTGCTAATTTCGCATTTTAATATTTTTAATTTTGATATCTTCGATTATGCGCAAACGTTTAGCAAACTTATAAATTTAAACAAATTTTTTACTTTTGCGTCTTTTGTTAATCGATTCTCTATTGCAATTAATATATTTTTGCGTTAATTTTATAATTGTTGCAAATTTAATATTAACAAATGTTTTAATTTAACGTCTTAGTATTCTTAATTTGTTGCAAAAACTTTTTTACAAATTAGCACTTTATTAATGCAAAATTTGTCGCAAATATTAACTCTAATATTTTTGTTTAATTTTTTCAAATTTAATAATAAGAATTTCGAAAAATTGACTCTTAAAATTTGTTAATTTTCTTCGTTTTTTTAATAGTTTTTTTTATTTTCTTAACAATTTTTTACGTTCTCTTAACAATCTTTCTTGCATAATAATATTTTTTTTTGATCTTTTAACAATATATTTTCGATCTCTTTTAAAGTTAACAATTTTGTTAAATTTAAATATTTAATATCGCAATATTAAATCTTTTTCTTTATAATATCTTTTTACATTTTTTTTCTTTTTTTTGTTAACTTTCTATATTTTATTTAAGATTATTGATGCGAGCATCGTCTAGTTAGTCGCCACTAGTTAGGGTCCATCTAGCTAGTCGCCATTAGTTAGGGTCCATCTAGCTAGTCGCCACTAGTTAGGGTCCATCTAGCTAGCATTCGTTTTTAGTTTGATCATTAATCATTATACTATACAATTAGTTGTCTTGCTTGCTTTGTGTTCACAACAATCGTCTTTCTTTTCGTGTCAATTAGTAGCTTCAATATTAGTTTCGAAGACAAGTAGTTCTTATCGTTTGAATCATTGCATCAATCGTTGAGCGTTGTTAGTCATCATCTTCTTCGTCGCTTTTGCTTGGGCGCATTGGCGCAAGCCTCAAGTGTCTAAATTTTTACATCAAACACTTATTTTATTAAGATTGTTAACTAGCTCATTGCATTAGTTTTAAACGAATGTCGACGACAATATTGTCGACATAGCTTATCTAGCGTCTTTTTAGTTATTTAGCGTTGTGTTTCGAGCTTTTGTCGTAAGTTAATGTTTATTGTTGAGGAGATTCTTTCAAATATTTTCGCAACGAACTAGGTAATCGTTAAGCTAACGAACGTCAAGAATTTTTCTTAACTCGTTTATCAACTTTTTGCTTTCGCAAAGATTGATCATTCTTTTAAATCTCTTTTGTTCTTATTTATTATCGAGCTAGTTAAGAAGCTATTTTGACAAGCTTCGTCTTCTATCTTTGTAGAGCTAGAAGAACGACGAAGCAATAGAAAAGTTGATTAGTTATTTATTTAGTTATCGAAGTAGGCAATTAATAAGATTTTACTTCGAAGAGTTATAAAGAGATTTATAGCAATAGCTAGCAATCAAATATTAAACTCGAACGATTTCTCTATTGCTAAGACTTTTGAGTTTAAAGCTTCTTCTTCTATAAACGTTGCTAAGACGTTCGAATTTAAATCTTATTCTTTCGTCAATTTGATATCTCTAGACGAGAAGTCTTTTGATCTTTAGAGTACGATACAACGATTGCTAGTCAAAAGATCTTAAAAGATCAAAAGTAGCTAGAACGTTCTCAATCAATTATCTAGTGAATCTCGAAGACGTTTTTCGACGAATGTTGTCGCTCTCATTGTTGATACTCGTTCGAGTAGCAACTTTGATTCGATGGGACAATCATTTATTCTTTCACGTCTCAATTTATCGACAATGGGTAGTTGAACTCAATCTTTATTCTTTTAGATCGTTGAGAATTAGTTTTCGAATTCATCAAATAATGATTCTCAACGTGAGGACATCTTGAGATTCGACGATCATTTAATCGATGAGAATGCGAGTTTAAATCGAGAGAGATTATCTTCGTTTTCGTCTAGAAATCGCGAGGATCGTTCTCTCGCTTTTAGTAGATAGCGTTTGATGATCGACGCAATACTAGATTTATCTACTAGTGAGTTTCGCCAATGGGATAGACGACTGGCGAGCAATCAACAAAATTAGGGCGCTTTGGGACGAGCGTTTTTCTTTTCACTACTCGCACTCATTGGCGATCGTCAAGAACAGGAAGCCTCTATTTCTTCATTCGCCCCTATTAATGGCTTTAGACAATTGATTATCGCAACGACAACGATTGCTCTTGGGCAACAATTAGTCTCTACTATTACTTTTGGGCAATAGTTAGCCCCTATTGCTATTTTTGGGCAACAATTAGCTTTAATTGGTATCTTTGCACAATTAGCTTCAATTGCTAACTATGGACAATCAACTTCGATTACCACTTTTGAGCAACAACTTGGATAGCAAATTGCGTTCGACTAGGCGACTAACTACGCGAACGAAAGACAATACGAAAATTAGAATCTCAATTAGCATTTTAGTCAATTAGAACATACTTGTCAAGATTGACCTTAACAAGAGAATTTCACTTTTATCTCTCAAATGATCGATCAATTTCGAGGTATCATGCGTGACGAGATTAGACAAGTTATCTCAAATTCTAATGAAAATTCTCTTTATCAAGATTGTGCTAGACGACGAATTGATCGTTCTTATGAGAAGAAGTCTTCGATCGTTGGTAGCGAATGATTGTCGATCAAGTTTAGAGTTGCGAACATTGAATTTTTTCATCTAGACGCTTTCGAAAGCTACGACGCAAAGTTTATTATCTTTGCTCATAAGAAGACGATTTATCGCGAGGTTTTTATCTTCGTAGATCGAGTAAACGACTATGTTTACATCGTTGACGAAGTCGCTATTCGCGAGAATCTCTTCTTTTGCTTTCGAGGATCAACAATGACATAATATCTTAAGAAGATCGAGAAGTTCAAACGAAGAGCTTTTTGAACGATGTCGTTGATCGATTTTATAGATGAGCTTTAGACGTGATTTAAGATGCGAATCAATAAGACTCTAAATAAACTAATATCGAAATCATTCATCGCGAAGGACGTCATGAACGATCGAGAAACAATTGGTTATCTTTAGAATGTCGTTCTCTATTTTCAATTTACTAGGATATCTAACTTGCAAGGTTAATTAACTTGGGCTTAGCAACAACTTGACTTAGAGCTTAAGGCGATGATGATCATGTCTACGACGATCATTACAATTCAAGACTTCATCGAGAAGTTCGAAGCGAAACGAGAGCTTTATAAAGTCATGCTTATTTGACGACGAACGAAACGTAGCTTAAAGACTAATAAGCGTAACGAAGATCTCAAGTTTAATCAATTAATAGTTTGTTAATTCTTCGCACCAATATAGTTACGCGCGATCTATTTCTCACGCATGCCATACTACAATGCTTATTAGAATTTCGTTGAATACTTATCTCGTTTTTTAGTGCAAGACTCTAGATATGTTGCCAATTAATATTGTTTAATGATGCAATCGTCGTAGTCTATGTCTTCACAACTCATATTGTCGTAGCTTAATTTAACAAGAGGATTGTTGGCGCCTAATCGCCTAACGATCATTGCCTCTAATGCTAAGACTCAAATCGACAAAGAGAATAAGAATTCTTTCTTCTTCAAGATAGACGATCGACGCAATGATACTAGAGAAGGTCAAAATCGCAATATCTATCGAACTTAAGGACAACAATTCATCTATCAACTATATAACTATTAGCGGCGTTCGTATTAGCAAAAGGGATATTTATCGTCGAGATACTAGCAAGGACCTTATTAGCTCTATGTTGCTTCGACGTATCACATAGCGCCTTTCGTTTACAACTTTTATAATGAATAATAGTTAAAGGTCTTGGCTTATTTTAGCGCAAAGTATGCTAACGAGAAGTTGTTCGTCGAAGCCTCAATCTATTATGTTGAGAACGAACGACTAGCTAACGAAGAGCAAGATAATTGTACAAACTTCTTTGTTATCTTGATTGACGCTTACTAAGTCGACGCATATCATGTCGATTCCAAAATTAACGTTATTTTAGATCGCTCAATTTGCCAAACTTGTTAGCGTACTTTTCATTTAAGGAATAAGTTATTTAGACATCTACAAAGTTATCACGATCTCAATTGTCGAATGAAGAGAAATTACGTCGAAGTCTTTTAGACGAATTTTAATTTGATAAACTTAGACTAGATTATCAATGACTTAGACATAATCGAATTCGACGCGACGATCGTCGTTAACATTGGATTAGTCTTTCGATTATATTATTATGCGACAATGCTTTTGAGATTCATTTAGCGTGACGTCATGCATTCTATTTGCGTCGACACAAGATGCACAATGTTCTTAATCGATCGATAGTTTCTCGACGAGCTTAAACTAAAATATTTATTGAAGAAAGTCGACGCTCTTATCTTAGTGTGCGAAGTCGATATCGAGAAGCATCTTATAGACGATTATCTATTTTTAAATATGTACATTAAAGAACAAGCTAATAATAAGAGTGCGATGACTCATATTTGTTAAGAGATTCACGTAGTGGATCATCTAAAAGCAAAGATGCTTTTTGAGATAAACGTTATGATCTTAAAGCGAATAATAGTGAATCTAAATGCTAGAACGTTAACAATTAATAGTTGTTGAAAGCTAACAATCGATTTTAAGATTACATCGAAAAACAATATACGAGTTCGTAGAGTCTTGAAGGCAAGTCGAAAGACAATCATCGACGTTAATACGATTATTGAGTTATCTATTTGTTCGCTACAATTTTTGTTAGACAAAGACTATCTATTCGAGTCAAAGCTTGTCGATGCGTATGCTTATATTGTCGACTTTAACGTATCTTTCATTTATGTTTGCAACACCAGTTTAGTGTTAATGATTATTGATAGGCATGTTAATCTTGGTTATTTAACAAAGTATAAGAAGCAAAGTTGTTATCAAATTGGTGTCAAGGAGCACCCATGAGCGACGAAAGAAAAAATACAAGTAGATATGTCGAAGAATGGTTGTTAAATCATTTTGTTAAACGACGTTCATGCGTACGAATCTCTAGATAAAATTAGTTTTCTTTAGACATTGATTAACAAATTCGTCGATCTATGAATCGATAATAAGAAGACAATTAATCTACTAAAGAACGACTAGATAATAGTATCTTTTACAAGAGATTAAGATTCGATGAACGCTTTTCGCATTGTTCATAAAGTCTACTCATTAGACGTTCGAGATAAACAAGTAGTCGATGAGAAATTTAACAAACTTCATCAATAGAGCAAAATGAAATGATTAAGAAAGCTCACTCCTTTTAAGTTTTTAGTGTTCGTCGTTTGGCGCATCGTTAATGAATCAAACGAACTCAAAAAAAAGTTACGAGTTGTGACAAATATTAGAGAACTTAATAAGTTTGTTGTTATAAATGGTCATTTCATCTTAATACAAAGTGACGTTATCGCTCATATAAGAGATTGCAATCACATTAGTTTGATGAATGACCTAGCTTTTTTCTTTCAATTTTTAGTGATTATGGCGAACAAACATAAATTCTTCCTCATTAATTATCGAGGAAAAGAAGAACTACAAGTAGTCGTCATAAGATTTAAAAACTCTTTAGCGTATGTGCAACGAGTGATGAACGAGCAATTGCGAGAATTTCGAGAATTTGTACGCGTCTACATCGACGACATTATAGTTTTTTTTAAGACGTTTATCTAGCATTTGAATCATCTTAGTTAACTTTTTCTTAAATTTATCGAACTTCGAGTTATTTTAAGTTCAAAGAAGATCTTTTTAAACTACTTAAACATTACATTGTTAAGTTAAAAGATAAACGCTTTCGATTTATTTACAATTGAGAAGCGAATAGTTGTCGTTAAAGCAATCGAATTTCCAAAGAATCTAAAAGCTCTTAAAATCTATCTTGGTTTTTTCAACTATTAACGAGATAAGATCGCGTGATATGCACAAAAGATCGATGCTCTTTAGGGCGAAAAAACGCGATTGTTAAAGGGAGCTTCAACTCTAGGCGATTAGAAACGCAAGACATATGTCAAAACAACACTCATTGAAAACTTATCGACGCTAAGAGAATTCTACGTCTAGCTTCAACGCACTTTGACGACTCCTAACTTCTTAATTCACTTCGATAATAGTTGACGTCTTTACATTGATTTAGATGCGACAAAGAAGCGCGACTTTAACGTCGAAATATATCACGTTAAGAGCGATTTAACATTAGACGATTTTAGAAAGGCGAACATCTAGCACATTTTGTTTTTGTCAAAGATGCTTATTACGATTGAATTTTATTATTGGCTCACTAAGTTGAAGGTCGTCGCTTTAATTTAAACAATTAGGAAAACTCGACATTTTATCGAAGCTTTCAAATGATCTACTATGATCTATATAAATCATTTGGCGACGATAAAGATTGTTAAGCAAACTACTTTATCGTCTTCGTTAATCGACAAGTTAAACTTGAGATTAGTTAGAGTTTTTTAGTATCTATCGCAATTTATTTTAGACGTTCGTTATCGTTCGAGTCGACTTAACATTGTTTTAGACGCTCTATTAAGACTCGTCGCCTTAACGAAAAAGAAGAAGTTGAACGACGATTAAGACATATTTGACGACATTGACATCTTTCATGACGAGGCAAAGACGATCGTTGAGGTTGACGCTAAGGCGAATGTTGTAAATAGACTAGTTGAATAAACGACTAAAGAGAAGAAGAACATCGTCGTACAAGATACAACGAACGAAGCGATTTCTTTTCACACTTATCTTATTGAGATAAGTATCGACTTTCAAACACGTCTCATTGACGTCTACAATCGCTTCATCAAATGAACGAAAATCTTAAGAACTCTACAAAGGGTTTCTATGCCTTTCGAAATTCAATTTACGCTAAACGACGAGCTCATTTATTTTATTAATTATGCGCAAAGGAAGCGTCTATGCTTGTCTAAAAAGTTCGAGAAAGAGATCTTCGAACAAATTTATGACGATAATTATCACGCAAACTTCTTAAGAACATACGAGGCGATTACGATAAACTTTTATTTTCGAAAGCTAACTAAGCAACTAAAACGATACATAGCTCATTGTTGTCAATGTAACATGTGTCAAATTAAGCGACATCAATCGTACGACAATCTTAATTTAATTATTAGCCCCTTAGTACTCTTTTATACAATGAGTTTCGACTTTATTCTAGCACTATTAAGTGTGTAGAACATAAATTTTGCTATGTTCGTCATTTGCAAGTTCTCAAAGAAGATTACTATTCTTCTAGAAAAGACTATCTATATTGCAAAAGACTAGACAACAATGCTAGTCGACGAACTCGCAAACTAGAGCATGCCAAGAGCATTCATTTATAATCGAGATCGAAAATTCTTTTTTAAGTTTTGAAAGACGATTTTTAAGAAGCTTGGGATTAGCTTTTTGGTCTTAATCGTTTATCATTCGCAAACGAATGATTAAAGCGAACGAATCAATCAAACAATCGAAATCGCGCTTCGACACACGATAGCTAACAATTCGAGTCTCGATTGAGTCGTCTTTCTTTCTACATTAAGAGCAAAACTTAACAATCTTTCTAATTTATTAACTAGGCTTTCGCTCAACGAGCTTATTATGAGTTTCAAGATACGAGACTCGATGTCGTTGCTAAAGCTAGACAAGCAAAGCGAAGATTAACTTAAGAAGAGAACAATGAACGTTAACGAAACGAAAGCTTTCATAGCTTGAGCTAATATAATCTTTAAGTTTATCTACAACAAGCATCATCGATCTTTATCTTTAAAAGTAGGGAACAAGGCTTTTTTGCGACTTCACAAAGAGTACAACTTGTCGTTAGTGAAATCGCTCAAGCTCGCCATTCAACGCGTAGATCCTTTTAAGATACTCGAAAAGAAGAGTAATCTAATTTATCGAATTGAATTGCCAAAAGATTGAAGAATTTATCTAGTCATCTTTATAGCGAACTTGGAGTTCGCACTAGCTAGCATTGACCCTTACAATCGTCTAGCACTAGATCATCCCAAATTGGTCAAAAAGTTTAACGAGAATTGGCACTCGTATGAGATCGAGACTCTAGTTAATCACTAAATGCGCAAATATAAACGAGAAGAGCTCATCTTAAAATTCTTAATTCGATGAAAAAAGTATGGTTCGAAGTTCGATCGTTAATACGATAAGAATTTTCTCGACGAAGTCAAAGAGCTCGTCTAAGCTTACAAGGAGAAGTATGGCATGCTTATGTTGAACGTCATTCGTCGTCTCGATTCAATGAATAGTCAAGCCATCGCAAAAGAGGGAGATCAAGTTTTTTTATAGATTGGCAAGCAGAATAGCAATGCGTCATCTTCTTTATAGAATGACAAACAAGATAGCAATTCACTATCGCTTTCACGCTCTAGCAAGCAGGACGATAATTATCTACTACAAGCTATCAATTAGAACAACCTTTTCGTTAAACGTCGACGAGATAGGTTTCGCAAGATGAAGACGAATGATTTCGTTTAAATTTTGCGACTATGTTTGATCATGCTAAAGGCGTTAAACTTATGTTACTTATGCACATCGTTCTTATGCGTCTAATAGCTAGACTTAGGTTTAGGGTCGCGACATAGCGCGCTTTTATTTACTATTTATTCACTTAGCGCAATTACAAATCTTATCTAGCACTCTTCTCTTTATTAATACACTTTAATTCTCTTTTACTCACTTTAATTGTCAATTTACTACAATTATGTTTTATGTCTTCTAAAGATCTATCTAGTTTAGAAGTCAAAATTTCTTTTGCGTCGTTCTCTATTAGAAGATTCGTAGATGATAAGTTAATGTTCACGTTAAACCCTAATTACTAGACACCACTCGCAAGTCTATTCTACTTAGTCGAAAAGTTAAACATGGCAAACGATGAGTCGATGCGAAAGAAGTCAAAGATTAGCAACGACTTCATAGAGATTAATAGCAATAACGAGGACGACGATCGCTATATCGTTCATCAATTTGAGAGCGTCTACGCAACGCCTCTACAATACGAGAACGTCGAAATAATGAACATTAGACAAGCGAATGTCGCATATTTTTTGCAACTTTTTCGAGACAATGCTTAGATTCTTTATGCGATCGATGTTACGTTTATTATCGATCTAGAATATATTGAACGACGAAAGAGCGTAGAGTATCTTGTGCTAGACACAAGAGTATTCAAGACACTCTTTGGAAAGTCGACTAAGACGAAGAATAGCTAGCTCGCTCTTAACTAGATTAAAGGCATTGCTAGCTTACTATCATTAAACATCGTCTTAATGAATAAGAAGTTAATCTAGTTTAAGGCGCACATAGATTTGAGCTATTATGACATTTGTCGCGTAGTTGCAACGAGAATCCTCATCAAGTTACGAGCAAGCACATGAGAGAGATCGTTTGATGCAAATGAAGATATATTAAATAGTCGTTTGTCTTTGGGTTTTGTTGTTGTGAACAATACGACTAACTAGATTTACGTCTACAAATAGCATGTCGCGCTTATCAAAAACATACTTAGTAGTAGACTCAATCTTGGGGCACATATTATCGACCACTCTTTTTAACAATACGATCGAAATACGTTTGTGAAGGTAATCGACAATTTATACCTTAAGACCAATAGTATCTTACCAATAGAACTAGAATTTGTGGAAAAATACAAGTACAAGATATCGTTGAATCTCTTCTTAATCATTCGTCACGTCTTCGAACAAGTGAGAGCTAATGATTAGAGTACAATTATTTTCTTCGCAATCGAAGTCTTTTTCTAGTCACCTTTGAAAGTCGAGCTGTCTACATATTCGTTTGCCCAAGTCGCTATCGAAGCGTTCAAGTCGTTCGTCGTCGTCTTATTTAGCTTAACGTTATTCATTATGTTTGGCAACGTAAAGCAGAGCTTTCTAGACAAGTTGCAAGTCAAAAAGACTCTCGTCAAAGGCAAGACGCGCGAAATTTTATCATCGTCGTTTTCTACGACTTCTACGAAGAGTATTTACGACATAGTTGTCGCGAAAAAGATCAGCGATTGTTTGAGTAACATGATTGGCATGCAAATCACGAAAGTCGCAAAGAAAGATGTTCGATGAGAAGCGATGTCAAAGGCTATTGACATGACATTTGCGAATAGCGATTAGATTGATCTAAAGATCATCTTAATTTAAATTTGAGACTTCGTTGACAAAAAAAGTAAAGAAAAAGGTCGCACTTCTAAACGAATCTTAATACTATAATATCAAATGAAAGACATGCTTTCTTATTTGATCAAATTAATGAACGACGATCTAAAGATTATTTACGACAAAGCCCTTAACACAAGTTACAAAAAGCGTCATTCGAAATTCTTCGAATCTTTGAATATTTTCGACAATTAAAAGGTCAAAATACAAGAGCACGACGATCTATAAACAAAACGCATCATCGTCGATGAAGATCGACGAATTAAGATTGATAAAGAAATCAACTAGCAAATCGAGGATGTTTAGCAAAACGATTAAGTTTAGTGAAGATGAACGCTCAACAAGACAATTGAATCGATGAAAAATCGAAAGAACCATAAGCAAGAGTGGTGACTACGAAAGAATAGTCGACGAGGGCGTCGTGAGCTTTCTAAAAGAGGGGCACTTGATGCGAGCATCGTTTAGTTAGTCGCCATCAATTAGGGTCCATCTAGCTAGTTGCCACCAGTTAGGGTCCATCTAGCTAGTCGTCATCAGTTAGGGTTCATCTAGCTAGCATTCGTTTCTAGTTTGATCATCAATCATTATACTATACAACTAGTTGTCTTGCTTGCTTTGTGTTCACGACAGTCGTCTTTCTTTTCGTGTCAATTATATTTATTCTTTGTATAGCAATTTAAAATCTTTAATATATTTAAATACAAGTTTTGATAATTTTATTAACAAATTTTCTTCTTTGCGAGATTCGCAAAACATAAGTTTTCTAATTAATTATTTTGAATATTTAGCTCTTAATATAATATAATAATAAATAATAAAAGATTGTAAAAAGATTTAAAAGATTTAAAGTTTTAATTAATTTCTATATTTAGCTTTTATAGTTAATAAATATCTTTTTTTTATATTAATTTGTTGTTTATGTTTTCGTTGTTTTAATTTCTTTGTTAATAGTTTTAAAACTTAAAATTAATATAATTTATAATTTAAGCAATTCAAATATAATTAACATAGTAATTTCGTAAATAATAGTAGATAAGCTTTGAAATTACGCAATGTTAAAAATACTTTTACGAAGTCTTTTATTAGATATTGCGTTGTATTTTTTAAGTTAATTGCTAATTTAAACTTCGTTATAGATTTTATTTGCAAGATAAAAATAATTGCGCAATCTAGATTTGTCGTTTTAGAATTAACAATTAATATAATCGCATATTTTATAAACTTGCAATATGTATTTAACGTTTTTTTAATTAATTTTTCCAATGTTTTAAGACTATATAAAATTAGTTTTTTAGTAATAAATAACACAACATTATGCGTTCTAACAATTGTATATTCGAACAAATAAAGAGATTTATGCAAGACACTTTATAATAAATAACAAAAATATTGTCTTATTTATTATATAAAAGTTAATAAGAATATTAAGCAAATAAACTTAAATTGTTAATATTTATCTTTTAATAATTTTTTATCTCTTTTTTCATTGTATTTTCTTATTTAAAAAATTATTATTTGCGAATTATTATTAACAACATAATAATTAGTATTTTGCATATCTTAAAAATTAATTAGAGTTCGCATATTGTAGCGATAATTAACACTAATATAGTTTTTAAATAATTTTATCAACTTTTAAAACAATTGAATAATTTAAATTTTAACAATAATAATTTCTTAAAACAAATAAGTAATTTAGATTTTAATAATAATAACTCGTAAATAATAAACTTAACAAATGTATTGTTTTTTTCAAACAATACATTAATATTAATTGTAGTAACAATAATATTTTGTTTGTTTCTAAATATATTGTATCGCTTTTTGTTATTTAATTGTGCAAAATTATATATATTATATCGTAGATTATTTCTTTTGCTAATTTGAATTGCTCTTATTTATAAATTTTGTTTATTTTGTTTTGAAATCAAAGCTAACATTAATTATATTATTAAATCTTTACGAAAACTTATTTCTTTTTCGAATATTCGCACTTTAGACAAATTATACTTCGAACAATTTTAACTTTATTAAACTAAAATTATTCGCAAGTTTGTTCAAAAAAATAGTATAAATTTAAGTAATATATAAATCGTCAAAATAACAAAAATAACAAAAATAACTAAAAAGAATGTTAAGTTATTAGAAAGAAATATTAAGAAATTTAGTATTAATTTAATAAATCTAGATTTAATTTATTTAATAAAAATTGTTTATAACAAATAACGTCGCGCAAAGAAGTAAACAAAGTTATTTTTATTTATCATTGTAAAAAACTTTAAGTATTAATACTTTTTATTAAATTTGTATTAAAGCGAGATATTTATAAGAAAAATATAACAAAGATAAAATTAATGCAAAGTAGAACTAATAATTAATAAAAAACTTTAATTACATTTTTTTATTTGTGCAATACATAGAAACTTAATTTTGATTTGCTTTGTCTTTATTATAATAGTAGTAATATACATTTATTGCGCTTTGTAATTAATAAACATAAATAAATAGTAATTTCTATACAAGTTTGATGTAGTGCGTATATATCAATATAAAATTATATTTTTATATACTTTTAACTTACACTAAATAATTAAATTATTAATTAAAAATATTGTATTAAATCGTTATAAAACTTAAGAGACTAAATTATTTTATATAAATATAAGCAATTATATACTTTATTAAAGTTAACGTTATTATAATTTATATTACTTTGTTGTTATTATTTAAAAACGTATTAATACAAGAGTTTAAAATACACAAAGCAATATTGTTACGCAATATATTTAGAAAGCGTTATTAATGTTTTAGTTTGCAATTATTAAATATTTATTATATATAATACGATTGTTCGTCTATTTATATAACGTTTCTTTTACTATAATTTTTGTTAAATCGTGTTGTTAAGTTAAAATTACAAATTATTTAAAAACAATAAAATAAAACTTAATAAATAAGTTTTGTAATAATTGATTAACTATAATTCGAAATTTATTAATACAAAAGTTATTAAAGAATAATCTATAAACATTAAAAATAAATAACGCATAATTTTCGACAATAATTGTAGCGTTTATAATAAGATAAAATCGATAATTAAAACTTAAAAAAGTAATAACGCAAGATTTTTTTTGCGTTGTAATAAAATAAAGTTAGTTGTTACAATTTAAAAGAATAATAATATATAATTTTTAATATATCGCTTTATTGAAGTAAAAACGCTACAAATATTTTTAAAAAACAACAACAATGTTTTTGATAAAATAAAATTTATAAATATAGCATAAAAAGAGTACAAAATAATATTTTAACAACGTTGCTTTATTAAAATAAGCAATTTCGAATCTTTAATATATAAAATCGCATTTTTAAGCAAATTTAAAAGATTTCGCATATTTTTTAAACAAAATAATTAAATTAGCAAATAAATTTGCTTTCGCATATAATTAAATTTATTAAACAATAACAAAAAAGACAAGTTTTAAAAGAAATTATCGAGAAAATTTTATATCTTTTATTAAGATAATTTAACTAAAGTTTTATTTATTAAGTTTATTAATAACAATTAATTAATTGTTCGTCTTTTCTCGTTTTACTTTTTAGTATATTTTTGATATTTAAGTAGCTTAAGTTCTATTTTAAAGTACAATAACAACAACAATAAAAACGACAAAAATAACAAAAAAAATAAAATCGATTTTCGAATAAAATAATTTAACGAATCTTGCGTTCTTTATTAAAATAATTTAATCAAAGTTTTATTTATTAAGTTTGTTAATAACAATTAATTAATTGTTTTTCTTTTTTTGTTTTAATCTTTAGCGTATTTTTGATATTTAAATAATTCAAGTTTTATTTTATTTACAACAATAATAATTGAAACAACAAAAATAATAAAAGTAACAAAAACAATAATAACAACATATTTGTTTATTTTTAAAATAAATTTTAATTTGCGAAAATTAAAAATTTTAATAATAAACAAACAATAAATGTTTTTACGCAAAATTAAGTTAAAGAATTAAACGTTAATTAATTGTATAACAATTGCGATATTATATTCTTTAAGAACGCAATATTTGAAAATAATAAAACAGATTAAATATATACAAAAAGCAATTTAAAGCTTTTGTTATTTTGTTTGCAAATAATAGATTTGCTTTAAGCAATTATAATGCACAATTCTCTTTTATATTAAATTGTTGTTTAAATAAACTTAAAATTAATAACAACAAAAAATAATATAAGTTTTTAATTAAGCTTTTCTTAATTAAGATAAAATAATTATATTTTTTGTTATTTTTGTTAATTATAAGTTACATTCGATGCTATTAATATAATGCTAATTTAATTTAGAACATTTTTGTTACAAACATTGCTAAATATACGTAAAATTTTTTAAAAATAAATAATATATTTAAACGAAATATTTTTAACTTTGTAATTAAAGTAATTTTCTATATAATCGCAAAAAATTTACAATTTTTAAATATTAAAAAGACAAATATTTGTATAAATTCTTTTTTTTAATATTGTTGTTAAGAATTTCTTGTAACAATTAATATTTTTATAAGTATATAGACTTTAATAACGTATTTAATTAAATAAAAAGATAAATAAAGAATAAGAATTAAAAATACAATATTTTCTTTATTCTTTAATATTTAAATGTTATAATAAGATTTATTAAAATTTAATAAAATAACAATATAAAATATGCAAAATTAATAAAAATATTGTTGAACAAATTGTAAATATTAACAATGCAAAAGCGCTAATTTAAATAAAATACGCATACATATTTTAAGTTGTAAATAAATCGAAACGTTGTCAAAAATTGCGTAATTTTATTACAAAATTGCTTAAACAATTGTTTTTATCTTCGCATTTATATATAAAATTGCATTTTTTTTAATTTAAACAAAGATTACGTTACAATACTTAATTAACAAAATTTCGACAACAAATTATTATTTCGATTAAGTTATAATTTAATTGTTCGAAAGAATTCAATAATATATTAAGATTCAAATTGTTAACATTTTGCAAATTGCGCAAGTTTAAGTCTTAATTTAAAAAATCGATTTTCTTTTTGTTTTCGCAACAACATTGTAAACAATTATTTTATATTATTGTCTTTTTGTTTAACTTAAATTGTTTTCTTTTTTTAAATATCTTAAATAAGTACAACAAACGCATCTTTTTAAACTTAATAATTTTTATATTCGAAGTTGAACGCTATTGTTTGTCAAAAAAATTAATAAAGTAGTGTAGTATATAACGTAAGCAACTTGTATCGCAAAAAGATTAACAAAATAAAAAATACAAATTTTTTTTGTTATAAATGCAAGTACTTAAATTAATTTATTAAGAATTTTATCAAAAAGTTTTTTAAATTCGAAAGAAAGCTCTAGATTTACGTCGACTATAATTAAGAATCTAGAAAGATAATAATATTATTATTCTAAATATTTAAGTTAATTTATTTAGTTAAAAGATAGAATGCAAGAATTTGCAACATATTTAAGACGATATTTGCAATATTTAAGATGCGAAAAAAGTTAAAAAAAAAAGTCTTAGATTTGCGCCAACTATAATTAAGAATTTAGAAAGATAATAATATTATTATTTTAAAAATTTAAGTTAATTTATTTAATTAAAAGATAAAATGCAAGGATTTGCAATATACTTAAGACAATATTTGCAATATTTAAAATGCAAAGAAAGATAATTAAAAGCTTATTGCGTTGTTTTAATAAAACAAAAGCGTAAAATAGCGATGTTGTTAAAGTTTATTGTTATATATTTAATTATATTAAGTTTAATAACAAAGTTAATTCTTAAGTTGTTTCGTAGCATAAATAACGAAACGTCGCGTAAAAAGTTTTGAATTTTTAGACAACATATATAATGTTTTTTTCGAATTGTTTGCTTTAATGCAAAAGACAAAATTATAACAAAGTTAATATTAAATTAACAATAATTTTCTTATTATCGATTTCGCAAAGTTTATTATTTACGTACTTAATATACTTTATAATAGAATCTTTTTTTAAAAACAAAATAATAATTGATTTGATCTCTATAATGTTGATTGTATTTATTAAGATTGCTTTGACAACTAAATTATTATAAATTTATTCAAAAACTTAATTAAATAAATACAATGATTTTAAATTAAAAATAACGATTTTGCGATATAGATTTTAAATTGTTAAGCAAAGTTTGTATTAAATTTATAAACGCAAAGAATTGTTAAAAGAACGCAATACTTTAAAATAATTATTGCATAAAATTGTCTTTATATTACGATTATTAATATTATAATTATTAATATTAAAATTAAAACTTCTTTGCGAATTTGTTTCGAACAAATTCTTAAATTTATTATTAATAGTTTAAAATAATATATAGATTTCGAAATTATACTTTGCGTTCTTTTTTGTTATAATATTACAAATTGCGTTAATAGTAATAATTTTACGCGTATTATATTTTATAAAATTGCTAAATAATATATTAGCTAAAATATAAATATTTAAGTTCGAAGTACTTTTAAAGTTTGTTTTATTAAAAGAAAAGAAAAACAATTGTGTTATTATAATAATTAAATAAATAGTTTGATATAAAGTTTTTAAGACTTTTTGATATTCTATTCTTAATAAATCTTAAAATGCGAAAAGAGATTTTATATATATTTTATTGTAATTAAAGATTAAAAGTTAATAAAAAGCTTTTTAAAAAATTGTAAAGTGTAATTTTAAAAATAATAAATGTACTTGTAAAATTGTTTGCTAGATAAATTATATTAAAAAATAATTTATAATTAAGACTCAAAGTTGTTTAATTTGTTAATTAAATTCTTAGAAAAAGCTTGTTGTTTAATGTAAATTGCAAAGTTTATTTTTAAAAAATATATTAATATATACTTTTGTAAAATCTAAATAAATTAATAAGCGATTAATTTATTATATTTAAGTTTTTAAAAACAAAGTTCTTTATAATTAAGAATAACTTTATTAAAATATCGCAAAATTTAAAGAATTTATTAAAATTATTAATCTTATAATTAGAGTCTTCGAAATTGCGCACATTTTGTTTAAAGAATTGTTAATAAAACTTAAAATAATTTGTTTATAATTAAAGAATTAAGCGAATCACGTCTTTAATATTATACTTCGTCGCAAAAATTTAATAAAAATAACTTTTAAGTTTAAAGATTTGTTTTTAAAGCTTTGCAATTAATATTAAGAAATAATAGCATTTTTAACATTGTACATTTAAGAAAATCGTATTAAAAGCGAAAGTTTTTAAATTGTTTAAGCAAAAGATGTAAAAAAAAAAAACTAAAGTTATAATTTTTTATAATTAATTGTTTCGACAAATACTTAATAAAAAATATTTAATTTAGTTCGAATAAATATACAAGTCGCAAACAAAATATAAAGTAAGTTCGAAATAATATTAAAATTAAAACAAAATTAAACATTGTTAAAGAGCAAATTAGAGCAAAAATAAATGCAAAGAACAATATTGCAAATAAGTTTATTTTCGCTAAATAATAATATATAACGCTATAAGTATTTAATTTGTGTAAAAGATAAAGATAAATATACGTACGCAATCTACTAGTGCAATTTAAGTTTTTTAAAATCGAATTCTATTTTAAAAGAGTTAGATAATTAAGTGTTTAAAAAGACAAAATTTTTTTTTTTGAATTTACAAAATACGTATTACAATAAATCAATAAAGTGTAGTAGAAAAGTTTAGAACATTTAGTAAAAGATATAAAGCTTTACGAATATAAAAAAAATGCAAAATTTAACAAAAGCAATTGTGTAAAAATATGCGCTATTTATTTTAAATAAAAGAAGAATTAGTTTCTAAATCTTTAAATATAAATTTTTATTATAAAAACAAAAAATGCAATAAACGAATCAAATTAATCGATATCTTTAAAAAAAAATATATTTATTGAAAGCATTGCACAAGAGAAAACATTAAAAAAATTAAAAACAACGAAAAATTAAAAATTAAAAGAGAAAGAAGAAGTTAGAAGCTAATAAACTACAATTAATGCTTTAGAATAATAATATTGACAAAATATACAATTGTAATCAAATATAACAATTTTTGTTAAAATATAGAATATCTTTAGCGAAGCTATAGTAAGCAAGTAGAACAAAAATATATTTTAAAATAGAAAAGAAAATAGCTTAAGTAAATTTAATTAAATTTTTAAGCTAAAAAGATACTTTAAAAAGACTAAAATTTAGCATCTTTATTTCTAGCATAATAATTTTGTAAAATGTTTATATAATAACAATAAAATTTGTTTACAACTTCTAAGATTTATTAATTGTGCAATTCTTTTTTAATTTTACAAAAGCAAGTTTGTTTTTTAGCATTATTTATTATCTTTTTTGCTAATATTAACAATGCAAATTTGAAATTTAAGTAATTATTTTCTTTGCTTTTAACTAATTTTCGCTTTAGATTTTCTTAAAATAAAAAAACAAAAAAGTTGTTTAAATTATTAATTAATATTATAGAATTTCGAATTATTTGCTATATTGTAAGTTTTATTTGTGTGCGTCGAATAATATAATACAAAATTAAAATAAAAAGATTACAATTTTTTAATAAAACAATTATTAAAAATATTAATAATTCGATAAAAGTATTTTTTTAAGAGTAAATAATATTTGTTAAAATATAATTACAAAACATTTTGTTCGAAAAAATTATTAAAAAATATTAATGCGTACGAAATGCAAAATACAAGACGCAATCTTGTTAAAAAAACATATAAATAAATTGTTAAAAACAAAAAAAAAATAAGTTTTAAAAAGAATTAAAGTAAGCAAAGACACAAATGAATTAATTCGCACAACAAAAAACTTTAGTAAAAAATATCTTTTAATAAATTAAAAAAGTAAAAGCATAAACAAAAATTAAATATTAATTTGACAAAAAAAAGCGTAATTTTTTTTTCTTTAAAATTTGTGCATAATTAATAATCTTAAAATTAAAGTTGTAATCTTTAAACTTAATACAAGTTAAAAAAAAAACCTAATTATTGTTTTAATTGTTAATATAGATATTTAAAGAAATTTGCGTTTAACAACGTTTAATAGCTTTTAAAATGCGAACATTATTAAAAAATAATAAAATCTCGAAATTGTAACAAAAAAAAAATCTATTAAGCTAAATCTCTTTTTATCTTTTTTCTTTTTATAATTATACTTTGGCAAACAATTTTAAATCAAAAATTATATTTAAGATTTATAAAATATTAAATTATTAAAACACTTACTTTGTAGAACGTTAATTAAATTTTTTTTTTTTTAATACAAACAATTAAATAAAGTTTCGATCAAATATTTGTTATACAATTGTACGAATATTTGTAATTAATAACAACGTTATTAGTTTAATAACTAATTAATTGTTAACAATCTTAATAATTATAATATTATAAATTAAATATTTAAGAGAAACTCGAAAAGTAAAGAAATTAGAACGCTACGTCAATTACTATTTTTATGCTAGAATAATAAGCAATTAAAGTAGAGTTATTTATATTACAATAAATTGATTTTGAAGTATTGCGCAATCGTTCGCATTTAAAAGACATTTTAGCGCATAATTTATTTAACAATAAAGCAAAACTTAAGATTTAGAAGTTAAAGCTTCGATATTTGCAATAATTGCAATATATATAACTTAAAAAAATATATATTCTAAATATATAATTAACAACAAAGCGACAACAAAAATAGTAAAAAAACTTTTAAGTAAACTTTTTTCGACAAAATTTGTTGAAGTTATTGTATTAACAACGAGAGTTTTGCGCAATACTTAACAATAAAAATAAGTTATTAAAAATAATAGTATAAAAAACTTTATAACTCAAATAAAAATATAAAGTATATAATAATTTTAAAAAGAATAAAATAAATAAAAGAATTAATTATTGTAATTTATTTACGAAAAGATTTACAAATAATACAAACATAATTCTTATATATATTAGAACTTTAATATATATATTTTGAAAATTTAATAATATTATAAAATACATCTATATATAGAAATTGCGAAGTTATATAACAACGTTTTAATAAAGTGTCTTTATTTATTTATAATTGTCGCGTTAAAAAATATTAAATCTTTTTTTAAAAAAGCTTTTTTGCAAGAATTTTTATATTTTGTTATTATTATTAATTACGATCTTAAGTTTAATATATCAAAATAAAGATTACAAATAAATTAAATCTATTAACTAAAAATGCTATTAATTAAGTGTTTGTTTAAATAATTTTTTCTTTATTTTATTTTAGTTAAAAGTTGCTTTAGTTTTTGTAACTTAATGTTATTATAAATTTTTTCAATTGTTAATAAAGATATTGTGTTCGTAATTTTGTTTTTATTATTGCTAGACTTTTCTTCTTTATAATTTAAAAATTACAATTGCTTTGTTTATAAAAGACGCGACTTTAATTTTTTACAACTCTTTTTTCTTTATTTTTAAAACTGTTATTCTTAAAAATAGTTTTTTTATTACTATTGTTTCTCTTATTAAACAACAAATTTTTTCTTTATTTTTTTAAGATTGTTCGCTAAAGTGCGAAGAACTTTTTGTTAATAACAATAAATTTTGCGTTTAAAAGCGTTGTCTTGCAACAATAAAACAACTTAAAGAGATAAATGTCGCAAAGAATTAAATATATAAACAATAAAAAGCTTTTACATTAATATTTTTAGTTTACTTAAAAAATGTATTAACAAACAACGTTAATTTATTTAATATAAATAAGCATTGTATTGTTGACGTTCGCAAATAATTAAAAAAGCGAAAAACTTTAATACTTTTTATTTAATATATAAAAAAAGAGTTGTTAACGTTATTAATTAAAGAGACAATATTGCGCGCAATTTAAAATGCTATAAATCTAATATTAGTTTAACAAATAATATAATACAATACAAAGATTAACGAATTACGATTCTTTAATAAATTTATTATAAAAAATATTGATGTTTTCGTAATAATATTTTTTTGACAATATATTATTTTAGCGAAAATATAAATATGCGATGCTTCTTTAAAGAAGATTCGAATAAAATATTAATAAGTTTTAATAACAAAGTATAAGATTTAATCTTATTGCGAATATATTTGTGCAAATTGTTTTAAACGAAACAAAATTAAATTTTAAAACAAGTTAGCTTAAACAAAAGCGCAAATAAATTAAGTCGCATTATAAAAAAACTAAATTAAAGATATCTTTTAATAAATTAATAAAATAGAAGCGTAATATAAAGATGTTAAACAATTTGATGTCGCAAATATTTTGCGTTTCTTTTTTAATATTTGCGTCTTATTAATAATCTTAAAATTAAAATTGTAATTTTCGAATTTAGTTCAAATTTAAAAGAAAAAATACAAATTATTATTGTTATTATTATTAAATAATATATTAATAAAGATTCGAATTTAACAATGTTTAGTAAATTTGAAAATGCGAATCTTATTAAAGAATAACAAGATTTTAAAGTTGTAACAACAAGAAAATTGTACAAAGATAAATTCTTTGTTATTTTCTTTAACTTTATAGCTATATTTTAGCAAATAATATTTAATCAAAAATTATATTTAAGATTTAAAAAATACTAGATTGTTAAAACATTTATTTAAGATCCAAGAATAAATTTTTAAGTTAAACAATTAAACGAAGTTTCGATTAAATGTTTGTTGTGTAGTTGTTCGAATATTTGTAGTTAATAATAATGTTATTAGTTTAATAATAGATTAAGTCGCAACGATTTTAATAATTGCGATATTAATAAATTTGATGCTAGAAAGAGATTTAAACAATAAAGAAATTAAAGTGCTACGTTAGTTAATATCTTTATGCTAGAACAATAAGCAATTAAAGTAAAATTATTTACGTTATAATTAGTTGATTTTGAAGTATTGCGTAATTGTTTGCGTTTAAAAGATATTCTAATATACAATTTATTTAATGTTAAAAAAAGACTTAAATTTTAGAAATTAAAACTTCGATACTCGCGATAATTGTATTGTAAGCAACTTTAAAAAATACGTATTTTAAATATATAATTAGCGATAAATTGATTGCAAAAATAATAAAAAAAATTAAAAACAAACTTTTTTTGTTAAGATTTGTTGAAGTTATTGTAAGTATACAATGCTTGCTAACAAATAAAAAGAACAATATATAAAATTTTAAAATTTAATATTAAATATAGAATAAATTTTGTAATAAAAATTAAA
>JAABUW010002480.1_pt1 | contig 28065 bp, 25 predicted proteins | sample 5560081 | NCBI WGS metagenome assembly JAABUW01 (sample SAMN10711882, study PRJNA513363) | rock metagenome | isolation source: Antarctica rocks | place: Antarctica: Victoria Land, Knobhead sud | reverse complement strand
TGGATGCGGCGGCAGAGTTGCGCGTTCGCCACGCCGGACCGGCCCGCCGATCGGCAGCCCCGGCAGCACGATCGACGCCCCGGCCCAGACCGTCCCGCCCCCGTCGGCTACTTTTTCATCTTGGCGGCGCCGATCTCGCGATCCCACTTGTCGAACATCGCCACCAAAGGCTTGGCATCGAGCGGCGGCTCGATCGGATTGTTGGCCATCATGGCGGCATATTCCGGCCGTCCGAAGCGCTTGAACGTCTCTTGGCTGTCGGCCGGAGCCATGCCGATGGGTACGTTCTTGGTCGCGGGGCCGGGATACATGTAGCCGTGGTCGTACATGAAGGCCTGCTGCTCGGGCTTCAGGATGAAGGCGATCAGCTGTAGCAACACGCCCATCTTTTCCGGCGCCACGCCCTTGGGGATGGCCACGTAATTGGCGTCACCGACCCAGTGGAAGCCCTTCAGGGTTCCGACCTTGTATTCCTCCGGGACGATGCCGAGGTAGCGCGGGTTCACGTCCCATCCGGTGGTGGTCGCGATGATGTCCCGCGTTCCCTCGCCGAGTTCCTTCATGCTGGCGGTGGTGCCGGCCGTGTAATAGTCGATGCAGCCGTCGAGCTCCTTGAGGTAGGCCCAGGTCTTGTCCCAGCCGTTGACGGGGTCCATGGGATCCTTGTCGCCGAGCAGGTACGGCAATCCCATGACGAAGGTCCGCCCGGGCCCGGAATTCGCCGGCCGCGCATACATGAACTTGCCGGGATTTGCCTTGCACCAGGCGAGGAGCTTCTCGGCCGTGTCCGGCACGGACTTCACCCGATCGGGCGCATATTCGAGCAGGGGCCCGGAGGGATACCAGTCATCCACGAAAGCCTGGCCGCGGGCCATCTTCTGCATCGCATAGGCGCCGGGCAGGTACAGTTTCTCGAGATCGGGAAATTGCGAGGCGTATTTCGGCAGGATCTCGGTCCACAGCCCCTGCTCCATGCCGGCCGCGAGAGCGTCGTTACCGGTCAGCACGAAATCGATGTCGACCCGTCCCGCATCCTGCTGCGCCTTCAGCTTGCCGGCCAGCTCGGGGGCGGTCGCCTGCGTGAACACGAACTTCGAGACGAGATCCGGGTGGGCCTGCTGGAACGCCTCGATCGCGGCCTGGCTGAGCTGCAGGTCCCCGGCGACATCGATGACGCTGATCACCAGGGGCTGCTTGGGCTTCGGAAAGTCCTGAGCCGCCGCCAGCGCCGGCAATCCTGCGATCGCCAGGGCCGCGGCCAGGGCCGTCCAGATGGTCTCACGTCGATGCGCCATGGTGTTCCTCCTCTTCCGTGTCGTCAGCCGGTCATTCACGCATGAGCCGTTCCCGAGCGCGCTCCGAGATAGGCCGCGGAGTCGGGGTCCAAGAACAGATAGCAGGCCGGGTGCCGCCGCAGGATCGAGGCGGGGACTGCCGGCGAGACGGCGTGGCGCAGCGTGGCCCCCACGGCATCGGCCTTGCGGCCATCCGGCACGGCCAACACGACGACGCCGCTCTTCATGATCTGCTGCACCGTCATCGAGATCGCCTCGTGCGGCACCGCTTCGAGGCTCGGGAACCAGCCTTCCCCGAACTGCTGACGGCGGCAGCGGTCATCGAGGTCGACGACCTTGAAAGCCTCGGTGGCGTCGAAATCCGCCGGAGGATCGTTGAAGGCGAGATGGGCGTTTTCGCCAATCCCGGCGAAGGTGACGTCGATCGGGTGCGTCGCCATCAAGCCGTTCAGCCGGGCGAGTTCGCCATCGAGAGCGGCAGCGTCGCCTTCGACGAAGTGGAAGGCGCGCAACGTCGGCACGTGAGCCGTGAACCTCGCCTTGAGGTAGCGGCGGAAGCTGGCCGGATGGCTTTCGGGCATGCCGATATATTCATCGAGGTGGAAAGCCGTAACCCGCGACCAGTCGATGTCGCAATCCACGAGGTTCGCCAGGGTCTCGAACTGGCTTGCGCCGGTCGCTACCACGATGTTGGCGGCGCCGCGACGCTCGATCGCGGCCTTGATGCCGGCCGCGCCCTCGGCGGCAGCAGCACGCCCGACCGCCGCCTCATCGTCCAACACCCGCCACGCGATCATGTCATGCCCCCACCAAGGACGGCGAGCCTCGCCGGCCGTCGATGCCGCCGCGACGCTCGACGGTCCCGGTTGCGGCCGCACAGATTCTTGGACGACCCGTGCTGGCCCTGACCACAAGGTCGGTCGGGATCGTGATCCTGTGGTGGCCGGCCGCCCGATCCCGCATCATGTCGACCAGGATATCGACGGCGCGCTCGCCTGCCGCTCCACACTGGGTCGCAACGGAGGTCAGCGCCGGAACGGTCGTGGTTGCGATCACGCCGTCGCAGCCGATCAGGCTGAAGTCGTCCGGCACCGACTGGGCCCAGTCTGCAAGCCCTGCGGCGATGCCCTGAGCCATGCCGTCGTCGAAAGCCAGGGCAGCCGTCACCTGCTTCAAGAGCAGTGGTTTCGCGCAGGCGCGGCCCGCCTCGAAGCTTGGGCGGGGTGTCGGCAGGATGACGAGGCGCAGCCCGAGCCGCTTCGCCGTAGCCTTAACGGCCGCGGATCGCTGAGCATTGGACCACGACTGTGCCGGTCCCGCCACGTAGGCGATCCGGCGATGCCCGAGTTCGGCCAGGTGTTCGACCCCGCGGGCGTAGCTCGGGCCCGTGTCGACCAGCAGTCGGGTCAGGTCCGGAACATCGCTGTTGATCAGGACCGTCGGGCGGCGGGCGGCATGATGCCGGATCCGGTCCTCAGCCATGCGTGGCGCTACGAGGAGGAATCCCTCGACCTGGGCCGCGAGCTTGGCCAGGAGTTCGTCTTCGAGCTCCGGCCTTTCGTCGCTGTCGCCCAGGAACATCGCGTAGCCTGCGGCTCGAGCGCGGGCCTGCGCACCGCGCATGAGGGCCGCGAAGAATGGATTGGTGATGTCCGGCACTACCAGCGCGATATTGCCGGTTCGTCCCGTGCTCAGCGCGCGCGCGGTCTGGTTCGGCACATAGCCGAGCCGGGCCGCCGCAGCCCGCACCGCTTCCACGGTTTCGCGGCTCAGCAGATGCGGTGCACCGAACGCCCGTGAGACCGTCGCCCGCGACACCATCGCTTCGGCGGCGACCCGCGAGATCGTCGGAGCAGGTCCGGATCGATTCGGCGGAAGTTCCATTTCGCCCCCTGCAACCGGTTGCAGAACAGCGCGTGTCAAGGCCTGTGTCAAGCTGGCGCACGCGCGGCAGTGCGCATCTTAGGTCAATTTCGTGCGGACCCGACGTGACCCGATCCTCGCGCGCAGCCCAGCGTCCTCCACGCCGGGCCAATCGTTACAGCGTCGCCAGCCGACGCCTTCTTTTCGGCGTCTCGACGTTATGCTTGACGGGTGGGTGTGGACCTCCTTCGGCGAGCACACCTCATACCAACCTGTGTTGATTACGACGGGTTTGCCCAGGGTCGCGATCCGACGGATATGATTGTTTCAGGTGCTGCGATGAGCTTGTTCCAGGCTTGGCAGCATTGGGTAAGGATGGCGTCATAGCTGTCGAAGACGAGGTTCGAGAGCCAGTTGTCGCGCATGTACTGCCAGATGTTTTCTGTTGGATTGAATTCGGGACAGCGCGGCGGGAGTGGCAGCAACAAGATGTTGGCTGGAAGGACGAGCTTGGCAGTCGTGGGCCAGCCGGCCTTGTCCAGAATCAGGATGGCGTGAGCGCCGGGTGCCACGGCTTGGCTGATTTCGAGCAAACAAGCCTGCATGGCCGCTGTCGTACAGCGCGGTAGAACGAGGCCGGCGGCCTTGCCAGCTTTCGGGCAAATGGCGCCGAACAGATAGGTCGAGGCGGTGCGCTGATCGTGAGGCGCCGAGGGCGGTCCCACTCCTTGCCCTGCGCCGCGTGATGCCGTTCTTCTGGCCGATGCGCGCTTCGTCTTGCAACCACACCTCAGTCACTGTCTCACAAGGGAGCTTGGCTTTGACGGCGTCCACCGCGGCGGGGAACCTTTTTTAAAATCCCCGATCGCGTGTTCGTCCTGCGCATGGTGACGCGGACGGGACGACAGCTTGACATATCCAAGCCCCTTGAGGGCACGGCCGATCGTGGTCTCGTCGAGCCTTAAGTCGCTAGCGCACCACACCGTGGATCGGGACCGTCCTCGACCATCCTGGCGAGGGCGCGGCGATGATCCGCCGTCAGCTTGGAGGCCTTGCCTCCCGCAGGACCCGCGATCAGACCCTCCGCGCCGCGTGCATTGAAGCGGACAATCCAGTCCCGAACCATCTGCGGGGTCACGTCACCGATCCGGGCTGCCTGCCCATGCGACGCGCCGTCGTAGATCGCGCTAAGCGTCATCAGCCGTCGTGTCTGCGCCGCGTCCTTGCTGGCCTTGGCCAAACTGCGAACCCCAGAGGAATCAAAATTCGCGTAGCCTGGTCCGTGCCGACATCAGCGAACTCCTGTTTCGCACCATCGATTCAGACTTCCAGCAAAACCGCAAACCAAGAGTCAGATCAGACGCAGATTGATATAACTGGAGGTTAGAACTTCTTGGATCCGAGCGCACCGCGCACGTCGTCGAGCAGGCGATGCCGCTTTCGGCGTGCCGCGAGGGCCTCGTCCATGGTGACGGCGGCGAAGGTTATTTTGCTGTGCGGCTGGAGTTGGCCGATCAGATCCATGTCGGCCGAGATGACGGTGCCGATCATGAAATAGCCGCCTCCCGACACCGCATCGCGATGAAGCACGATCGGTTCCGTGCCGCCCGGCACCTGGATCGATCCATACGGGTAGCAACTGTCGACGATGTTGCTCGGGTCCGATCCGGCGCCGAACGGGGGTTCGCGCGGGACGAAGGCCAGGGGTCGACCGCCGCGAAAACGATATCCGATCCGGTCGGCCTCCGGAGCGACGGCCCAGGTGTCCTCGAAGAAACCCGCAAGGCTGTTGGGCTCGACGCGGTGATCGTAGAGGCCCGGAAGCATCCGCAGCGTGCCGGGTGACGCGGTTTCGCCGCGCAGGGCCATCGGCACCGCCCGCCCAGCCGATGCCGGCATGGTGACCAGGCCGACCGGCAGGCGGTCGACGGGCTTCAGGGCACGTCCTTCGTGGCCGCCGAGACCCCCGAGCGCATAAGTCGAGCGGCTACCGAGCACTTCTGGAACATCGATGCCGCCGCTGACCGCCACATAGGCGCGAGCGCCGAGGCGAAGATAGTCGAAGGAGAGAACCTGACCGGCGGCGACCTCGAACGCCTCCCAGGTAGGGCGAGGATCGCCGTCGAGTTTCGGCGGCAGGTCGGCACCGGTAATGGCGACGACCGCAGGCACCGTGAAACGCAGTTCCGGCCCCATGAACACGCATTCGAGCGCCGCCGCGCCCTCGTCGTTGCCGACCAGGATATTGGCGACCCGGAGCGCGAAGCGATCCATCGCGCCCGACAGCGGGATGCCGACGTCGTAGTAGCCGGGGCGCCCGAGATCCTGCACCGTCGTGGCGAGGCCGGGCTTGATCACCTCAATGGCCATGCAGCACTCCCTCGAGATCGCGATTGGTGGTGCCGGGATCCGCGTCGAAGGCGCTGAGGTCGAACCTCACGGCTCGGATCAGCGGGGCGAACCGGCCGCTTTCGACATCCGCCACCGCCTGATCATACTCGTGCCGGCCGACCGACCTGAACTTCACGATGTCTCCGGGCTTGAAGAATGTCATAAGATCCTTGAGGTAGGCGATCTCCTGCCGCGGATCGTAGATCGGCATTGGAGTGATACCGAACATTTGGTACCCGCCGGCGCCGCGGACCGAGTAAATAGCGCCGAAGCAGCCGCCGTGGCCCACCGTGAGCTTGGGCGTGTCAGTGCGGGGCCGAAGGTATTTTGGGGCCTGGATCTGCTTCTCGCGTTCGACCATCTGGTAGAGGAAGGGAAGGCCCGCCACGAAGCCTACCATGGACACGAACCAGGGGGAGCCGGCATGGGCCGCGATCAGACTGGCGACATCCGGGTAGCCGTTGATGCCGGCTGTGTATTCGAGATCGGTCGCGGCCGGGTCCTGATGGCGATCGCGAAAGCGCATCAGCGTCTCGCGGGTCCAGGGATCGTCGTAATAGACGGGCATCTCGACGATGCGGGTGTCGAGCCGTGGCTCGGCCGTGGCTGCGGCCGCCTCCAACGCCTTGATCTCGGCCATGATGTCGTTGGGGCTGATCAAGTCAGGGTCGAACTTCACCTGCATCGACGCATTGGCCGGACAGATTTCGCTAACCCCTGCGATACGGCTCTCGCGCACCGCTCGACAGAGCGACAGGCTGGTGAAGAAGGATCGGAGCGACATCTCCTCGCTCACCTCGACGAAGACCTGTTCGTCTCCGCCGAACGAATATCGTGCTGTCATGGTGCGGAACCCTCCCGGATCGGGGAACCGTCGAGGGAACGGTTCTCAAGCCAGCCTTCGAGCCATCGTGTGTGGACGAGACCGGCCGCGACCTCCGGGTCGCGGACGAGCGCCTCGTGGAGCGGCACCGTGGTCTTGATCCCCCCGACGTGAAGTTCGGCCAGCGCGCTCCGGAGCCGCGCCATCGCGCCCTCGCGCGTCCCGTCCCAGGCGATCAACTTGCCGAGAAGGGAATCGTAGAAGGGCGGCACGGTGTAGCCGGCATAGAGCATTGTATCGAAGCGGATACCGAACCCGCCCGGCACGTCGAGCCGCGTCACGGTGCCGGGCGAAGGCAGGAACTGGCGCGCGGCATCTTCCGCGTTGATTCTGACCTCGATGGCATGGCCGCGCAACGCCACGTCCGCCTGCCTGAGCCGCAGCGGCTCGCCCCCGGCGATCCGGATCATCTCCTCGACGAGATCGATGCCGGTCACCATTTCGGTCACCGGGTGTTCGACCTGGATGCGCGTGTTCATCTCGATGAAGAAGAACTCACCGGTTTGGTCGTCATAGAGGTACTCGAGCGTGCCGGCACCGCGGTAGCGGCAGGCCTCGGCGAGGCGGAAGGCGGAGGCGCAGAGCGCCTCGCGCACTGCGCCCGGCAAAGCTGCGGCCGGGGCTTCCTCCCACACCTTCTGCCGACGGCGCTGCAGCGAACACTCGCGTTCATGGAGATGGATCGCGGAGCGCCCGTCGCCGAGCACCTGCACCTCGACATGGCGGGCCCGCCCGACGAAGCGCTCGAGATAGAGGCTCCCGTCGCCAAACGCGGCCTTCGCTTCGGCGGCGGCCTGCGGCAGCAGGATCGCGAGTTCGCCAGCGTCCCTGGCGATCCGGATGCCGCGCCCGCCGCCGCCGGCGGCCGCCTTGATCATGACGGGGAAGCCGATCGTCTCGGCGACAGCGGGAGCCTCATCGATCGACACGACTCCGTCGCTGCCCGGAACCACGGGCACGCCGGCCGCGCGGGCCGCGGCCTTGGCGGCCGCCTTGTCGCCCATGGTCCGGATGGTCTCGGCCGAGGGGCCGACGAAAACGAGGCCGGCCGCCTCGACCGCCGCGGCGAACTCGGCGTTCTCCGACAGGAAGCCGTAACCCGGGTGTATCGCGTCGGCGCCCGTGGAGCGGGCGGCCCGCAGGATGGCTTCGATATCGAGGTAGGATTTTGCGGCGGCAGGAGGCCCGATGTCGATCGCCTCGTCGGCCATCCGCACGGCCAGCATGTCGGCGTCGGCGCGGCTGTGCACCTGGACGGTTCGGCAGCCGAGCTTGCGGGCCGCGCGAATGATCCTGACCGCGATCTCGCCTCGGTTAGCGACGAGGAGTGTGCTGATCGGCATCGCGATCAGGTCTCGAGATCGTAGAGGGGCTGGCCGGCCATGACGGGCTCTTCGTTGTCGACGTGAAATGTCACGATCTTGCCGGCGGTTTCAGCTTCGATCGCGATGAAGGACTTCATCACCTCGACAAGCCCGATCGCGTCGCCCGGCGTCACGGCGTCGCCGACCTCCTTGAACGGCGGCTTGTCGGGCGACGGCCGGCGATAGAAGGTGCCAGGCAGCGGGCAATAAACCGTCGTCATGGCCATGTCTGGATCCGCAGTGAGCCGGAGACGTCGTGGAAGGGCATTGGCTAACGCACCGCGACGCGCTTGCGCCGAAGAGCCGTAACGAGCGTCACGGCGAGCGCGAGTTTTAGGACTTCGCCGACGAGGAAGGGCCGCAGCCCGACGTCGACGGCCCGCTCGAACCCGAGGGGGCCGACAAGCCGCGCGAGGCCTGAGACGAAGATCACCGCATCGGCCGCCGAAAAGGCCACGAGCGCCTTCAGCGGGGTCGCGAGCCAGCCGCGGGGGGACGCGAGACCCGCGACGCCTGCGGCCCCGACCATGCCGAGAAGATAGCCCCCGGTCGGACCGGACAGCACTGTGGGGCCCGCGCCCGCAGCGAAGACCGGCCATCCCACGAGCCCTTCGGTTAGATAGGCGAGCATCGCGCCGAACGCTCGTTGCGGTCCGCAGATCGCCCCGATCATCAACATCGCCCAGGTCTGGAGGGTCAACGGAACCGGCCAGAACGGGATCGCAACATGCGCCGCGACGGCGACAAGCGCGGAACCGGCCACGGCGACGAGCGCGAGCCGTATCGCGGGGTTTGGCTGCGATCCCAGCAGCGGTTCTGAAACGGCCCGAGATGGCATGACGGAGATCCTGGAGCGCCGGCAGTGCCGCCTAAGCTTTCCGATGGCGGCGGTATTGTAAAATCGGATTTGTGGTAAGACGGCATCGATTTTGCTGATGCAGCATCGTCGCCATCGCGGCCGCGCCCGGGGATCCTGCCGTGAGCTTTTCGTTGAAGCAGATCCGCCACTTTCTTGCTGCGGCCGAGGCTGGGCGGATCAGCCGCGCCGCGGTTGAGTTCAACCTGTCGCAATCCGCCATGACGGCGTCGCTGCAGCACCTGGAGGCGCTGCTCGGGCTGGCGCTGTTCGAGCGCCGTCCGAGTGGCGTCGCCCTGACCTCCGCCGGTACGCGGTTCCTGCCCCACGCGCGCTCGATCGTCAGCGCCTGCAACGACGCCCTGAGAATGCCGAGCGGCTTTCCGCGCGCCGTGAAAGGTCGCGTCAGGGTCGCGGTCACCTACACGGTCGCGGGCTATTACATGACGAATGCGCTCTCGCGATTTCGTCGGCTGTTCCCCGACGTCGAGATCGACCTGCGGGAGGCCGAACGCAGCACGATCGAAGCCGACATCGGCTGCGGCAGCGGCGAAGTCGGCCTGTTGCTCACGTCGAACATCGCCGATACCGGTGGGCTAACCTGCCGGACGCTGATCCGTTCGGCCCGCCGCCTCTGGACGCCGTTGCACCACCCGCTGCTCGAGCGCGGCCGGGTCGGTCTCGCCGATGTCGCTGAGTTTCCCTATGTGGCGCTGACGGTCGACGAGTGCTTCGAAACGACGAGCCGCTATTGGGGCCTGACGCCTTACCGCCCAAACATCATGTTCAGGACCGCCTCGGTCGAAGCCGTCAGAGCCATGGTGGCCTCCGGTCTCGGGATCACCATCCTGTCCGACATGGTCTACCGGCCGTGGTCCCTTGATGGACAGCGAATCGAAACCTGCGATCTGTCCGACACCGTTCCGACCATGAATGTCGGCCTTGTTTGGAAACGAGACGCGGAGCTGACGGCGCCGGCCGAAGCGCTCGTCAACCATCTTCTGGGCGTGTTCTCCGGGGCCGAGGCTTCGGCTCCCTGAGACGGGGGCATCGATTTCGCCGATACGGCGATCGACATCTTCCGATTTGACGTCGACCACCGCCTCGCGGGAGCCTGCGATGCTCTCTGGAGGCATAGAAGTGGCGGTCACGATCAATTGCGACATGGGCGAAGCCTATGGCCTATTTAGTTTCGGCGACGATGCGGGGCTCCTGCCCTACGCCCATCTCGCCAACGTCGCCTGCGGGTTCCACGCGGGTGACCCGAACGTGATGCGGCGCACCGTAAGGCTCGCGCAGCAGAATGGCGTGAAGGTGGGAGCCCACCCAGGATTCCCGGACCTGCAGGGATTCGGCCGCCGCGCCATGGCCATGGAGCGCGACGAGGTCGAGAACTGCGTGCTCTATCAGGTCGGGGCGCTCAAGGCCTTCCTCGACGCCGAGGGTGTCCCCCTGAACCACATCAAGCCCCACGGCGCGCTGTTCGGCGCCGCGCTGCGCGACCGCGGCATCGCCGAGGGCATTGCGGCGGCGGTGGCGCGGTTCGACGTGCCGATTTTATGCCTCGCCGGCACACTACACGAAGAGGTTTATCTGGCGCACGGTCTCGCGACGATACCCGAATACTACCTTGATCTCGATTATTCAGACGAGGGGGCGCTTCTGATCACGCGAGAGCATCCGCCGCGAGACGTCGAAGTGGCCGCGCGCCGGGCAGTCCGGGTCGCACGCGACGGGATCGCGACGTCAATCAGCGGACGCGATCTGCCGGTCAGGGCAGAGTCCTACTGCCTCCATTCCGATACGCCGAATGCCGCCGAGATCGCTCGCGCCGTGCATCTCGCGCTCAAGCCCTGGCTTGCCACCTGAGGTTCGATCTGCTATAAAAATAGGCATTCTCAAGCTCCCGGCCTTGAAATGGCGCGATTATAGACCCTCTACGCTACTATGCAGTACGATCAATACAGCATTTAGCTGACGCCCACGATTCGCACATCCTTTAGATATCCATTTTTGTGCAGTCAGACGCCTTGACTAGTCGAACCGTTGCGATAGTCTGTCCACAGTCTTCACTTGAGATCAGCCCCGCATGTTGGAAGCTGGAGAATACGTTCTTTCGACCGACCGCGGCTCTGCCACGGTCGGCCGCATCATCGAGACCGTGACGCTGTCCGATCAAGTGAGGAACTATCTGCTCGAGGACATGACGACGGGGCGCCTCCGTCCCGGAGATCGGATCAACGAGGCCGGACTGGCCCGCCGCCTTGGCATCAGCCGCAATCCGATCCGCGAAGCCATCGCGGGCCTCGCGGAGCGCGGATATCTGATGCCATTACCCCGTCGCGGCCACTGCATCCGGGCGTTCACGATCGAGGACGTGAATGACGTGTTCTCGTTCCGGACCTGTGTCGAATCCTTCGCGATCCGACAGGCCGTTCCGCAGCTAACGCCCGCCGATGTCGCCGACATCGACTCGATCCTTGAGCGGATGATCGCGGCCGCCCGGAATGACCGGGTGGGCCAGGTGCGGTCTTGCGATCTGGCGCTCCATCGGCGCATCTGCGAGCTGTCGCGCAACCGGCAGACATTTCGGGCGCACGAAAGCATCGAGACAGAAGTCCTCATGCTGATCGCCTGCGTCGACCTCGAGCACGAGAGCCTGATGCAGTCGGCGTTGATCCACGTGCCGATCGTGGAGGCGCTCCGGTCCGGGGATGTCGAAGCGACCGTAACCGCCATGGAACGGCACATCGCCGCCACCTGGAGCGATGTCTTGAAGATCTACGAGGAAATGCGGCGGGCGCGGCAGGGCGCCGGGCCCACGGCAAGCCTCGACGGCGATCGCAGACCTAGGGAGACGGTCGCATGAAGTTCGCTCAGAACAGGATGTACGTCGAAAGCTACCTCAAGTGCCGGAACTGCGGGATCCTGATCTTTCATGGATCCGTAGCCGAAAAGCGAGATGCGGTGACGGTCGATGGTGCCCGGTTCTGCTCCTCATGGTGCGCCGAGTGGGCGCGGGCGCGCACCGAGCGGCGCGCAGCCGAGGTGCCCACCGAGCACCCCTGAATTTTGCCGCCCGCCCGCCCGGGGTCGCGGCTGTGAGACGACCGCGCGACCGCGGTCAGGTTGGCTGGAGGATGTGCTATGAAATGGAAAGCTTCGGTCATGGCGCTGGCCTGCGGAGCGCTCGCGTTAGGCGGGATGGAGCGCGCTGCCGCCGCGGATGGCATCACGATCGGGATGGCGGTCGCCTACTCGGGCTGGATGGAGGCCTATGACGGCGAAGCCGCCAAGATGGCGCAGCTCTGGATCGACCAGACGAACGCCAAGGGTGGCCTGCTCGGTCAGCCGATCAAGGTCGTCACCGGCGACACCAAGACCGACCGGGTCGAAGGCGCCAAGGTGGGGCAGGACCTTATCGGCCAAGGCGCAAAGCTGCTCCTGGTTTCCGCCGACTATGATTACGGCGCGCCGGCCGGCCTCCAGGCGCAGAAGGCCGGCGTGGTCTCGGTCTTCCTCGGGGCCTCGGATCCCAAGGCTGGCGTCGTCGGCGTCGGACCCTATAGCTTCACGGCCAACAACGCCGGCCAGCTCGAAGGCGCCGTAATGGCGGACTGGGGCTTCCAAAAGAAAAGCCTTAAGAAGGGCTACATGCTCGTGGACGAGACGATTGAATACAATAAATCTGTGTGCGCCGGATACAATTGGCAGTTTAAGGCGGATACAGGCACTGTAGTCGGCCAGGACACGTTCAAGGGGCTCGATCCGACAATCAGCTCGCAGATCACGCGGCTCAGCGAAGCGATCCGGAACGAGGGCGTCGACCACGTGATGCTCTGCTCGACAAATCCCGGTGCAGCGAGCGCGGTGCGCCAACTGCGGGCCGCAGGCATGAACTTGCCGATCTTCAGCGCGACCGCCATGGACGGCACATACTGGCTCAACTCGACGCCCGGGCTCAAGGACTTCTACCTTCCCTCGCAGGCGCTTGCAGTCGACGACCCGCGCCCCGCCGTGAACGAGATAGCGGCCGCCTACGCCAAGAAATATGGCAAGCCGCCGACCACTCAATACGCCTACCCGATCTACGCCTTCCTCGACCTCTGGGCCAAGGCGGTGACGGAGGCCAAAACGGCGGATGCCGCCCCCGTGGTAGCGATCCTCAACAAGAAACAGAACGCGCCTACGGTGCTGGGGCCCCGAACCTTCTCGCCGAAGCTGCACATCCAGACGAGCGAGCCGATGTTCGTGATGTCGTATGCGGACGGCAAGGAGACCCCGGTCGAGGAGTGGAAGATCAAGGACACCATTCCCGACGCCGTTCTCTATCGCCTGAAGGGCAACTGATCCCAAATCTGATCGCCAGCTCGGAAACACGGGCTGGCGACCTTCTCAAACGCGCCTCGGGACGCTCCTGAGATGAGCACGCCCATCAGCAGCGGATCGAGCGCGTCGCGGATCGATCCCGGCAACAGCAATGCGTCGGAACTAACCGCCGAACACGTTTCGGTGCGCTTTCAGGGCCTCGCGGCGATCTCCGACGTGAGCCTCACGGTCGAGCGGCACGAGGTGTTCGGGCTCATCGGTCCGAACGGCGCCGGCAAGACCACGCTCGTCAACTGTCTGACGGGCTTCCAGGCCCCCACCGCCGGCCGGGTCCTGGTCGGTCGCCAGACGACGGCGGGCTGGACGCCCGTCAGGTTTCGCGAGAACGGCGTCGCCCGCACCTTCCAGGCTGGCCGCCTCTTCAAGGAGATGACGGTTCTCGAGAACGTCGAGGTTGCTGGCGTCGGTCTGGGACTCGGGCGCCGCGCCGCGGCGAGGCATGCGGGCGAACTCCTGGGCTGGGTCGGTCTCGCCGACAAGGCGCATGTTCCGGCCGGCGCCCTCGCCTACACGGACCAGCGCCGTCTCTCGATCGCCCGCGCCATGGTGCTCTCACCCGCCTTCGTGCTCCTCGACGAGCCCGCGGCCGGCATGTCGGACGCCGAATGTGAGGAGCTGATGGCACTCGTCTCGATCATCCCGAAGACCTTCACCTGCGGCGTACTTCTGATCGAGCACAACATGCGGGTCGTCATGGGCATATCGCATCGGATCCATGTGCTCGACGGCGGCCGGACGCTTGCCGAAGGCAGCCCGGAGGCGATCCAGCGCAACGAGGCCGTGATGGCGGCTTACCTCGGCATGGAGGTCTGATGAGCGCGCTCCTGACCGTCGACGACATCCACGTCCGATACGGCGACCTGCAGGCCCTGCGCGGCGTGTCGCTCGAGGTCCACGAGGGCGAGGTCGTCTGCATCATCGGACCGAACGGCGCCGGCAAGTCAACGACGCTTGCGGCCGTGGCCGGCGGCGTCGTTCCCGTCGGAGGCGACATCCGGCTCGAAGGTCGGAGCATCCTGGGACGCCGTCCCGAGAGCATCGCCCGGCTGCGCGTCTCGCTCGTCCCGGAGGGGCGGCACATTTTCGGCTCGCTCACCGTCGCGGAGAACCTTCGGCTCGGCGGCTATCTGCTGCGCGACCGGCGCTCCGCGATCGGGGACATGGAGCGGATCCTCACCATCTTCCCACGCCTCAAGGAGCGCCTCTCCTATCCGGCCGGACGCCTGTCGGGGGGCGAGCAGCAGATGTTGGCGGTCGCGCGCGCCGTGATGACCCGCCCCCGGCTCCTGCTCGTCGACGAGCCGTCGCTCGGCCTCGCCCCGCTCGTCGTCGACCAGATCTACCAGACCCTGCTCGACCTGCGGCGGCACGAGAACCTGACGCTGCTCATCAACGAGCAGAGCTCGACCCGCATCCTCAAGCACGCGGACCGCATCTACGTCCTGCGCGGCGGCCAGGTGCAGCTTGAGGGCCGCGCCGCAGACCTTCGCGACGGTGACGCGATCAAGCACGCCTATTTCGGCTTCGGGGCCGCGCACGCCGAGCCGGTGGAGACCGCCGCATGATCCAGTTCACGCAGAACGTCATCGACGCGCTCGCGCTCGGCAGCATCTATGCGCTCGTCGCCCTCGGTATCGGCCTGCTGTTCGGCATCCTCCGGCTGATCAACTTCGCCCACGGCGACATGATCACGATCGGCTGCTACGCCCTTATTGTCCCGTCGGCTGACGTGACGGCGCACCTGCTGATCGGGGGCTGGACGCCGCTCCTGGTGATCCCGGCGATCGCCGTCATCGTGATGGTGGCGGCGCTCATCACCGAGGCCCTAGTCTTCCGCCCGCTGCGCCGCGCCTCGTCGCCGAGCTTGATGATCGCCTCCTTCGCGGTCAGCTACATCATCCAGAACGGTATCCTCATGTCCTATGGAGCCCGCCCCAAGGCGGTCGATTTCTGGAGCGGGGCCAACACCCAAATTGTGCTCGGGCAGCTGCGCGTGCCGATGCTGCAGCTGATCACGCTCGCCGTCACCCTCGTGCTGATGGGCACCCTGAGCCTCTTCCTGAAGCGCACGCCCTACGGCGTCCAGATGCGGGCCGCCGCAGAAGACTTCCGCATGGCGCAATATCTCGGCGTGCGCGGCAATCTCGTCATCGGCCTCGCCTTCGCGATCAGCGGCATGCTGGCCGCGGCGGTGTCGCTCCTCTACCTCACGCAATCGGGGTCACTCACCAACACGATGGGCGTGCCGCTCGCGCTGTTCGCCTTCGTTGCCGTGGTGATCGGGGGCATGGGCAACCTCCTCGGCTCCGTCGCAGGCGGATTCCTGATCGGCATGGTCCTGACGATGCTGCAGGCCTACCTGCCGCCGGACCTCCGCGCCTTCCGCGACGCCTTCGCCTTCGCGGTCGTGATCCTGGTGCTGCTCGTGCGGCCGAGTGGGCTCATCCCGGCCCGCAACGTCGTCGAGCGAGTGTGAAGGGCGCCCCGTCATGCTGAGATTGCTTGTGCGCCATCAGGTTCCGTTCCTCCTGGTTTTTGGCCTCGCGGTCATCGCGGCCGGCACGACGCTCGGCGGCGGCGACGTTCAGGTGACCCTGACCGAGATGTTCATCCGCGTGGTGGTGGTGGTCGGCCTTTACGTCTTCATCGGCAATTCGGGGATCGTCTCGTTCGGCCACATCGGCTTCATGTGTATCGGCGCCTATGCGGCCGCCTGGGCGACGGCCGAGCCGAGCTTCAAGGGCATCATGCTGCAGGGCCTGCCGACCTTCTTGCAGGAGAACCAGCTTCCATTCCCGGTCGCCATGGCGGGCTCCATCCTGCTCCCGGCGGCCGTGGCGCTGCTGTTTGGCCTCGCCATCATGCGGCTCGCCGGAACCGCCGCCTCGATCGCGACCTTCGCCTTCCTGATCATCGTCAACAGCGTCTATTCGAACTGGGATTCGGTCACCGCCGGGGTCAGTTCCATCATCGGCATCCCGACCGTCGTCGGCCCGTGGACGGCCTTCGCCTTTGCCGGTGCTGCGATCGTGGTCGCCTATCTGTTTCAGGTGTCGCGCTTCGGGCTGCTGCTGCGCGCCTCGCGCGAGGACGACGTCGCGGCCCGCGCCTCGGCGGTCCACACGGTGAGGACGCGGCTCGTCGCCTTCGTGATCAGCGCTGCCCTAGTCGGCGCCGGAGGCGGCCTCTACGCCCAGTTCCTCGGCATCCTGACGGTCGATCCGTTCTATCTCGGGCTATCGTTTATCACCATCGCGATGCTGGTCGTGGGCGGCATGTCGAGCCTGACCGGCGCTGTCTCCGGCGTCGTGGCGGTTACGGCGATCGTCCAGGTGCTGCGGCTTTGCGAGCGCGGCGCGACGATCGGCGGGACGAAGCTCGCGCTCGCGCCCGGCAGCGCCGAACTCGGCCTCGGATTGCTGCTGGCCGCCATTCTCATCTTCCGCCCGACCGGCCTCAGCCAAGGGCGCGAGCTCGTGCTGTTCCACCCCCGGCGCCCCCGGGACGCGCCAGGGCATCCCGCGCCAGCGCTCCGCCGCGACCCTGAGGCGATCGCCTGAGATGACCTCCATGACCTCCACGGCCCCGGAAGCCCCGCCCTCCGATGCACAACCCGCGAAGGCCTACGCGGCCGGCGCCGCCTATGTCGACGGTCGCTTCATGCCGATCGGCGAGGCCGCGATCCCGATCCTGGACTGGGGCTATCGCCGCTCGGACGTGACCTACGACGTCGTCGGCGTGTGGGACGGCGCCTTCTTCCGGCTCAACGACCACATCGCCCGCTTTCGCGCCTCCATGCGGAAGTTCCGCTTCGAACCCAAGGAGAGCGACGACGACATCCGCGGCGTGCTTAACCGCTGTGTCGCCCTGACAGGTCTGCGGGAAGCCTACGTGGCGATGGACTGCCTGCGGGGGCGCCCGGCGCCCGGCGCCATCTACCACCCCGTCAACGCGCGCAACTACATCGCGGCCTTCGCGATCCCCTGGGTGTGGGTGATGAGCCCGGAGATGCAGGCGCGCGGCGCCCATCTCGTCATCGCCGAGACGCTGCGGATCGCAGCCGACGCGGTCGATCCGACGGCGAAGAACTTCCACTGGGCCGATCTCACCCGCGGACAGTTCGAGGCGCACGACCGCGGCGCTGATTTCTGCCTGTTGCTCGACCGCAACGGGGACGTGACAGAAGGTCCGGGGTTCAACGTGTTTTTCGTCATTGAGGGCCGGGTCGTCACGCCCGATGCCGGCGTGCTCGAAGGCATTACGCGCCGTTCGGTCTTCGAGCTCTGCGCGGCGCTCGGCCTGCCCTGCGAAATCCGGCGGATCTCGGCCGGAGAGGCCCGGGACGCTGACGAGATCTTCCTGTCGACCACGGCCGGGGGGATCATGCCGGCCGCGCGCATCGACGGGCGCATCATGAGCAACGATCGGCCCGGTCCGATCTCGACCGCGATACGCGACGCCTTCTGGTCGCGCCGCGCCGAGGGCTGGCACGCGACTCCCGTCGACTACGCGGCCGCGGCCTGAACACCTCCGAGCGGAAGGGAGCCGGCATTATGGGATATCGCCTGGGCATCGACATCGGCGGTACATTCACGGATTTCGTCGCCTACGACGAGGCCGGCCGTACACTCACGGCCTGGAAGAACCTCTCGACCCCGCAGGATCCGATCCAGGGCATTATGACGGGGCTCCGGACGTTCGGCACGATCGACGAGATCGCCGGCATCCGCCTCGGCACCACGGTCGCGACGAACGCGCTGCTCGAGGGCAAGGGCGCGCGCGTGGGCTACGTCGCGACGCGGGGCTTCCGCGACGTTCCTTTCATCGGCCGGGGCAACCGCAAGCACCACTACGATCTCGGCTGGGTGAAGCCAAAACCGTTCCTGCAGCGTCGCGACGCCTTCGAGGTCAACGAGCGCGTCGGCGCCTCGGGCGAGGTCCTGGCTCCGCTCGACGAGGCCGAGGTCCGGGCCCTGGCCGACCGCATCGCGACGGAGGGCAAAATCGAGGCGGTCGCGGTCGTGCTGCTCCACTCCTATCTTACGCCCGACCACGAGGTCCGCATCAAGGCGATTCTCGCGGAGCGGCTGCCGGGCGTGCCGGTCTCGATCTCCTATGACGTGCTGCCGAAGTGGAAGGAACACTTCCGCTCCTCGACCACGATCTGCGACGCCTTCATCAAGCCCGTCGTTGGCCGACAGCTCGGCTCGATGCGGCGGCAGCTTGATGAGCAAGGCGTCACGGCAAAGGTCGTCGTGATGCGCTCCAACGGCGGCGAGATGAGCCTCGACGCGGCCGTCGCCTCGCCGATCCAGATCGCCGTGTCCGGACCGACCGGCGGCGTCATCGCGGCCAAGCGCACGGCCGAACTGCTCGGCTTGCCGAACCTCGTCACGCTCGACATGGGGGGAACCTCGACCGACGTGTCGACGGTCGTCGACGGCAGGGAGAAGTTCACGACCGACTTCGAGATCGAGTGGGGACGGCCGGTCCAGATTCCGATGATCGACATCCGCACGATCGGGGCCGGCGGCGGGTCGATCGCCCGCATCGACGCGGGCGGCATGCTGGTGGTGGGACCGGAGAGCGCCGGCGCAAATCCTGGACCTGCCTGCTACGGCCGCGGGGGGACGCTGCCGACCGTCACGGACGCCAATGTGGTGCTGGGCCGGATCGATGCCGGCAATTTCCTCGGCGGGGTCATGGGGCTCGACGCCGAAGCGGCCCGTCGCGCGATCGGCACGCTCGCCCCCGCCCTCGGTCTCGGGGTCGAGGAGGGCGCCGACGCCATCCTGCGCATCGCCAACAACAACATGGTCGGGGCGCTGCACACCGTGTTGACCGAGCGGGGCCTCGACCCGCGCGATTTCGTTCTCGTGGCGTTCGGCGGCGCGGGGCCGCCCCATCTCGTCGATCTGATGACCGAAGCCTCAATTCCGCGCGGCCTCGTGCCGAATTTTCCCGGCCAGTTCTCGGCCTTCGGCTTCACCATGGCGGACGCCCGGGTCGACCGCTACCGGACCGTCCAGCTCAACTCTCGCTTCTTCGATCGGGAGCGGGCCGAATCCGCCATGACGGCGCTCGTCGCCGAATGCCGGGCAGAACTCGCTGGGCAGGGTTACATCGACGTCACGATCACCCGCAGCGTCGAGATGCGCTACCTCGGTCAGAATTACGAGCTCGAAATCCCAATCGCGGGCGACGCCTTCGGCGAAACCGAGGTCGCGGCCCTGCTTCAGGCCTTCCACGACGGCCATGCTGCACGGTTCGGCTTCCGGCTCGAAGACCACATGGAGATCGTTAACTTCCTGGTTACCGGGGTGGCTCGGACCGGCGCGCTCTCGCTGCCCGAACTGCCGCAGGCCGAGGGTGCGGCGGTGGCACGGGGCCGGCGCCCCGTGTGGTTCGGGAGCGGATTTCTCGACACGCCGGTTTACGCCCGGGCCGACCTCTGTTCGGATCACCGTATCGACGGGCCGGCCGTTGTCGAAGAAAACGCCTCAGTCACGGTCCTCGATCCCGGCCGCACCCTCGCGGTTGACCGCTACGGCAATCTGCTCGTCGCGGCCAAGGACGCTCCGACCCCCGCCGCCTGAACCGGATCTTCCGAAGGAGCCGTCCCATGGACATGGTGTCGCTGAACATCGTCGGAGGCATCCTGGTCTCCATCTGCCGCGACATGGGCGTGACGCTCATGCGCACCTCGTACTCGACCATCTTCAGCGAGTCGCTCGACTTCACTTGCGGTCTCGCCCTGCCGACGGGCGAACTGATCGCCACCGGCGACTTCTGCCCTTCGATGATCGGGGGCATGCCGCTGCTCCTGCACTCTTGCGTGCAGGAGATCGCCGTCGCCGATCTCGAAGAGGGCGACGTGCTGGTTCACAACGACCCCTATCGCGGCGGCCTGCACACCCCCGAGCACACGTTCTTCAAGCCGGTCTTCGTCGAGGGCGTGCTCATCGGATTCGCGGTCGCTATCGGCCATGTCTGCGAGGTCGGCGGCATGGCCCCGGCCGGATTCGCCGGGGAGGCTACCGAAGTATTCCACGAGGGCTTGCGCGTTCCCCCGGTGAAGATCATGCGGGCCGGCAAGGACGTTGACGACATCTGGCGGCTGATGCTCGCCAATGTCCGGACGCCTCGCTACAACTACGGCGACTTCCGCGCCCTGATCGCCGCGATCGACCTCGGCGAGAAGCGCATTGCGGACCTTGCCCGCAAGCACGGCGCGCAGTCCTTCGGCGAGCATGTCCACGCGCTCATGGACTATTCCGAGCGACGCATGCGGGCTGAGATCGTCAAGATCCCGGACGGGCGCTACCGTTTCGAAGATGTCATGGAAGACGATGGCATCGAGGACAAGATCTACACGATCCGGGCCGAGGTGACGGTGGCGGGTGAGGACATCATTGTCGACTACTTCGGCTCCTCGCCTCAGGCGAAAGGTCCGATCAACGGCACGCTCGGCGTCGCCTATGGGGCCGCTTACAACGCCATCTTGCAACTGACCGATTCCACCATCCCGAAGAATTCGGGCTGTTTCCGCCCGATCCGGGTGCTGGCGCCGCCGGGCACCATGGTCAACGTCGACTTTCCCGGTCCTTCGGTCGGCGGCAATACCGAGACCCATTGCCGGATTGCCAATGTCGTGATGGGGGCCTTGGCGCCGGCTCTCAAGGTGCGCTCGGCCGCGACCGACGGCGCCACGCATTCGAACTTCCTGTTCGGCGGTGCCGACGCGAAGACCGGCGAGTTCTTCTGCTGCTACGACCTCACCCCCGTCGGCTGGGGTGGCCGCAGCTTCGCCGATGGCAACGATGCGGTCGGCGGCATTAATGGCAACTGCCCGCACATCCCGGTCGAAGTCTTCGAATACCGCTATCCCTGGCACGTCGAGGAATTTCGGCTGGTTGGCGGCTCGGGTGGCCCCGGCCAGTTCCGGGGCGGCCTCGCTCTCACTAAGACGGTGCGCTGTACCGACACGCCCATGACGTTCAGCTACATGAGCGACCGTCAGAAGGTCGCGCCCTGGGGCGTGCACGGGGGCCATGCCGGCGCCAAGGCCGAGCTTTTCGTGCAGCGGGCCGGAAGCGACGCCTGGTTAACCGTGACGCAGGCCTTCAACAAGGTCTCTCCGAGCAAGTTTGCCAACGTGCCGATCGCGCCCGGCGACCGCATCAGGATCGCGTCACCCGCCGGCGGCGGCTGGGGGCCGCCGGAGCAGCGCGATCCGGCCCTCGTCGCACGCGATCTCGCCGACGGGTTCATCACGGACGAGCAGGCCCGCGACGTCTACGCCCCGAAGACACCGGCCTAAGCACCTCGCCGCGGCCCTTCATATCACCCAATCGGACCGGATCCATCATGACGCTTCTGCCGAATTCCGCCCAGGCGCGCGATGTCGCCTTTCTGCTCCATCCCAACACCAACGCCCGCAAGCACGAGGAAACCGGGCCCATCGTGATGGACCGCGGCGAGGGCATCTACGTCTACGACGATACGGGCAAGTCCTACATCGAGGCCCTTGCGGGGCTCTGGAGCGTGGCGGTCGGCTTCGGCGAACCGCGCCTCGTCGCCGCCGCGGCCCGGCAGATGGGCCGCCTGCCCTATTACCACTCCTTCTCGGGCAAATCGTCGGAGCCGACGATCGACCTCGCCGAGCGGCTCGTGAAAATGTCGCCCGCAGGGCTCGATCGGGTGTTCTTTACTAGTTCGGGGTCCGAGGCCAACGATACGGTCGTGAAGCTCGTGTGGTTCTACAACAACGCGATCGGCCGGCCGGAGAAGAAGAAGTTCATCGCACGCCACGGCGGCTATCACGGGATCACGATCGCGGCCGGTAGTCTCACGGGCCTGCCCGTGAACCAGCGCGGGTTCGACCTGCCGCTGCCGCAGATGAAGCATGTCACCTGCCCGCACCACTATCGTTACGGCCTTGAGGGCGAGAGCGAGGAGGCCTTCGCCGACCGGCTCGCCGCCGAACTCGACGCGAAGATCATTGAGGAAGGGCCTGGCACGGTCGCGGCCTTCATCGGCGAGCCGCTGATCGGCGCCGGCGGCGTGCTGCCGCCGCCCGCCACCTATTGGGAGAAGATCCAGTCGGTGTGCCGCAAGCACGACGTGCTGGTCGTGGCCGACGAGGTAATCAACGGCTTCGGGCGGCTCGGCACCCTTTTCGCCTGCGAGCATTATGGTATCCGCCCCGACATTCTCGTTGTGTCGAAGCAGCTGACCTCGTCCTACATGCCGATCGCGGCGGTGCTGTTCTCCGACGCGATCTACCAGGGCGTGGCGGACGGCTCCGCGAAGCTCGGCACCTTCGGCCACGGGTTCACGGCCTCGGGGCATCCGGTCGCGACCGCGGTCGCGATGGAGAACCTCGACATCATCGAGGAGCGCGGGCTCGTCGCCAATGCGGCCGCCATGGGAGCCGTCATGCGGGCGAAGCTCCGGACGTTCGCCGATCACCCGCTCGTCGGCGAGGTCCGCGGCGTCGGTCTCATAGCCGGCGTCGAACTCGTCGCCGACAAGGCGTCGCGGGCCAAGTTCGATTCGCCCGGCAAGGTCGGGGCCTATCTCTATGGCCGCGGGCACGAGCACGGCCTCGTGATCCGCGCCATCGGCGACACGATCTGCTTCTGCCCCCCGCTGATCATCACGGAAGCGGAGATCGCCGAGATGATCGCGCGCTTCTCCCGAGCGCTCGACGACACCACAGCGTGGGTCGCAGCCGGCATGCCGGCCTGACCTTCGCCCGATCCGTCATCGCAATCGAAAGAGTTCAGCCATGTGCGCCATCTGCGCTGTCGACGACGCTGCGAAGTCGAGGATCATCGCTCACGCGGCGAAGTTCCACGAGGTGACGCAGAGCCCTTTCGGCCAAAATGACGAGATCGGGATGCTGAACCTGATCGATGGCACATCGCGCTCGGCGATCCTGAGTCGGGCCGATGCTTCGAAGATCTACGATCTCTCGGTCGACCATTTCATCGGCATGCCCGGTTGGTTCGGGGCTGGCGACCAACCCTACCAGATCTGGATGACTCATACGCCGCAGGGTGAGATCGTCGCCAACACGATGGGTGTGAGCCTCGAGGCGAACCAACTCGTCGCCTATTCGGGCGACGGCATCTCGATGTACACTCATTGCGGAACCCACATCGATACCTTGAATCACTTCGGCTATCACGGAAAGATCTTCAACGGCTTCTCGGCCGACGAGCATCTCGGCAGCCGCGCCTGGGAGAAGTGCGGGCCCGAGAAGCATCCACCCGTCCTCGCGCGCGGCCTCCTGCTCGATGTTGCGGGGCTCCACGGCGTCGACACGCTGCCGCCGAGCCATCCGGTGGGCCGGGCAGATCTCGAGGGATGTCTCATGCACCAAGGCCTCGAGCTCAAGACGGGCGACGTCGTCCTCATCCGGACCGGGCAGATGAAGCGCTGGCCCGACATGAGCTTCGTCAAGAACACGCCCGGCCTCAACCGAGAGGGAGCCGAGTATCTCGCCCACGGCGGAGCCATCATGATCGGCGCCGACAACCTGACGCTCGAACAGACGCCCTCGGCGCACGCGCTGAACTTCTTCCCCGTGCACACCTATCTCCTGGCCGAGGCGGGCGTGCCGATCCTGGAGATGGCGTGGCTCGAAGAGCTCGCGGCCGACAAGCTCCAAGAATTTGCGTTCTTCGGCGCCTGCATCAAGCTGCGCGGCGCGACCGGCGCCCCGATGCGGCCCGTCGCCATGCCGCTGCTGTGACCACCCGAACCGGACAGGAGAGATCCTTGGCGAACCTTCGCGTGGCCGTCGACATCGGCGGCACCTTCACCGACATCTGCATCTTCGACCAGGACAGCGGCCGGATGCGGATCGCCAAGACGGCCTCGACACCCGATCCGATCGACGGCGTCATGACGGGTCTCGCCGACGCGAAGGTCGCTCTGGCCGAGGTCGTCCTGTTCTCCCACGGCACGACGGTCGCCACCAATGCGCTGATCATGCGCAAGCTGCCGCGCACCGCGATGGTGTGCACGGCGGGGTTCCGCGACGTGCTCGAGATCCGCCGCGCCAACAAGGAGGACCTCTGGGACCTCTACAAGGACGTGGCTCCGCCTTACGTGCCGCGGCGCGACCGGCTGACAGTGCCAGAACGCATCGATGCCGCCGGCGTCGTCGTCACGACCCTCGACGAGGCGGCGGCCCGCGAGGTCGCCCGCGTGCTGAAGAAGCGCGCCGTCGCGGCCATCGCGGTCTGCTTCATCAACAGCTACGCTAATCCCGCGAACGAGAAGCGGATGAAGGCGATCCTGGAAGAGGTGCTGCCCGGCGTCCCGGTGTCGATCTCGTCCGAGGTGCTGCCCGAGATCTTCGAGCATGAGCGCTTCTCGACGACGGTCGTCAACGCGGCCCTCAGCCCGGTTGTGGTCGATTACACGGCCCGGCTCGGGTCGCGGCTCGCCGAGGCGGGCTACGCCAGCGACCTCCTGATGCTCCACACCGGCGGCGGCGTGATGACGGCCGCCAACGTACGCGACTTCGCCGGCCGCCTCGCCGGCTCGGGAATCGCGGCGGGCGCCATCGCGAGCCGGCATATCGCGGCGCAATGCGGCTTCCCGAACTCCATCGGCCTCGACATGGGCGGCACGAGTTGCGACGTGTCGCTGGCCTACGAGGGCCAATCGCGCGTCACCAAGGACTGGTGGATCGAGTTCGGCTATCCGATCCGGTTTCCGTCGATCGAGGTGCTGACGATCGGGGCCGGCGGTGGTTCGCTCGCCTGGGTCGACGAGGCGGGAGGCTTGCGCAACGGCCCGCAATCGGCGGGCGCCAACCCGGGGCCGGCCTGTTATGGCCGCGGCAATGCGGTGCCGACCAACACCGACGCCAACATGGTGCTCGGCCGCCTCGGGGCCGGGCTCGCCGGGGGCAGCATCGCGCTCGACCCTGACCTCGCGAGCGAGGCCGTGCGGACGGGCGTCGCCGAACGGTTCGGCCTCGGCCTCGAGGAGGCGGCCGACGCGATACTGCGGGTCGCCAACGCCAATATGGCGGATGCCGTGCGGTTGATCTCGATCACTCGCGGCTACGACCCGCGCGACTTCGCGCTCGTGGCCTTCGGCGGTGCCGGCTCACTGCATGGTGCCGAAATCGCTAGGGAACTGTCGATCCCGGCCGTGATCGTGCCGCTGCATCCCGGCATCACCTCGGCAATGGGATGCCTGCTCGTCGACGTGCAGCACGATCTCGCGATGAGCTATCTGAAGCCCGCGTCGGCGGCCGATCCGGCCGCCATGGAAGAGGCCTTCGCGGCGCTCGAACGGGAAGCGGCCGAACGGCTCGCGCACGAGAACGTCTCGCCCGCGGATGTCGTGATGAGCCGCACCGTCGACATGATGTACCAGGGCCAATGGCGCTCGCTCGCGGTGCCGGCGCCCATGCCCGTGAACGACCTCGCGCCGCTCGTCGAAGCCTTCCATGTGCTGCACGAGCGCGAGTACAATTTCCGCCGCGACGACGCGCCGGTCGGCCTGTTTCGCCTGAACCTGAAGGCCGTCGGCACCGTGCCGAAGGCAGACCTTGCCCGAACCACGCCCTCGGGCGCCGCGACCGTCCCGAAGACGCGTCGGCGGGTCTGGTTCCGCGAGACCGGCGGCGTCGAGACGCCGGTCTACTGGCGTCCCGATCTCGGCGCCGGAGCGCGCTTCGCAGGACCCGCCATCGTCGAGCAGTTCGATTCGACCATCGTCGTGCCGCCGCGCTTCGTGGCCGAGGTGGACGCCTGGCTCAACATCGTCATCCGGCAGGAGGCCTGACATGACCGGCACCGCGCTCGACCCTGTCACCTTCGAGGTGCTCAAGAACTCCTTCGTTACCGCCGTCGATCAGATGGCCGAGCAGATCCTGCGAACCTGCTATTCCTTCGTCATCTACAATCGCGATTTCTCGAACGCATTGAATGATGCCAACGGCGACAGCTTCGCTCAGGGCAACGGCGACATCTCGGTCCACGTCGGCACGCTGCACTACACCTGCAAGGCGGTGATCGCGTATTTCGGCGAGGACCAGCATCCAGGCGACGTGTTCATTGTCAATGACCCTTACGCGGGCGGCACTCATTTCTCCGACGTGAGGCTCATCCGGCCGATTTTCGTCGGGTCCGAGATTATCGGCTACGCGCAATCGAACGGACATTGGTCAGACATGGGTGGCTCCGTGCCGGGATCCTTCGACGTAATGGCGAAGGACATGTTCCGCGAGGGCTTGCGCATCACGCCGACCCGAATCGTCGACCGCGGCCGCTTCCGCCGCGACGTCGCAAACCTCATCGCCTCGAACACCCGCGACCCTGCCTCGATCATCGGCGACATGCAGGCGCAGACCGAGGCGACCGCTGTCGCGGCCCGCGAAATCCTTCGGCTCGTCGACAAATACGGCAAGGACACGGTCGTCGACGGCATGGCGGCCGTCCAGGACTATGTCGAACGGACCGTGCGCGGCCGCCTGGCGGCGCTCCCCGACGGCAACTGGGAGACGGTCGACTACATCGACCGGGACGTCTCGGCCGGCGAGGGCATGATCCCGATCCGGGTCAAGATGACGATCACGGGCGATCGCGTCATCTACGACTTCACGGGCAGCCATCCCACCGTCGGCTCGATCTACAACTCCGCCTTCGGCGCGACCTTCTCGGCCTGCGTCGCAGGCATGAAGACCTTCTTCCCCGACTTGCCACTGAATTCCGGTCTCTACCGTGTGATCGAGATCGTGGCGCCGAAGGATTCGGTCGTCAGCGCCGAGTGGCCGGTCGCAGTGACGGGCTTTCTGATGCCCTTTGAGAAGATCATGAACTGCATCTACGAGATGTGGTCGAGGATCATGCCCGAGCGGGCGATCTCCTGCACGTTTAACATCGAATATCTGCTGACCGGCGGCAGCGACGGACGCAGTCCCGCGAAGCCGATTTTCATGTTCTACGACTGGCTTCCGGGCGGCTGGGGTGGCCGCAACGGCCGCGACGGCACGAACCTCATGAACGCCAGTTTTGGCACCGGCATGATGGCGCAACCGGTCGAGGGCCAGGAGCGTGGGGCACCCATCCTGACGACCGAATACGAGGCGATTACGGATTCGGGCGGCCCTGGGCGCTTTCGCGGCGGGGTGGGCGTCCGTAAGACGAGCGTTCTTCGCGAGGGCGAGAACACCGTGATCTCCTACATCTGCGACCGCGAACGCGCGGTCGTCTGGGGCACCGAGGGCGGTCTGCCGTCGATGCCGCATGGCCTTCACGTCCGCCGCGCGGGTGCGAACCATGATACGTGGCTCGGCTCGGTCTTTTCAGATGTGCCGCTCGGCTCGGGAGACCTTTTCAGTCGTCCGACGGCGGGTGGGGGCGGCTACGGCGATCCTCTGGAGCGCGATCCCCAAGCCGTCCGCGAGGACGTGGCAGACGATTACGTTTCGGTGGAGCGCGCAGCGAAGGACTATGGCGTGGTTCTGGAGGTCGTGGACCGCGACCTTTGCGCGTATCGGGTGGACGCCGCCGCCACCGAACGCGAGCGCGCCAAGCTCCGGGCGGCGCGGCGCGGCTGGCTGGATGAGGCGCCTGAGCGGGTGGCCGAGCGCTTTCGGGCGGGCGAGATCGACGTGTTGGACGTGGTGCGTCGTTATGCCGTCATCCTCGACTGGGGCACCGGCGAGCTACTTCCGAACTCGACCGAGCAATTCCGCGAGCAGTTTCACATCCGATCGGCAGGGCATTGGAGATAAAATTTACTCGGGCAACGCATCTTGATCGCGCGATAAAGCGCGGCATCCGATGTCACCTGTTCTTCGGCACGTCCCTCGACAAGGAGGCCAAGCACGCGCTGGCCACGGAGGAGATCAGGATCAGGTTGTCGGCAGGCGGCCTCATCCGTGGAACGCTCGTCGTCTACCGCGACCCGGTGAGGAGCCACGCGAAGATTTTGGCGGCGGACGACGGCGAGGGGAGTGCCGTCGTGCTGGTCGGATCGTGCAATTGTCTG
>JAABUW010002474.1_pt1 | contig 28114 bp, 4 predicted proteins | sample 5560081 | NCBI WGS metagenome assembly JAABUW01 (sample SAMN10711882, study PRJNA513363) | rock metagenome | isolation source: Antarctica rocks | place: Antarctica: Victoria Land, Knobhead sud | reverse complement strand
TAATATTCTAGTTTGCGTAGACAATGCAAAAAAACGCAATTTAAAAGCACAAATTTCGAAAAATAATAAAGTCTCTTTAGATATCAAAAAAATTGTTCTAAAGTATTTATATATAAAGCAATAAAAAACAATTAAAAAAGAGAATTTTCTCGATATTTTAGATCTAACTTGAAAACAATTTCGAAATCGATTGTTTTGTAGTCTAATTAAATATATTGCTTACAATTATATTTATCTTATAGATAAAAACAAGTTTATAGAGAAAATTATACGCGAAAAAGTAATTAAGAAATTCTGTCTAAATAGATTATACAAAAAAGTACAAGTTAGATTTTGTTATTAAATCTTAAAAGAGTTAAAAGACAAAGCTATTTTTATTTGCAACAATAAGATATATTACAAAATAGAGACTTGCTTAAGAACTCAAAAATACAATTGTTTAAAAAAAGTTTTTGTCGAAAACTACGCAATAATTAAAAAGATTATACAATTTATTATTATAGAGTAATATTGTATATCTAACAAGATCTTAATAAAGTTTCTATATATATAAAAGACAACAATTCAAAAAAAAAAAACATATAATAAAGAAGTTGAAATTGCAACAAAATATCGATTACAAACAAAAGCAAACTATTATATTAAATATTTCGAAAAACAAATATTATATAGAAATTAATAAAACTATTATTGTTTATAATACAATTCTTTATGCAAAGCAAGATCGACGTAATAAAAAACAAAGTTAAAAAAGCACTAAACAATCTCGATCTATTAATTAGATATACGTCTATACAAAGATAAAAAGCAATATCGATAGTATTACAAGCAACAAATACGCTATTAATATTCTATTAGAAACAAATATACTATACAATTGATATAAAACTATACAAAATCGAAATTCTTAAAAACAAGTCTATTTTATTAAGAACAACGTCTTAGTTTATATTATTATTGCAAATATATTGCAAAAAAAACAACAACAACAAGATATTATTAAAATTAATTAATATTTAAATTTGTCTAATCTATATTTAATTAAAAATCTTTATAAGTTTAAAAAAACTCTATTGAAATCTAAATAAAAAGAACTAAAAAAAGTTTTTAATTTGATAAAGAAGTCGACTAAACAAAACATTTAAAAGATTTTTTACTTATTAAAGATATTAGAGTATACGAAAAAGATATTTAAGAAATAGTTAAACAAGTTAAAGACATATATAGCTCGAAACAATATCAATAACTTTAAGAAATAATATATAGATACAAAAATCTATTAAAATAAGAATCTTTTTGTTGTTTTTAATATAGAATTAGATTGTTTTTTACAAGATATATTCAATATTAATGCGAAAACATGTTATTCTATTTTATTGTCAACGTACAATTATCGCAAAAGCAATTGTCTCTCTCTTTAGACTATTTGAAGCTCTTTATTATAATAATATTATCAAATATATTTTTTTCGATCAATAAATACGTCTTTGCGAGATCTTATTGATCTCTTTTGCTTATTTACTTAATAAACAGTGCATTTTGCATAAGAGCAAAATCTATTTTTTCGATAAAACTGATATTATTGATGCGACACAAAAGATAAAACTCGTCTTTGATCTTCGAAGATTTATGCGCATTGAAAAAGTTTTTTGGAGCATCTAATACATTTAATTAAGGCTTCAAATTTATCGTTATTTATATAAAAATATAGGTTGCATCGATAGTAGTTATTCTAAGATATTTATAGAGTGTTTATAGAGATAATAAAGAGATTAATAGATTGAAGAAAAGATATAAATATTATAATGTTTGTCGCGTTAAGGCGCTAATCTAATCAAGTAACTAACTTATTATTGGGCGACACGAGTATAATTTTGAGAGATTCGAAATATTATTTATCAAATTTTTTTGCGTTAATATATTTGCTCGCAATCTAAAACAAACAAAATAAAAAACTAAATTTTAAGATAATCTAAATTAGAAATATCTTAGACGTAGTCTTCTAAATATTGTAAACAATATATATTTTTTTCTATATTTGAACTTGAAATTTTGTTTAGTTAAGAAATATTAATTTCGAGTACTTAAACAAAGAAGACTTCTGTTAGTATATAAAATTAGCTATTTGATTATAAACTAAATATAATTAAATACTATTTTAATTAAGATATTTAAGTTAATATTAAAGTTTGCTTCTTAAAACGTCTTTTCAATAAAATAATACAAAAGATAATTCGACTTGTTAGTTTAACTACTAATTTCAATATTTCGACAAAATTATCGAAGAAACAAAAAATAGAGTTTCGTAATTATTTAAAGATTATTTGTTTTAGCAACAGAAATAAAACTTTTATTGCTTAGCTAAAATTGCAAAGCTACAAATCTATTAGTATAAAAAAAAATATTATTGTACAATTAAAAGATAAAAGCGCAAGTTTGATCAAATTCTTTCAAAGTCGAACTACAATACTCTTTAATCGAAAAAAGTCGAAAACAATATTTTTGAAAAATCGATACAATTGTTTTTGATTTATAGTTCTTTGTTTTTTCGAATTAAAAGAGCTTAATATCTAATAAATTTGCAATATGTTATAAATACAATATTTCTAAACAAGTCGAAATTGTGCGCTAAATATATTAGTTAGCAGTCGATCTTATAGATAAGAAAATATTAACTCGAAGAATTAGAGATATTAAAATTCTAACAATCTTATATTGTTAATAGAAAATTTAGCGTCGCAATCGATTAAAACAAAATATTAAACAAGAAGAATCGAAAACTTTTGCAAATAATATAAAAGAAAATATTGTAAATCTATTTTCTATAAAATACAAATTAAAGCGATATATTTTTTGTCTAGACAACAATTGCAAGCTTTACAAAAAGCAAATTTTTAAGTGTAATAAAGTAAACAAAATGCTAAATAAGATTAAGAAGCACTTAAAAACTTTTATATTAGATAATAAAATTTTATATCTATATTTGCAATACAAGACAGTTAAATTAATTCTGTCAAATATTATAATTTTTAAGAATTATACTGCGAAAGTGTATAAGATAATATTGTATAAATAGACTCTATTTGCTCTTTCTATATTCTATTTATTGTATTTAATCTTATTAATTTTGTATATATTATTTGTATATTAATAATTCAATAATTAATAAATTATACTTAATAGAGTAAAACAATAAGACAACAATATTAGAGAAAAAGAAAACTGCAATAAAATATTTTTAATTTATTCGACTTATAAGTTTCTAGATACTTCTATTACTAATAGTATATAGAATTGAAGTATAAACAAGTTTGAAAAATTATCGATCAAAGTTATTATTGTGCTCTATAGATAGTAGAAAATATATACATAGTAGCAAATTATAGTAGTCTGTATTTTACGCTCTATAGATCTAAAAATAAATTTAGAATTAATCTGTTTTTGCGATTTTTATAAAAATATTAGTCTTCTATCTATAACAAAAAATAATAAAGTTTTTTTTAATATTAAGAATATCTTTATTTTTTCTAGCAATTAACAATAAAATGCAAGCAACTCGATTAATAGTAAAACAATAGAAATAAAACAATTATTAATATATTAGAAAAAATATATTAGTTTAAATTTAAGAAAAAGAAAGTTATAAATCGACTATCTCTTAAAATACAAATATAGAGTGTTTTAAGAACTACTTTTAAATATTGAATTATTGGCAAAACAAGAAGGCAGTTCGCCAAGTTCAAGATACGAATATGGCACAGATAGCTTGAGACTAGCTCGAAACTAACTCTAAATTTATTGCGAGCTTCTAGAATATTTCTAAATACATTTTGCGTTCGCGATCGTTCGCAATCAAAAAAAATTTAACAAAAAGTATAATTTTGATATTCGAGATACGTACGAACTTTTGTAACACTTCGATTACGTCTTTATTTGTTACTTGTTTATACTATAGTAATTTGTATAATAGAATCGAACAATTTGTAAAATTTCTACGCGTAAGTTATGCGCTAATAGAGATATCTCTATTGCGCAATTATGTTGTGCAAGAATTACGCTCGCAATAGATTGCGCTTGTACGTTTGCTCGCGAGTCTTAACAATATACAAATAATGTTCGAAGAATTCTTTACTACTTTTGAAATTTCTTAATTAGCTACAAGCAATCTTGAGCCAACTATATCTTGCTAATGGGATCCGAGAGCTAAAATATGCACACAACAATCTCGAGAGCTCTAAACGACTAAGAGCTCCCGGGGAGGATTATCTCGATTTGCCAATAATATTTAGAATATTAAGTTAGAAATAAAAATAGATCAACAAATATTTTATTTTGTTGCAGAAAAATTCTTGATCTATTAAGTAATATTTATAATATAATTAGAGTTGTTTCGAATAGTACAAATATAATAAAATAAACAATTAATCTTCTATTATCTAAATATAAACAATTAAATCGAATTTTATTTATAGTTGTTCTACTTGTTCTTATCTTTAGAATTTTATTGCTTTCAAATAATTAAATTATTTTTGCTTTTGTTCAAAAAAAAATTGCGCAAATACAATTCTATTCTTATCTTTATTCTTATTTGTGCTTCAATATTTGTTTATTATTCTATTTGCTATATTTAGAAGTAAATTATCTTCTAATATCTTAATAGCAACTACAATATCTTAAGAATTCCATTTTAACATAAATTGATAAAAAAAATAAGAAAAGAAGTCTAGATTTAAAGAGATATACAAAATAGAAAAAATAAAGTATTTGAAATATCTACTATTGTAACGAGTTAGTCTATTATCTCTATATATATTACTTTTCGCGAGTGTTTGCAACGCGCAAATATCTCGCAAGTACTTTTGGCGCAATTGATTTAGATTCTATCTTGTTACAATAGTGTTCGCGTTTGTGCTACAACTTAATGCGACGCATTATGTCTGAACTCCAAGATCAATTCCTTCTGTAACTATAAGTTAGACAATCGTAAGCGCAAAAGTTTGACACTATTGCTCTATACAAGAGATCTAGTAGTCTGTGTCGTATGCCACGTTGTCGCACGTAGATATACCAGAGTAGACGTAAGTGTACTGTCGTGGAGACAATATAACACGCGCCCAAATTGTTATATCGTCGCGGCGACCTCTAAGCACGTGCCAAGCATTATGCCAATAAGATCTCTGAGTGCGCAACACACCAGGAATTTTTCGATAATCCTGGCGTGACCCTAAAAAAACCCTAAAAAACCCTAAAAAACCCTGAATCTCGGGACGAGATTTCTAGAAGAGAAGATAACTGTAACGAGTTAGTTTGCTATCTCTATATATAATACTTCCCGCGAGTGTTTGCAACGCGTAAATATCTCGCAGATACTTTTGATACAATTAGTTTAGATTCTTGTTACGCTAATACTTTCTTCGAAAATATTAAAATAGATTGTGTTGTTAGAGAAATCTATAAACGTCTTTAGACAATATAAACAATTACTTGATAACAAAAGTTTGCAACTATAGACAATTTCTATATTTAATAAATTTTAAAAGAGATTCAATAAATTAGAGTAACAATAAATAAAAATCTATAATAAATTAAATACAATTTATAAAAGAGTCGTGTCTAGAAAATCTATATACTAAAAAAAAAATTTCTTGTTTGTTATATTTGTTGTCAAATATATCGAACTCTATTTGTTTTGTTTGCTATTAAATATATCGAACTTTGTTTGTTCTATTTGTTGTCGAATATATCAAATTTATTTACTAATATATTAAACAATATTTATCTATTAAATTGTTAAGTATATAAATAATTGTACTATATACTATAGATTATTTTGTAAAGTATATATTAGCTGTAACAAACTAGAGTTGTAATATTATTTTTTTTTTCAAATTTTTTTGTTTCGAAAAGCAAATATTTATATATTATATTTTTTTATTAAAATTGTATTTGTTTTGTTTTCGAAATAGTTTGTTACAAAATATTTGTTAATTTTGTTTGTAAATATTATTGCTATATTAGCAAATTTTGTATTATTATAAAAAATTTGTTATTTTGTCTAAAATATTCGAAATATATTTGCGCAAACAAATTGTATATAAATATATTATAATTTTTTTTAAATTGTATTAAAGAAAATATATTCTTTAAAATAGTAGAAAATAAAATTGTATTAATAATTGTAATTACGCAATTGCTTCGCAATAAAAAAATACTAAAAAAAATTAATATAAAAACAAAACAAAAGATATAGTATTTGTTATCTAATATAAAAAAATCGAATATTATAGAATTGTTGAATTGTTTTGTTGCAAATATTTTGATTAAAATATTTTTTACTATTTAATTTTCTTTTGCTATACTAAATAATCTTTCGAATATTATTAGAATTTCTAAATAAAAATATTGCAATTGTTGAGATTGCTAATTAATTTTTATATATTTTTTTGTTATAAAATATTTTTTTTATTTTACAAAATATTGTTAATTTTGTTGTTCTAGAATTCTTTTAATCTTAAATCGATTTTTTTTTTGTAATTTATAATAAAATGTTTTCTATATAGATATACTTAAGTCGACTAATTTTAACAATAATATATAGAATATTAAAAATACTTTAATATTTTTAGATAAGTCGAATTTGTAATTAACTAATCTTTTAGTTTTTTTAACAAAAAATAATTCGATTTTGATATAATTTAATTTCTTGTTTAACTTTTTTGTTCTAAGATTTTTTGTAAAAAAATATATTTTATCTTTTTTTTTAATTAAAATATTGTTTTTTGTTTTTTGTTTTGATATTTAATCGACTTTTTCTATATTTTTAAGATATTGTTGTATATCTTTTTTAATATTGCTATTTTTTCGATAGTTAATTGCGCAAACAAATATATACGCTTTTTTTAAAAAAAATTTAATTCTTTGTTATAGTTGACAAAGAATAGAGTTATTTTAGTAATATTCGAAATTTTTGTATTAAGTATTAGTTGTATTATAGATAGAAGTAATATTTAATTGCTATAAATATTGTTAATATAGTATTTTAGATATTGTTTAAGATTTTGATTTGTTTTTTTTGTCTAATTATTTGTAATCAAGTAATAGATAGTAGATATTCGAAGTCTTGTATCTAATATTAAAAGAAATATCTTTTAATAGTTAGATATAAAGAGCTTGTTTTTGTTATTAATTAGTTTTTTAAATATATTGTAATATCTTATAAATTGATTTAATATAATATATTTTAGTTGTTTTGCAATAAACTTTTTTTTGCATACAATAATATATAAATACTTAATAAACTTATTAACTATTATTAGTATCAAATTATATTTGTTTTCAATTGCTAAATTTGTCGATTTAGATAACTTAATAATAAAGTTTATTGTAATTTTATTTTATAGCAATTTAGATAGTTTCTAATATTAAATTTTGTTATAGCTTGTATATATATTATATTTGTTTTGCTAATATTTAAAATATTGTTTAATATATATCTCGATAGCTTGTTTTATCTATAGAAACTAACAATATTAATATAAAAATTAAAGAGTTTTTGTTACTTTCGAGTGCTTTTGCAGTAATTTATTATAATACTTTTTTATATATTTGTCGATTTTGTTGATAGATATCTAAAATTTTTTTTTCTTTATTAAATCTTTTTTTGTATTATCTTAAAGTATCTATAATATAGTATTTAGTTTGTATTTATTTGCTAATAGTAATTTGTTTTTGTTAATTTTAAATATATTGTAATTGAACAATTTTTTTGTTTCTATATAATTACTTTTTTTGTTAAATATATTTGTTTTGCTATTATTTTTGTCTAAAATATACTATATTTTAAACTTGTATTGTCTAAAATTTTCTAACTATTATAATTGTTTTTTGTTTAGCTGCTTTGTAATAGTAAAATATACAAAATTTTTATAGTTTGTAAAAATTGTAAATTCTAACAATTCTTCGATATATACTTTCTATAATTTTAAAAAAACTATTATAGCAAATAGTTTTTTATTATAAATATTATAGTTTTGTTCGATTAACAAAAATTTTCTCGAAAAATATATTATTAAATACTATATATTTTTATATTTTTGACTAAAATATATATCGATAGCTAAATCTAATATGTCGATTTCAATTTTGTTTAACAATTACGAATTATATATTTTTAGTATTAACTTCTTTAAGTATTCTAATTTAAGATTTTGAAATAATTTCTTTTCTACAAATTTTTATAACTATAATATTTTTTTTTTGTAAGATTTGTTAATAATATTATGTTTGTTAAGTAGTTTTTAATAAATTTCTTGTTGTAGTTTATAAAATTTAGAAAAAATTGTACTTTTTTAATATTTGTTGATAATTTTTATTTTCTAATTGCTTGTAGCTTCTTGAAATTTATATATATTTTATATTGTTTAACAACAAATTTAAGAAAATTAATTTTCTTTTGATAGAATTTGTATTTCTTTAATTTAAAATATAAATTTTTTATATTTAAACATTTTAATACTTTGAAAATATAACTAATATATTTTTTTAAGATTTTTAAGTAAATTATAATATTGTTTAAGTATGCTATAACAAATCAATTCAAATATTGTTGTAGTATATTATTAATTATTTTTTGATATATTGTTGAAACATTTGTAAGTTCGAACAATATTATTGTATATTTGTATAATCTATATTGTATACAAAAAGTTGTTTTTTATTTTTTCTTTATTTTTATTCTAATTTAATTGTACGTTTCTTGTAGATTCAATTTAATAAAATATTTTGCTTCAAATAGTCGATTTTGAAGTTTGCTAATATTGAGTAGTAAATATCGATTTTTAACTATAATATTATTTAGTTTTCGATAATCGATATATAGATAAAAAATTCTATTTTTTTTTTAATACAAAGAGAATCGAATATTCTATCTATAATTAGAATTTTTTAATAATTTTTTTTTTGTTTTTTGTCAAATATTTGCAAAGTACTTCGAGTTTTTTTTTGAATAAAATATATATAAATTCAAATATAAATTGTTTATTTGATTCAAATCTAATTTTGTAATTCTATAATTAATATTTAGAAAAAATTTCTATTGTTTTCTTTTTTTAAAATAGATACTTTTAATTGTTGTATATTTGTAATATATACTTTAGTAATTTCTTTGCTATATTAGATAGTTCAAGATTTTTAGAAAATTTGTAATTTTCTTTATTTATTTTAATTTTGTAATTTAATTAATTTTTGTTAATATCTATCGAGTCGAACTTTGTTAGATTGTTTTTTTGCAAAAATACAAGTTTGTTGTTTGCAATCGATTTTCGATTTGTTTTTTTATCTATTATTAAATATTGTCGATATATAGATTGAATATAAATTATATAATTATATTGCGCAAATCTAAGTACTTGTATATTTTAGTCAATTTCTAAATTATATTGTTTTAATTAAAATATTTCTAGAACAATATTATAAATAACTATTTTTACTATATTAAAAATTAGTTTTTTGTAGTATTGCTAAATAGCTATCGATAGTAACTTTATTTTTTTATTTATTTTTCTATTTTTGTCGAATAATAGATTTCTATTTACAATTATTAGATTGTATATGTTAGACTTTTTTTAAATAGAATATTTTTTTTTAACAAAAGTTTTAACTATAAAATTATTTGTTATATTAGAATCGACTATTACAATAAATCGACAATTGTTAATTTTAATTAATATAATAAAATATTGTATATATATTGTTAAGTTTAGTTGCTACTATTAAACTAATATATTGTATTTCTCTAATATATTTTTTATTAAAAAATTTAAACTTTTTTTGTTTTTGTATTACAATTTTTGTTTCGAGTATTTATTTGCGCTAAACTTTCTTTTTATACTAAATTAATAATTTTAATTTTTTAGAAAATTAATTAACTTCTTCTTTGTTATCTAGATAAATTTAGTATAAGTTATTATAATATTTTGTTTAACTAAGTATTGCGTGTTTTTTTGTTTTCTCTATTTTCTCTCGAAATAGACTTATATTGCTTAGTTGTTGTTTAATTTTATCGAGAATTTCTTTTTCTATAGTAGCGTTGTTTTCTAGCACTTTTTTGTATTTGTTTACAATTTAATTTATCTTTTTTTCTCTTAATAAACTAGCTAAAGTGTCAAAATACTTTGTAATATTATCTAGATATTTGTAAAAGTTCTTTTAGTTGTATTTGTTATCTAAGTTTGTTGTTAAATAAAAATATAATATTCTTAATTGTTTTGCTTTTATAGTTTTATTAAATATTTAATTAATTTTTTGCATAGATACAAATATTTTGTTTAATAATATTCTATCTAGAACTTTTTGTAACTAATTTGGATTTTCTATTAGATAATAATTGTTATTTAATTTAGTCTCGAAAATATTTGTTTTTGTATCGATTTGCTTTCTAATATTGTTTTAACTATTAAATTTTTTTTTAATATAATATTAATTTGTCGACAATCTATTAAGTTTTGTAATTAGCAATCTTTTGTAAAATAATTCGATTTGCTATATAAATAGTATATTTTTTGAAATTTATTATTTTGTTTTTTTCTAAAATTCTTTTTTTTATATTATTAAGTAAAATCCAATTTTATAGATACAAATCTACAATAATTGGAATTACTATACTTTTGATTAAAACAAATTTTTTTTTGTTAATATTTAATTATTAATTTAAAAAAGATTTTTGTTTTTTCTCAAAATTAATTGTATCTTTTTTTTATAACTTTTTTATATAGTTTGTTGTCGAAATCGATAACTATTTTAATAAAATTAAATATATTGTTAAGAATTCTCTTATTATATATAATTTTGTTTTTTAGATTATTTTTAAGATTTTGTCGAAATATTGTTATAAATACAATATTGTTTTATTTGATTAAATTAATATATTTTTAAAATCTAGCAATATAGTTTGTTACAAAAATTTGTTAAGTTAGATACTAAATTATCTTTTTTGCAATTTGTTTTTTATTAAATATTTTAAAAATTTTTCGAAACTCTTTTTTAAAATTATTAAAATCTATAAATATTGTACAAGAATTTTTGCTATTATTTTTCAAATATTTTTGTAAATTTGATTTAAATTAATACTAAATTCTTTTTTTAAAAAATATTAATACAAAAATTATTTTTTGATTTGCTAAAACAAAATAGAAAATAAAATAGATATTTATTTGTATAAATTAGTTTTTTAGATTAATACAATTTTTATAATAGATATCAAGTTTGTTAATTCTAATTTTGTTGTTTTTTATAATCGATAATCGATATAGTACTAATAAGCTAGTACTTAGAATAGAGACGCATTAATTTGATACAAATATTTTTAAAATATTTAAAGTATTATACTAATATTTTTTTTAAAAATATTAAAATAAATTGTATTGTTAAAGAAATTTGTAGATATCTTTAGACAATACAAACAATTACTTAATAGCAAAAATTTGTAGCTATAGATAGTTTCTATATTTAATAAATCTTAAAAGAGATTTAATAAATCAAAATAATAATAAATAAAAATCTATAATAAATTAAATACAATCTATAAAAAAGTTGTATCTAGAAAATCTATATATTAAAAAAGATTTTTTTTGTTTGCTATATTTGTTATCAAATATATCGAATTCTATTTGTTTTGCTTGTTATTAAATATATCGAGCTTTGTTTGTTTTGCTTGTTGTCAAGTATATCGAGTTAGTTTACTAGTGTATCGAGTAATACTTGTCTATTAAGTTGTCAAGTATACAGATAATTGTACTATATGCTACAGACTGTTTTGTAGAGTATATACTAGCTGTAACAAGCTAGAATCGTAACAATTCTATTCTATTACAACTATATTGTTGTATTCTAGCGCAACTATCTTTTTGTAATTATTTAATATTATTAAGAACAAAGAATCGAGACAAAACTCTTGTTTTTTGTCGATAGTTGCAATACTAAATAAGAGTCGACTTTTTCAATTATCGATTGCAATTTAAATCTACAAGCGCGTAATTAACTTAATAATAAGATTTATAGAATTGCAAATTATATTGCTAAGATATTTAGAAAGTAGACTTTTAACAAATATTGCTAAAATCTAGATTGTATTAGTATTAGTTAATAGTAGAAAGAATAACTTATATCTAATAACTAACAAATAGAACAATAAAAACGACAAAAGTAAATAGAAAGATTATTCCAATCAGCAGAAAATAAATATAATATATAGACTTGAATTTTATTTATAGAGACGTAAATAATTGCAGAAATAGAATAAATAGAAGTTGCGAGTTTGTAAAAATAGTAAAGCTTGTTCTTACTATATTCTTATATAGTTTTATCGACTAGAATAAAATCTAGTTCTGTCTATTATTTAATCATAACTCTAGTAGCTCTATTTATTGATTGTATAACTTTGTTTGTAGTTTAGAGATTTCGTCTATAGCTGCTTTTGAGAATAAAACGAAAAAAACAAAAGAATTCTAAAGTAAAGCAAAGAACTTCAAAAATAGCAACTAAAAGAGACTTTTTTAATAGCATCCGCTTTCTTATATATAGATAATAAGTAATATATTTATCTTTCTTAATTTCTTAAATCTCTTTCTATATCTTATCTGCTTTCAATAGTTACTTATATTGATTGCTTGTTTTTGAAAATTAGAATTATTATTTATTCTATAACTATAGAGAACGTTTTGCAATAAAAATATATAGAGTAAGAAAAGTCGAGTTGAGACAATTAAAGATAGCAGAAACGAAATAAAAGAGAGTATAAATCTGAAAGTTAGCAACAGAAACAAAATATAATAGTATTTTTGTTCTTAGATATATTTTAGCTCTTAAATTTAGTATATATTTTTGCTTTAATTTTATTTAACTTTTATTTCTTTTCAAACAATATATTATATAATAATAAACTATCTCTGTCTTCTTCCAATTAATATTAAAAGAATCTTAATTGTTTGTACAACGTTCTAATACAATTTCTAGTATTATTATATACTTAGAGATCGAGAAAATATTAGTAGTTTTAGTAAAGATAGAGCTAGCAGTTTTGTTTTCGCAACAAATACAAAATTAGTTGTTAAAAACAAACTCTAATAGTAAATAGTAATTATAATTATCTTTCAAAATTCTAGTATATATTGTTAATATAAGCTAAAATAAGTATCTATAAGCAAAAAGTTTACACAAGCTATTATCTATACTTTTTCAAGTAAGCTAAAGACTAGCACTAAATATAATTTAAAAATTCAAAAAGAAAAATAAAAGAAAAATATATGCAAATTCTCGACTATTAAATATTATTAAGTAATTTTAGCGACAAAAACAAATTAATCTTTGATCTCAAAAAAAAATCAAGAAATCGAATATTTATTATAGATAGAAATATCTTTGAATCTGCTTAATAAAATGTTTATATTAAAAAAGAAGTAAAAATTTGTTGCAAACTATTAAATATTTTTTAGATTAAAACTTATATTGTCTAATCGATAATTTTTACTAATAACTTTTACTTTACAAATAGATAGATAGAGCTTTGTAACTATAATTAGTTTATAAATTTTAGAATCTATAAAAAATTAAAATATACTATCGATTTATTGTTTATATTTTAACTACTAGTTTAATATATACAATATTTAAGTTATAGCTAATCTAAATAGCGCTTTTTCGATAAAGCAATATATATTAGCGATATAATATAAGTCAAAACTTAAGATAGAAAGCAGTTAAATCTAGTATAGAGCGTTATATTTAGAAGAATTGAAATTTGCTAAAATAGTTTGTTATTATTAAATAGTATAGATATCTATTAAAATGCAGTTGAATCTCTAAAGTTCAATCAGTTCTCTTAAGAGTTAGTAGAAAGTTTCAAAAAACTATTTAACAAATTATTGATTGTACTTATAAATTATTCGAATATAACAAATATATCAAATTAATATCTTCAAATTTTATCTAATTTGTTTCAACAGAACTTGTATAATAACAAAAGTGTTATAGATTTTTTTTCTTTCTTATTTGCTAATTTCTTATTTTACGATTTTAGAGACAAAGAATTAATTATTTTTTGCGTTTAAAATATAAAATAATCTAATCTATACAATAGAATTTGAAGTCGAACAAAAAATAAAAATTTATTTTTATATTTTTTTACTCTCTGATCTATGCTACTTTTTGTCGACTTTGTTTTTGAAAATTTTGTCGACAAAATTTCAAAAAGTATTAGACTTTCTTTTCAATTAAGTTAATTAATTGAAAGTAACAATTAGAGTAGCTAAATATTGAGTATTGTCAATTTATTGCAACGTTATCGAGAAAATATTGCTAACACATATTTATCAACTTGTAAAAACCGAGAGCGAGAGCAAGAATATAGCTAATTTTGAAAACAACAATAACAACAAAGAGTATATATATATGTACAAGAGCAATAATAAAGATAAAATTAGAAATAAAGCTTTAAGAAAGAGTAAAAACAAGAATAAAGATAGTAATAAAGATATAGAAGAAAATAATAAAGATAGCAATAATAGTATAGATAACAATAAAAACAATATATACAACAATATATAAAAATTAAGCAAGAAGAGACAAAGCAATCGACACATTTAATACAATTGTTTGAGAATAATAGTCTCGAGTCTAAATTTGCAATATATAGAACTATTATTTAGTCTAGAATTTTTTTTATACATTAATTACAAAAATACAAATCTAACATTCGACAATAATATTAATTTCTGTATAAAATATAATGCAAAATATGCTAGAAATCTGATTGTCTACTAATATTTCTCTCTATGTATCGAGAAGTCTATTGTATTGAGAAAAATAATAGATACTTCAATTTCGAACAACTTATACTCTGTACACTTGTCGAAATTTCTTTTCTTTATATATAAGTCGAATACTATAGCTATTTCTAATTATTAAAAATATCTTCTCTCTAAAATATTATATTCGCGTTGTTGCTCTTATATCTATTTTGCGCAAAATCTTTGTTAATAGCAAATCGAAATTTTTGTATTATAGATTTACTATTAAATTTATAAAATTATCGAAATTTGTAGATAAATACTATTTAAGTTTAATAATACTTTAGCAATACTAGAAAGTTATTATTAGTTTTTTAGCTACTATAGTTTGAAAAATTAGAAAAGATCGCTATTCTAATTAGTATTTTCAATAAAAGATCGACGTTTCTAGTAAATATAAAACAGTTTCGCACTTTATATATAACAAGAACAATATAATTTATATTTTTTATCTATTAAATTAATAACTATTAATTAAAATCTATAGTTAATACAATTCAATCTTTCTTCTATTAATCTTATAAATCTAAATATAATACTTTAGATCTAGTACTAACTCGAAACTAATTGTTATAGTTAAATATTTCTTTTCTTAGTTATTTTTTCTTTATTTTAATTGCAGATTTTCGATACTTAGTAAAAAGTATTTTTTTTATCTAAATTCAAAAACTACTTGAGATCGATTATTAAATATTAATAACTATAAGTAAGAATTCTACTCTATCTATAAAGACTAGTTGTCGACAACAAGTTCTTGTATATTTTATTTTTAAAAATTGTACTTTATTACTATTGCTATTTCTATTATTTCGATCGAATCAAACTATTATATTGTTAACAACACAAATAAGAAATCTATTGTCTATTTAGATTGTATTCTTGAGCACAATATTAATTGAATCGATTTTAACTAATTTGTTAATTGTTGACGCTACTCTTCTATTATTATTGTAGACAATCTCTACTCTCTTTTCGAGTTCAAATCTTCTTTATAACGTATTTAAACAATTCTTAGATAATAATCGAGCAACTCTTTAAGATTATATATTTTATAACGTTAACAATATTAATTTGACGCTCGAACAAATCTTAGTTGCGACAAAGAAAAAACAACAATACTATATCGAAAAAAGATAGATATTTATATTTATAGAACAAATTGTTGTTGTTAAAAAAAAAACTAACAAAATAGTTAATTAACTAAATCGATTTACAATAGTTAAAAATGTTGTAACTAATATTAATTTCGTATATATAGATTTGCTATAAACTAATATTTGTCTATTGCTCGAGATAAAAGTTCGCGCTTTCAAATAAATTATTTAGAAATTTTATATTTCGATTAATAGACTATTGTATTTAAAACAAATTAGATAATTTTGTTGCTTGTTAAATATAAAATTGTTCTATATATAACAAATAAACTTAGAATATATATTGAATTTCTTTGTTAGTTGTTAACAATACTAATCTAAATTAACTTTGAAACAATTGTAACAAAGCTATATATATATATTTTTAAATTTTTGACTTGCGCTATTTAAATCTATTAGACTTTTATCTTTTATTATACGTTTTGTACTTTTTAAACAAAAAGCAATATTTGTAATACTATAGCTATAATCTTCCAATCTCTGCTGTAACTCGTAGTCGAATTACGCTATTGTCAAGACGTCGCCCAAATCTTGTCTTGACAGTAAAGAGTTTTTCTCTCGAGAATTTTTCTCTAAATTTTTACAATTTATTTCTCTTATATATCTAGATTTATATTCTACTCTTTAATTTTATTTGTTTAGAGTACATTTTAATTGTGTTAATTTTGTTATACAATTGTACAATCTTACAATAATAAATTGTCTATATCTATAAGAGCAATTGTTTGTCAAAATATCTAATTAAGAATTTAAAAGAGCAACTTGTTTTATTAAAAGCAAGATTGTTGCAAAATCTATTGTAGCAAAAAGTAATACAGTTGTCGATAAACAATTTTTTGTAATTGTCGATTCTCGAGATTCGAAAAACAAGAAAAATAACAAATTTAATATCGATTCTTAATTTTATAATTGATTCGATACAAATACTAGCTTTGTTTTCAAAGTTGTCAAAATTAATTATAAAATTTTTCTAAAAAAAAAAAAGAAAAATCCAAACAATTTGTTGTTAAACGCAAGTATTAACTTTTTTTTCGAAATAATTAGAAGTTTTAAGTTTTTCTAAAAAATAACAAGATTAATACAAAGTCTACGCGATATTATTACAAAAGTAACTTGAACAACAAAATTTTAAAAAAAAATTAACAATTTTTGAAACAACAAAGATCGACTCTTAATCTAAAATCGACTTATTTAAACAACTACTATAGCAAAAACTTCAAAAAACAGAAAAACTAAATTAGAAATACAAAAGTTATTTTCAAATCTAGTTTGAAGTTTTTTTTTATCGAAAATTACAAAATTTGCTAATATTAATTTTATCTTTGCAATAGTCTTGCGACACAATAAAATAATTACAAAGAAATAAACTTAATTGTTCTAAATATTTAAATATTCGAACAATTCTTGCAATATTTTATAAATTTTATAGAATTTTCTAAAAATTGTGGATTAATTATCGCAATTAAATATAGTTATATTAAACAAAATGCTACACAAAATATAAGTAACTTTATTGTCTATCTAAAAATTTTAAAGATAGATTTTAAAATTTTTATAAAATTTTAGAAACAAAATACGTTTCTTAATAAATTAAAAGACAAAATTTATAAAAAAGTTATTGTTGTTCTTAATTTTCTTGTAATACAAAATATATTTGTCGCGCTAATAACGCGTATAGAGAATACTATTATCTTGCAAAATAATTACAAAAACAAATTTTAGAAATCAAGTTATAGATTTTGTTTTATTTCTAGAAAAGATTGTTTTAAATATAAATTAATTGAATTAATTTTTAAAATAGACAATTGCAAATTGTTTTAACAAGATTAATACAAAAAAATAATTATACTATTTTTGCAAGAAGACTCGAGTAGAGATATATATTTAAACAAGACTTATATATATTACAATTATAAACAAAGATTTTTTTTTTTTAAATTGTTCTAATTTTAAAAAAGAGAATTTGCAAATTAATACAATTACTATTGCAAAGTCAAGTATATTTTGCGTAAATTAAAAGATATTGTTATTGCAATACATTAACAAAGTCTTCGATAATTCAAAAAATTAAAAGAATTTGCAATAATTATTGTTGCAATTGCAAGTTATAGAAAAAAAGTTAATACAATTTTAATAGAATTGTTTATATATGTTTTCGACAAATATTATTGAAAAATAGTTTTTTTAAATAAAGAAATATATCTAAATTGTATTCTCGAACAATAGACAAAAATCTAACAATTGGAATTTGCGAATTTTCTATCTATTAAAATTGAAATTTTTTACAAAGTTTAAATTCAATTTTGGGAATTCTATAATATAAATATTAGAATTTGCGATAATAACAAACAAAAATATATTTTACAATAGATTTTCTACTTGTTTTCGAAGATTGTTTAAAATATAATTGTCGAATTATTATAAATAATAAAGACAAATTTGCATATTAACTAACAAACTCTTATTTGAAAATATCAAATTACAAAGAACAAAATTATAATTGATTTTTCTAAAAAATTTCTACTATATATCGAAAACGCTCAAATCTATACTCTAATAACAAACAATATTAATATTAATATTAACAATACGTTTTTTATAACTACTTAATTTTCAATAGAAATTCTCTTTTATAAGAATTGTTTCTTTGAGAAAGATATCTTACTGCTGTCAAAATATAGCAAAAATAATTATGCAATTAATCTGCAATCAGACGCAGAACTATTGTTCAAATTTCTATATATATTAATCGAAAGAGAATTTGCTGTTTTTTAAGACTATTTGCTAAAAAATTAAATATTAAGATATATTTGTAAATTAATTAGTTGCGTAGATATCTCGATACTTTTTGTTTTTAAAAGAGATAAGACTCTTCGACTTTGCGTAAATTATCAAAAACTAAATTCTATAATTATTAAGAATAGATATTCTCTATTTTTGATTAAGAAGATATTAAATTAACTGATAGATATATACTATTTTATTAAATTTAATTTTAAGAATGTCTACTATTGTATTTGTATATAAAAGAATAATAAATAAAAGATTGTATTTTGTATACATTATAATTTTTTCAAATATACAATTATACTTTTCGACTTATTTAATACTTTAGCTACTTTTTAAGCTCTTATTAATAAAGTTTTGCAAAAATTGATAAATTATATTTGCGTAATCTATCTAGATAATATTTTTATATATTTGAAAATACAAAAAAGTACTGAAATTATATTCGAAAGATTTTTGATCGATTGCAATAATTTAAGCTATATACAAAACTTTCGAAATATACTTTTTTAGTACAAAGTATCGAATTTCTAAACTATATTGTAAGTAGCAAAAATATTGTTATAGATTTGTTTTAAATAGAATCTATTTAAATCTAATTTTAATCTATTACTTTATAAAAGTTGCAAATATTTTTGAAATTTGCAAATTTTTATCGATACTTTGTTAAATATTTTGTTAAAATAATTAAATTATTAATCGATCTTCTTAAAAATAGCAAATAAAAAAAACAAAATAAATTGTTTTTGTTTGACACTTTTGCTCTAATTGTGTTTTAGACTCTTTTTAATATTTTTATTACAATCTCGATACTAATTTATTTCGATTTCAAAAACAGAATTATAGTAGAAATCGATATATTCGAATTTGCTATTGCAATTATCTTATCTTAGCTCGTGCTTCTTACCCAAAATAGTAGTTAGACAATATAGTATTTTGTTGTATTTTATTTTAGAAAAATAATTTTTGTCGAGACTTAATACAAAATTTATAATTAAAAACTATTAATTATTGTTATTGTCTTTCAACAATAACAATATTATCTTAAAGAAAATTACTCTTTTATTATTGTTCTAACAAATTACAACAACTTAAAGTACTTTATAATTATAATATTGCTTAATTGTTGTTAATTTTAATAAGTATTTATATTTGTCAAATACAATTTTAAGATTAAATATTGTACAAAAAAAATTAATCTCGCAAATAATTTGTCAAAATAATCTAATTACAAAAATAAAATAGACAATAAGATTTATCTCTCTACTTTGCAAAACAAGCTTAAAAATATTACAATTGCAATTATAGAAATAACTTTTGTTCTTATACAAGCAATCAAAACAATAACAACAAACTCTTATAACAAAATTGTTTTTTGTATTGAGAAATTAAACAACAAGAAAATTCTCGATAAACTATTAATCAAAAATATATTAAACTCTTTTAACAAAGAAGTCTCTAATATTAAAAAAATTACAATTATTTAGTAGTTGTATTGTAGCAATATTAACGCAATATACAAATATAAAGATATTATAAAATCTTTGTTCTTTGTTGTATTAAAAACAATAGAGATTTTTTAGAAAAAAAATACTATAATTTTAAGAGTTAAGATACAACTAATCTTGTTGTTTTATTGCAATAAGTGCGCTAAATATAAGTAGAAAATAGACGAAAAATTATTTTGCTACTTTTATATTGTATATATATTAGATAAAATTTTGTTTAAATTGAAATTATTGTATCTATATTACAACAATTTTCTAAATAAAAATTATTTCGAAGTTAAAAAGATTCGAGTCTTAATTAATCGAAAATTCTATTAATTTCGAATATTGTCAAATATAGAGATTTATATTTAAGAGTGCAATATTTGTTAATACTTTAAAATGTCTAGATATTGTTTATACAACAAGCTATTATTATTGTTTGTTTTTATATATTTGTAAAAGAAATTTTTTATAAATTTTATTACAAAACTTTCTTCTAGTTGCAGCAATAACAATATCTACAATATTATTCTTATAATAATAGATTATTTTTTCAAAATAACACTATATATCTTAGTTAAATTAATTTGAACAATAGAAAATCTAACAAATATTTTGTTCAAAAAAGTTTTTTTTTTGTTTAAAAAAATTAAAAGAATTGTGTTTAACAAAAAAATATTGTTTATTAGTAGCTATTAATTTGCACTATACTATAGCATTTGTATTAAAAGAAAACTAAATATTATATTTTATTCTTAAACTAATAGATAAACAAAAAAACAAAATTAGATTCTCGAATACTATTTTTGTTGTTATTGCAACTATCGACAAAACAATTGAAAATCTCTATTATTAATAATACAATATATTTATAACAATATTATATATTTATTCTCGAATCTATTATTTCTAGAGATTGTATTTAATTACTATTTTGATTTCGATTTTAGCTAAAACAATAAAAAGTGTCTCGATATTTTTGTTGTTAGAGAATATATACAAATCTTATAGAATAAATGCAATTATATATATAAGCAATTGCACAAAATACAAAGCGCGCAAACATAATATTATAACAAAAAAATCAAATTTTAGTATTATAAAGTAGAAAACAAAATTATATTTTTAATTAAGAATTTTAAGAATATTCGATTAAAATTTTTTTTTTTTTACAAATATACAAGATTTTTTTCTATTATAAATATAATTGATACGCAAATTTATTAACTACAATTTCTTAATTAGTAACAAATTTATTCTATTTTTTATATATTATTTTTTAAATTCTATTATTAGAATTTTAATGCAATCGAATCTATACAAATAATACTAATAGACAAAAAAAAAAAAAAAAAAAAAAAAATTATAAAAAAAAATAAGAATTAAAATAAAATATATTAAAAAAAAAAAAAAAAAAAAAAACAAAAAAAAAAAAAAAAAAAAAAAAAAATTCTAAAAAAAAAGAAGAAGTAAAAAAAACTCTATTATTTTATTCGATAAAAAGAATTTCTTTTTGCAAAAATAGTTAAATATCGAAACAATTTTTAAGTAATACAAAAATAATACTAAAACAATTCTATAAATAATAGCAAGATACTACTTTAACTTTTAAGATAAAAAAGTTATATCTTAGAATAGAAAATAATATTTTTGCAACAAAAAATTAATATATTTTGATCGATAATATTGCGCAATTAAACAGCAATAATTATTGTTAGAAAAATAAGTAAGAAGTTAGATAAATTATATAAATTTTTAATTTAATTGTAAAATGTTCAAAAATTATACACTTCTATTATCTAATTTTATATCTTTTTTATTAAATATTCTAAATTAAATAACTTTTTATTGAGTGCAAATTAAGTTTTAATTTTACAATTTATTAATTAAAATATCTAGTTGTATACTTTTAATTTAGTTTTTATTTAAATTCTCTTTTTTGTTGCTCTACAACTGTTTTCGCACTATTTTCTACTATTATTCTTCGAGCGCAATAAGATTGTAATAAGAGCAAATTGATTATTCTAGTTAACAAAGAATTATATAATATTGTTATTCTAATAGATTTAAGTAATTTATTGCTTAATTTAACAAATTAATTAATTTGTAATCGCAATATATTGTATACTTACTAAATTAATTACAATTTTTATTTTAGAAGCAATTATATCTTAAAAATTTGTTTAATTTTGTTTAATTTATAGAAATACAAAAATATATATACTATTAATAATAGTATTAATATACAAGAGAAGTTTCTGTCTAGATATTTATATTGCTTTTTTTTAGAAAAATCTAATTCGAAGAATTAGAAACAAATTGAATAATATTGTTTTTAGCAGAGTATATTTTAGATCTAATCTAATATATTGTTAGCAATATCGATATTAGTTAACATAAACAACTTTTTATTCGAAAACTCGAAATTGTTTTTTTTAAATTAAAGTTTCAATAAGTGCGTCTAATAATATATTATATTTAGTATTTTTTGCTAAATATTATACAAGTATATTAGTGTAATCTTAATATTAATTAGTCGATTTGTCGAAAAAAATAACTTTTTGTTTTTGCGTTACTATATATAGATAGAGCGCAAGACAAATCTAATTTTTGCAAAAAAACTCGACAACTTAAAGTTGTTTTTTTTAGTTAAGATTTGTTGTACAAAAATTAAACAAACAACAATCTTTTTACAAAAGCAAAAAGAAATCTCGATATATTAAAAAGTTAGATATTGTATAAATCTTATATAAAAAATCTATCGAACAATAAACAAAAACACAATAACTACAATATATATTTTTCTTTTTAATATACTATATATTTGAATTAGTTCGATTTTTATTTGTAGATTGCGTTATCTACTTTAATATTCTTATTATTTTGTAGATAAAACAAGTATTGTAGACAGCAGAAAAACGCAAAAGAGAAAATATCGAAAACGCAAACAAGAAATTTTTCAGTATTGTTAATAAATTGCTATTGTTGTTAGTTATCGACAAGTGTTCTAATATGTTTGCTATAAATGCTTATATCGCGTTCTGCAAAAAAAAGTGTTAGTTAAAATTATCGAAAATCTTAATCTAGATTAAAAAGCTCGTGCAAACAATTGCAAGAACTTATTGTTTCTATTACTACTACAAATAGATTCTATTAGCAGTTTACATAGTAAAAGAAGATTGTTAAGAAATTGTTACTTAGTTATCTTAAATATATTATAATAATAAAAAGAATATAATATTCTAAGAAATATTACTATCGCGTCTAATATTGCGCTAACTCGATTTAGCTCAAGCGTGCAAAATTGAGATAATTTATTAAATAAAGAAATTTTTACTACAAAAATACAAATCAACATTGCACAAAAAACAGAATATCTAATAGAAGATATTATATATAAAATCTTGATTTTAGCAGCTTCAAAATTGTAATATAATCTAATTAAAATTTTCTAAAGATAAACTACTATTATACAATGTATAAAAAGCTTTTCTCGAATTTCCGATCTATAGTCGAGAAATACTTATAAAAATCTTGCTCGATTACAAGTTCGTTATTCAGTAATATACAAGAAGAGTATTCTTGTTGTTATTGCAGCAATTTTCTGTCTATAATATATAAAAAACATAAAAAACAATATAAGAAGAATCTATTTATATATTTTTATCGACAAATAAACTAAATATAAATAAAAAACATAAGCACAATTATTGCGTATTTGCAGCGCAAAACATTTACAAATACAACAACAATTCTGAAAATTAGAATTCTAAAGAAAGAGACAATTGTAATATTATAATTATAATTTTTTAATCTTTGTTGTAACTCGTAGTCGAATTATGTTATTGTTAAGACGTTGTTTAGATCTTGTTTTAACAATAAAGAGTTTTTTTTTTCGAGAATTTCTTTTTGAATTTTTACAATTTATTTCTTTTATATATCTAGATTTACATTCTACTCTTTGGTTTTATTCGTCCAGAGTGGGTCTTGATTGTGCCAATTCTGTCACACGATTGTACAATCTTACAATATTATAAATTTTAAGAAAATATATAACAAGCTCGAAGTTAGAGTCGAGATCGAGACAAACAATTGCAATTATATATTCGATACTTAAAATCGAAAGTAGATCGAAAAGCTAAAACAAAATCTACAAAAAATATTTAAGAAATTCAAACAATTTTATTATTTTTGAAAATTGTTGAATCGATTTAAGATTAAAATTAATTTAAATAAATTACTATATATAGAAGAAACAATATACAATTTCTACAAAAACAACTATATTATTTGCTATTCTATTATCTAAGTCGATTTGCTTTATAAAATTTACAATTAAGCTTAATATATTTATAGTAAGAGTATTTTCTAATTAAGCAACTAAATAGATATTGGCAAATTAACAATTTCTCGAATTGTAACTAAGTAATTAGCTAATTAAAATAATCTTAATAATATCGATTTTAATATTAGTTTCTTTTTTAAATATAATAAAAATAATCGAGATTTAATATTACAATTTTTTTCTACTATTACGCGTAAGCTTGTGTTAAAGATATTAGAACTCGATACTTCAATTGCAAAGATAATTATTTAGAATCTTTTAATTTTTGATAAAGTATTAAATAAACAATTTAACAAGTTAATTTATTAGTTATTATATTAGATAAAATTTATTGAAAATAGTTTTTTTAGTTTTATTGTAATTGTCGATATTTTAAACAAATATAAGAAAGAATAAAATGTAAAAACAATTATCGATTTATAGTTTCAATTAGTCAATCTTATTGCTATTTGTCTCAAATTGTTTCTTACAAGTAGATCGAAATTATCTATTTAGCTAGAATTCAAAAATATATCTATAGCTATTTATCAAAATATAGTTCTTTAGAATGTAGTTTTTTACACAACAATACAATATAATATCTTGATTTTTCTAAAGAATATATTCGAAAAAATTTGCTATTTCTACAATTGAAATCTCTTATTTAAAATACTTTTAGATTAAGATTGACTTAATAATACAAAACTTTAAACTCTAATTAATATAACTGTTCTATTGTTTATTGTTGCAACAATTATATTTTGTTTTGTTAATAACTTTAACTAAAACTCTCGAAAACAATTAAAAACAATTTTGCAAGTTTCAAATATTAAAAAATCTAAACAAATAGCACAAATATATTTGTTTGTTCTAACTTAATTGTCGACACTATTGAAAAATCCACATAATAAGAAGAAATTATATCAAGAATTTTATATAATTGTCGAATCTATTGTTTTACTTGTCGAATTATTTTTTCTATAGTTTCTAATAATTCTTGTAAATATTTTTGCAAATATAATTGCGCTTTGTTTTCGATTATTATAGTCTATATTGCAAATTCTTATTAACTCGAATATATTAATTCGAACTTTTTATCTATTATTTAACAAGTTCTTATTAAGTAATTAGCTTTAATCAAAATTGTTTGAAGTCAATAATTATACTATATATTATATATTACTCTCAAAATACTTACAATTGCTATCTTAATCTAAAAATCTACAAAAGAACTTATATAAGTTCGAGTATTTTAATAAACTACAATAAGAGATCGATCAAACTACAATTAATAATTGTTTTTTGTTTGCATTTCAATATATATATTAGTATTAAATTTAGTATACTAAATATAGTAATATCGAGATTTGTAATTAAGACAACGTATATATATTTCTATAAAAGTACTTTCTCTATTAATTTGAAGCAATAAGTTTAATAAATAAACTTGTTAAAATTGTCAAACAAATATATATATTACAATTGCTTATATCGATAAATAGTTATTAAAAAAGAAACTTTAATTAAGAATTTAATTTTAATATATTTTAAAATAGTTAAGTAATTTATCTTATTTGTCAAATTTTCTCCAAAACGCGCAACAAATTGTTTTAGTTAATAGATATTTTGTTAATCTTGTATCGCTTTAGATTTATTTGTTAACAATAGTTTTTATATTATAGATTAGTGTAGTAAGAAATATTTGCAATCAACTTCTATTATAGATACAAAAATTTTCAATTATATTACTAATATAAAGTCTAAAGCTATAGAAGCTCAAGAGATATACTAGTTTGATTAGTATAGTAGTATTCTTGCAGAACAACTTGTTGCTTGCTTCAATATTATATAATAAGACTATTAGACTATAGAATTGGACAACAAGTTAAAAAGTATAGAAACTCGAGAAATATACTAATACAATTATTGTAGTAGTATTTTTGTAGAACAACTTATTGTTTGCTTTTGTATTAAATAGAATTGTTAAACTATAGAATTTGACAACAAAATAAAAAATGCAAAAGCTTAAAAAATATATTAATAGAGTTAGTGCAATAGTATTCTTGCAAAACAACTTATTGTTTGCTTCAATTGTTAGGATTAGAGCTTTAATAACTAGTATATAGTTGATTGACAAGAATACTAGCTATGCAGAACTAACTATGTACAGGAAATGGGTATAAGTACTATGGGTGCCAAGGCGCTAGGAGCTAGGCGTTACCCGTAGTATACCCGAGGCTAGGGGGCGGAGACCCGGAGGGTAACCGGAGGGCGAAGCTTGTCTAGCCTGGAACCGTAACATCAATATTATATAATAAGACTATTAGACTATAGAATTTAACAATAGATTAAAAAGTATAGAAGCTTAAAAGATATACTAATATAGTTATTGCAATAGTATTTTTGCAAAACAACTTATTGCTTGCTTTTGCATTATATAATAAGATTGTTAGACTATAGAATTCGACAACAAATTAAAAAGTGCAAAAATTTAAAAGATATACTAATACAATTATTGTAGTAATATTTTTGCAGAATAGCTTGTTGCTCGCTTTAGTATTATATAATAAGATTATTAAACTATAGAATTTAACAACAAATTAAGAAGTGTAGAAGCTTAAGAGATATACTAATATAATTATTGCAGTAATATTCTTGCAGAACAACTTATTGCTCGCTTTCGCATTATATAATAAGATTGTTAAACTATAAAATTCGACAACAAATTAAGAAATATAGAAGTTCGAAAGATATACTAATACAATTATTGCAGCAGTATTCTCGCAGAATAGCTTGTTGCTTATTTTAGTATTATATAATAAAATTGTTAGACTATAGAATTCGATAACAGATTAGATTGATCGCGTCGGGTCGGGTCACCGAGTTCGGGTCGAATACCCGATCCGAATCGGGTCGGGTCGGTTTCTAATATTGGAACCGAAAAGTCGGTTCGGTTCCTAGGGTCGGAACCGACAATTCGGGTCGATTCCTAGGGTTGAAATCGAAACCCGACCCGAAAAAACCGACCCGAATCGCCAAGACTATTTAAATAATTATATTATAATTATTAATAGTTAATATATAGTCAATTATAATATTTAATTATCTAAATTATAATAAGATAATGCATTATAGTAATGCATTACTAATTTTTAAAAAGAAAATAATTAAATCGCATCTATAGGATCTATAGAGTCTATAGATGCAAATATTGCATTTTATTAATAAATTGCATCTATAAGATCTATAGGATCTATAGATGCAAATATTGCATTTTATTAATAAATTGCATCTATAAGATCTATAGAACCTATAGATGCAAATATTGCATTTTATTAATATATTATTTTTGTTCTAAAATTAGTAATTCTTGGCATAATAACGTTATATTCGGTTTCTTGACAATTCGATTCGAATATTGAAATCGAGAATCGAGTCGAGTCGAGTCGATTCGGTTCCAAAATAATAGAAATCGAATCGGATTTCGGATCGATTTCTAGAGTTGAAATCGACGGA